>Ga0265325_10003089_pt1 | contig 11000 bp, 10 predicted proteins | sample 41420metaG_FD_202090 | JGI IMG/M metagenome (GOLD analysis project Ga0265325, IMG submission 202090) | Rhizosphere microbial communities from Carex aquatilis grown in University of Washington, Seatle, WA, United States - 4-14-20 metaG | ecosystem: Host-associated > Plants > Roots > Rhizosphere...
ACTGGCTATCGCGTTGGTTGACACTCCCCGCACCCTCGGATACGCTTCCTTTTCTTGATTTCATCCACTCCACTAAGTGTCATCTCAAAGGACAGGCGCGCATGGCGGATATGAAGCTTCCAACACGTTCCGAAGATTTTTCCGAGTGGTACAACCAGCTCGTCCTAAAAGCAGAACTGGCCGATTATGCGCCCGTGCGCGGCTGCATGATCGTGCGTCCGTACGGCTGGGCGCTGTGGGAGAACATTACGGCGCAGCTGGACCGGCGTTTCAAGGCCACCGGACACGTGAATGCCGCATTTCCGCTGCTGATTCCGCAAAGCTTCATCAGCAAGGAGCAGTCGCACGTGGCTGGATTTTCGCCTGAGCTTGCCGTGGTCACGCACGGGGGCGGCGAAAAGCTCGAGGAACCGCTGGTGATCCGGCCGACATCGGAGACGATTATCGGCTACGCGTACGCGAAATGGATTCAGTCGTATCGCGACTTGCCGGTGCTGATCAACCAGTGGAATAGCGTCGTGCGCTGGGAGTTGCGGACGAAGCTATTCTTGCGCACGCTCGAATTTTTCTGGCAAGAAGGCCACACCGCGCACGCGACGTTCGAGGAAGCCGAAGCCGAAACGCGCCAGATGCTCGATATCTATACCGATTTTGCCGTCAACGAGGCGGCGATTCCCGTCATCCCAGGGAAAAAATCGTCGTCGGAGCGCTTCGCCGGGGCCGATGCCACATATTCGATCGAAGCCATGATGGGCGACGGCAAGGCGCTTCAGGCCGGCACTTCGCATAACCTGGGGCAAAACTTCGCCAAGGCGTTCGAGATTCGTTATCTCGATCAGGCGGGCGCCCTGCAACATTGCTGGACAACTTCGTGGGGGCTTTCGACGCGATTCATCGGCGCCATCATCATGGTGCATGGTGACGACCAGGGATTAATCCTTCCGCCGAGGCTTGCGCCGTATCAGGTGGTCATCGTTCCCATCTTCAAGACCGACGAAGAAAAGGCCCTCGTGTTCGAGGCCGCGAAAAAAATCCGCGAGCAACTGGCGAAAGCGGATATCCGCGTGAAAGTGGACGAACGGGAGGGGCAAAGCCCCGGTTTCAAATTTAATGACTGGGAAATGCGAGGCGTTCCGCTGCGCATGGAAATCGGGCCGAAAGACGTGGCTAAGGGCAGCGTCGTCCTGGCGCGGCGTGACAGGCCGGGGAAAGAGGGAAAGACGTTTGTCTCTCAGGATGGCATAGCCGAGTCCGTCCAGACGTTACTTGTGGAGATTCAGAAGGCGTTGTTCAATCGTGCTCTGGCCTTCCGGAATAACCACACGTTTGAGCCGAAGAATCTCGAAGAATTTCGGGGCGTCGTGGAACAGGGTTTTGCGCGGTCTTACTGGTGCGGCGAAGGAAAGTGCGAAGAGCAAATCAAGGAAGAGACGAAAGCTACGCTACGCTGCATCCCTCTGGAGCAGCCCGGCGGAAGTGGCGTTTGTATCTTTTGTGGCCAGCCCTCAAAGGAAGTTGCCATTTTCGGGAAGGCCTACTGATCCTGGCCGCGGTGCCTCGGTCGTTGGTAGACGAGGCTTCATCCGTAGGGGCACGGCATGCCGTGCCCCTACACGTGCAAGGTTCGGGTCAGTGAGCCTCTCAACCGATAATATAAATAGATTCAATTAGATAGGTGGCGTGACTCCAGCGCAACCGCAGGCGGACTCTCCCTCGACACGTCTTTAACCCGATGCTAGCATTTTAGTCGTGAATCTTTCTGCGACCGCAATCTCGACTCGCGATGATATGCCTGCCTCTCAGCCGGGCCGGATTTCCTCAGGGCGAAGCCTTGGCGGGATAACTAAGGCAAGACGCAACCGGCAGGCAGGCTCCGGAAACCTGAAGGCGATTGTGTGGACAATGATTCTCGTGGCGCTGGTATATGTCGGCATAAAGGTTATGCCAATCCTGGTGGACGAGTATCAGTTTCAAGATGGCATTCAGAACATTGCGCGCTTCGCCAGCGTCAATCGCCAGGATAACGTGAAAATTCAAAAAGCGATCGTGACGGAAGCGGAAAAAGACGATTTGCCGGTTCGGCCAGAGGATATTAAGGTGGAAGGGTCATCTGGAAATGTCCGAATCAGCGTGGATTATTCGGTGACTGTGGATTTGAGTGTGTACCAGTGGACACTAAATTTTCATCCAACGGCCACAAACAATGCATTGTTCTAGCGAACAGGATCGAGTCGGGCTCTTCCAGCCAGGAAATCCAGCAAGCAGCTCCGTAATCGCTCTTCCTGCCAGCGATGTTTGTCCCAGCCGACCGGAGAATTTGGAATCTGAGATGCTGGTCTGTACACTGAACTGTGGGACGCATCTAAGGATTTAGCGGCCCGGGCGTCCAGCCCGCTCGCGGCAATTCGCGGATCGGCGCTAACTGCGGCTTTTTCGCGGCGGAATGGAGAATCAGCTTGCGTATTCGAATCGGCCGGGGCTTTTGGTTCTCTTGGGTTGGCCTGGCCATACTTGGGACAGTCACTTTCCTAATTGCCTTTGCCCTCGGCGTGGGAACGTATTACTGGGTTTCCTACAGCCGGATGATCGACCTGCGCCTCTCGGGGCACATCCAGCAAACCACGGCACGGATTTACTCCGCGCCCATGCGAATCTCGGCAGGCGAGCCCTTCAGCGTCGCGGAATTGGCGGATCATCTGCAACGCTCCGGGTATAGCGAACTCGACGTTACGGGCACCCCCGGACGCTATATTTTGCACGGCAATGAAATTGAAATTCGTCCGTCCAGCGAATCCTACTTCGGGGCGAAGAACCGAATCGTTGTCAGTTTCAGCGGCAATCAGATCGCAAAAATCCGCGCGATGGATAATGGCGCAGCTTTGGATTCGGTGGAAATCGAGCCGGAGCTGTTGACCAGCCTGTTCGATAGCTCGCGTGAAAAACGCCGGGCCGTTCGATTCGACGATATCCCGAAGGTCATGCGAGATGCGGTGCTTTCGGTGGAGGACCGGCGTTTTTTTGAACATCCGGGGTTCGATCCAATCCGGATTTTCGGCGCCGCATGGGCGGATTTGCGACATGGGGCGCGCGTGCAGGGCGGCAGCACGATTTCCATGCAAGTGGCGCGCAGCTTCTTTTTCACGACGGACCGAACATTACGGCGCAAGCTAGCCGAAACGATGGTGGCGCTGGAACTCGAACACCGATTCACCAAGCAGCAGATTTTGGAACTTTACTTCAATGAAATCTACCTTGGAAATCGCGGAAGCTTCGCGATCCACGGCTTTGGCGAGGCTTCGCTCGCGTATTTCAACAAAGATATCCGCGAGCTGAGTTTGCCCGAAGCCGCTTTCCTGGCAGGTATCATCCATGCCCCGAATCGCTACTCGACCGCCGAGCATCGTCCCGACCGTGCCGTCGAGGCGCGAGACCGTGCCCTGCTGGCGATGGTCGAAAACGGTGCGATTTCGGCTGAACAATCCAGCGATGCAAAAAAAGTTCCGCTACAGATCGTCGGAGGCGGGCTCGAGGGCAGCACCGCCCCGTATTTTGTGGACATGGTGAAGGAGCACCTGCTCGATCGCTTCTCCGAGGCGGACCTGCTCTCGCAGAGTTTCCGTATTTACACAACGCTCGATCCGGAGTTGCAGCGAGCTGCTTCCGAAGCGGTGGACATCGGAGTTAAAAACGTCGATGCCCAACTGGCGCGGCGATATGCGCGCTGGCGCAAGGAAGGCCAACCCGCGCCTCTGGCTCAGGTCGGAATTATCGTTCTGGACCCGCACACTGGAGAGATCAAAGCTCTCATTGGCGGACGCGACTACGGCGAGAGTCAGCTCAATCACATCCTTGCGCGGCGGCAGCCAGGTTCCGCGTTTAAGCCGTTCGTCTATGCTGCTGCGTTTGAGGGTGGGGTAGACGGCGTCGCGCCCATCGTAACTCCGGCGACGACCATCGTGGATGAACCGACGACATTCGATTTCGACGGCAAGGAGTACACTCCTAACAATTACGGTGAAAAATTCCACGGCAAGGTCACGGCGCGCGAAGCGCTGACCGATTCGCTCAACGTGGCGACCGTGAAAGTCGCCGAACTGGTGGGCTACACGCGCATTACGGACATGGCGCATCAATTCGGCCTGGACCCTTCGATTCAGCCGACGCCTTCCGTAGCCCTTGGCGCCTATGAGATGACGCCGCTCGAAGTTGCCGCGGGATACACGATTTTTGCCAATGGGGGCGTACGGACCGAGCCGATGTTTATCCGCAACGTTGTCAATGCGGGCGGCGACTCATTAGAACGCAACTCGGTTCGCTCGAGGCGAGCGCTGGACCCCCGTGTCACGTACCTGGTAACGAACATGATGGAGGACGTGATTAACCACGGCACTGGCGCTACCGTCCGCTCACGAGGCTTCACCGCGCCCGCCGCGGGAAAGACGGGCACTTCGCGCGACGGATGGTTCGCCGGATACACATCGAACCTGCTGGCGATCGTATGGGTGGGATTCGACGATAACCGGGACTTGGGTCTTTCAGGAGCGCAAGCGCCCGCGCCGATCTGGGCCGAGTTCATGAAGCGCGCCATCGCTCTGCCTGCGTATCGCGACGTCCAGGAATTCGAGATGCCGGAAGGCGTTACTCGAGTCAGCATCGATCCGGAATCCTTGCAGCTTGCGACTCCGCAATGCCCGATCTCACGCGAGGAAGTCTACATCATCGGTACCGAGCCAACGGAATTCTGCCTCCTGCATGGAGGACGCATCGCCAGCGATGCTGCCCCGGGTTCGTGGCTCTCGCGAATTTTCGGCGGCGACAAGGAAAAGGGCGCGGAGGCCACGCAGCCGCTTCCGGCGGGAACGACAGCCTCGGCAAATAAGAATGGCGCGCCCGGCTCAGCCGCGGAAACTCAACAGGAACCCGACGATAACAAAAAAGGCGTCTTCCGGCGTATATTTGGTATCTTTGGTGGCAAGAAAGACGCCGACAAACCACAGCAGTAAACGCGAGAATGCACAGCGGAAAGGCGGCGTCGCTCAAGAGGCGTTCGCCATGAATTCAAAACTTTCTTTTCGAGTCATCTTCAGCATGCTGCTGTTTGCTGCCGGGCCGCGTTTGGCCGCGCAGCCCCTGCTGCTAAGCAAATCGTTTGCCCAGCAGCAGTCGCCGCAGTCAAGCGCCGACGCGCGTTCGGCGCTCAGTCCCAGGGAAAAGCAAGAGGAGCAGGCAAGGATATTCATGGCGGAGAAGCGCTACGAAGACGCGATCCTGGCTTACGAGGAACTGCTGAAGAGCGAACCGAAAAGCGCCATCTACCTGAACATGGTGGGCATCGCGTATCTGGACTTATCGAATTTCGATCAGGCGAGGAAATATTTTCAGCGGTCGGTGAAAGCCGACAAGAAATATTCGAGCGCCGTGAACAATCTGGGCATGGTTTACTATCACCAGAAGAATTTTCGCCGCGCGATCCGGGAATATGAAAAAGCGGTCAAAATAGAGCCGCATCAGGCCGGGACGCACGTAAATCTCGGATTCGCTTACTACAACACGAACAAATATGAATTGGCGGCCGCGGAATTCGGGCAGGCGATTGAGATCGATCCGCTGGTCTTCCAGCGCAACGCGCGCGTCGGCACTATGGTCGAGGACCGGTCGGTCACAAACCATGGCCTGTTTTTCTTCACGATGGCCCGCATTTATGCGCAGAAGACGGACGCCGCGCATTGCGCCGAATATTTAAAAAAATCGTTCGACGAAGGGTACAAGGACATCGCCAAGGCTAAAACCGATCCCGCATTCAAGACGGTTCTGAACGATCCGGATGTTCAAGCCGTGTTTGTGCTCATAACCCCTGTCGAGCAAAAAGACGCGGCGTCCCAGCCCGGCGCGTAGAATTCAATACTGGCGTTGGCGTGCCGGACAAGAGCAGCAAAACTTGAGCAGGAAACGTATCTCGAAGAAAACGCGTAGGCTGCTTCGTCCCATGACGCGAAGCGCGGTTCAAAGTGCCGCGCTTGCTGACCCTGACGCACAGCCCCTCTGCGATACCGATTTGAAACGCATGAAACGGACACCACGAGCAAAAATTATCCGCCGAGCTTTGGGCATGACGCAGGAAGAATTTGCTGCCCGATTTCATATTCCCATCGGTACGCTGCGCGATTGGGAGCAGGGAAGGGCCACGCCGGACCAGCCAACGCAAGCCTATCTGACGGTCATTGCTCGTAGTCCGGACGGCGTGCAACAGGCGTTGGAAGGATAGTTCGGACGGAAACGGCGGGCACGCACGGTGTCTGTTACAATATGCGCACCATGCCCTCGCGATTGTTTTCGATTGGGCCTTTTCTGTTTTGCGCCAGTCTCTGCGCTACTGCGGGCATGAACATCGCATTTTCACCGCAATCGGGACCGACCTCACGCGTCGCGCCTGCTGATCCACATGCTTTGACACTGCTTGTGCTCCCGTTCGAAAACGAAACTCACATGGCCAATTTGGATTGGCTGGGCGAAGGCCTCTCCGAACTGACTTCGGAGCGTCTTCTTGACCGAGGCGTGAGTGTGCTTTCGCGCCAGGAGCGCCTGGCGACGCTGGAAAAGATGGGTCTGCCGGACACTGCCCGCGTATCGCATGCGACCATCGTGAAGATTGCGAGCGAAGCAGACGCGGACGTGGTCGTGTACGGACGGTTTGTCTCCGACGGCAAAACAGTGATGATCGAGGCGCATGTGCTCCACGTCAGCCCGCCATCGCTGTCTCCGGCGCTGACCCAATCGGCGGACATGGAGGGTCTGCTCCGCGCTCATGCGCGGGTATCCTGGCAAATCCTGTGTTCGATCGATGAAAAGAATTGCCAGCCTGACGGAGCGAGTCGGGACTCAACTAGCTTCTCCGAGCCGCCGCCGGCGTTGCGGCTTGACGCGCTAGAGAATTTCATTCGCGGCGTCACTGGGATGGACGACGAAGCTCGGCTAAGATTTCTTCGCGAAGCGTCCCGTCTGGAGCCTGACTGGGACCGTCCCCCATTCGAACTCGGCCAGATTTATTTCGAGCGCCGCGACTGCGAAACGGCCCTGCCATGGTTTTCGCGCGTGCCGCCGGCCCGCCCCGACGGCGCGGAGGCCAGTTTTGACTCGGGGGTCTGCCAGCTCCAGCGAAACGATGCGGCGCGAGCGGACGCCGCATTTTCCGGCCTGATCGAGCGCGCACGGAGTGACGATAGCAAGGATCGGCTTCCGGAATTTCCCGAAGTGCACAACAATCTCGGAGTGGCGCGGTTGCGTCTGGGAAAGTGGAGCGAAGCGGCAGCGGAATTCGAACGGGCCGCGGCACTGGATTCGGAAGAGCCTAATTATTGGGTGAATCTTGGAATCGCCAGGCTCGCCGGAAAGCAGCCCGCCGCTGCGGTCGCGCCCCTCGAACACGCCAGGAATCTCGAGCCCGAAGACAAAGACGCGCGTGCTCTGCTGATTTCGACTCTCGAATCCGTGGGACGAAGTTCCGATGCCGCCGCCATTCGAACGGACGCGACGGAGGGCGTTGGACGCGCCGCTGGGCAGAATGCGCAAGATCCAGCGGCGCTCGCAAAGCTCTCGCGTGTCTCGAGGAAATTCGATCGCGGATTGCTGCGCGCAACAAACGAAGGCTCCGACTCGGAGACTCCCCCGCATAGTTCGCGCAAGACCGGCGCCAGCAGAGGAGTGCGATGAGAGGTCGCCGCAGCAGGTGCGAATCGCTTCCGCTGGCAAGGCGCGTGGCCATCTTTACATGTGCCGTGGTTTTTGCGGCGATCTCGATTGCCGTGGTTGCGTCGCGCGCTCAAGGAACTTCGGGCATCTCCTCTCAGAAACCTGCAAACGGCGTGGCGCAGGTTGTCGAATTGCAAATCGGCGATGAGATTGAGCCGGTGATGGCCGAGTATGTGGATAACGGCATTGCCGATGCCGCCGCGCGACATGCCAGCCTGGTTCTCATCACGATGGACACTCCCGGGGGCCTCTCCACATCGATGGAAGATATCATCCGGCACATTTTGGATTCGCCGGTGCCGGTCGCCGTTTACATTTCTCCCGCGGGTTCGCGCGGAGCGTCCGCCGGATTTTTTATTTTGCTTTCCGCGGACGTGGCCGCGATGGCGCCGGGCACGCACACCGGAGCGGCGTCGCCATTGCTTGCGGTCGGGGGATTTCCACTGCAGGTGGATGACACGCTGAAGAAAAAGATTTTGAATGACGCGACGGCGTTCTTGCGCAGTTACGATGCGAAGCGTGGGCGCAACGTGGAACTCGCGGAAACGGCCGTGGTTGACGGCAAAGCCTGGACCGAAACGGAAGCGCTGGACGGCAAGCTAGTCGACATGATTGCAAATTCGCCGGAGGATTTGCTGTCGAAACTGGATGGCCGCACGATCAAACGCTTCGACGGCTCGACGGTGCAACTCGCTCTTCACAATTCCGAGCGAATTCCGTTTTCGATGTCGTCTCGCGAGCGGTTCCTTTCGCGCATCGTGCAGCCGGACGCATTTTTTATTTTGCTGATCGTGGGAGTGCTGGGGCTCTACACCGAGTTTACGCACCCGGGAGTCGTGGCGCCGGGAGTGATTGGCGGGATTTCGCTGGTGTTGGCGCTGTACGCGATGCATATTCTACCGGTAGAACCGGCGGGCGTGGTTTTCATTTTTCTGGCGCTCGGGCTTTTTATTCTGGAGGCGAAATATACCAGCCACGGCGTGCTGGCGCTTGGCGGGATTGTGTCGATGCTGCTGGGCGCGTTGATGCTGGTGCGGTCGCCTTTGACGCATGCAGGCGTGAGCCTGGGAGTCGCGGCGGGCGTGACGCTGCCGTTCGCGTTCATTACGGTGATGCTGATGCGGCTCGTGCTCAGTTCGCGCGGCTGGAAACCGTCCACCGGTCGCGAACAGCTTGTAGGAGCGCATGCCGAAGTAACGCAGGCTCTGGCGCGGCAGGAAGCCGGCGAGGAATTTCAAGGAATGGTGCGGCTCCACGGAGAGTTGTGGCGCGCCGTGGCGAAGGATGCAATACCGGACGGGGCGCAAGTTCGAGTGACGCGTATGGTGGGATTAACGCTCCATGTGGTTCCGGCGGACCATCGCGTGGAAGCGCGGTGAGGAAATAAGAGATCGGTGTTTGTGTTGGGGACTTGTCTGGAGTACGTTGACGTTACTCTGGGCAACGTGAGGAGAAATCGAATGGACATCTCACTGTACGGACTCGCGATCGCGCTGGTCATTTTCCTGATCTGGTTTTGGAACTCGCTGTATGTGATCAAGGAATGGGAACGCGGCGTGGTGCTGCGCCTCGGACGCATGCAGCCCGATGCGAAAGGCGCGGGATTGCGCGTTGTGTTTTGGCCGATCGAGACGCTGTATCGCATCTCGCTGCGGATCGAAACGCTCGACGTGCCCTCGCAGGACATCATCACGCGAGACAACGTTTCGGTGAAAGTCAATGCGGTCGCCTATTTCCGCGTGGTGGACGCCAATCTTGCGCTCTCCCAGGTGCAGAATTATCTCTACGCAACATCGCAGAAAGCGCAAACCACGCTGCGCAGCATCGTCGGACAGTTCGAGCTCGACGAAATCCTCGCCGAGCGCGAAAAGGTTAACAGTAAATTGCAGATCATCCTTGACCAGGATACCGAGCCTTGGGGTATCAAGGTAACCAAGGTGGAAGTGAAGCAGGTGGACATCCCGGAGCAGATGCAGCGCGCGATCGGCCGCCAGGCGGAGGCGGAACGCGAGCGCCGCGCAAAGGTCATTCACGCCGAGGGAGAAGCTCAGGCGTCGGCGAAGCTTGCCGAGGCAGCAAAGGTTCTCGAAACGCAACCCGCCGCGATTCAGCTGCGCTACTTGCAGACGTTGACGGAAATCGGCGTCGAGAAAAATACCACCATCGTGTTTCCGTTGCCGATCGACATCATCAACGAATGGGTCCGGGCTATCGGTACAAAAAAGTAGATGGCATCCAGAGAGAAAAAAAGCGGCGGCGATTTTGTCCTGGAGAGCAGGCATCTGGTAGGACTGTTTCTCCTTCTTGTCGTGATTTTCGGCGTCGTTTTTACCCTTGGGTACCTGCTCGGCCGAAGCCAGCCCGACACCAAGTTGAGCGCTGCCGTGAGCAAGCCCGCCAGCGCGGAGCCGCCGCCGACTGCGCCGTCAGCAAAAATAAAAGTAAGCCCGGAACTCGAGGGGCCGGCGCCTCCGCAAGAGAAGTCCAATTGGGATTTCTACCACTCGGCCGAGCCGAAGACGACCGAGGACCATTTGCAACCGCCTCCTAAAATGGTGGCCGCCGCGAAACCTTCCGCCGCGCCCAAACCCGCGGGGACTTCCTCGCATTCCAGTGCGCCCGCGAAGTCGTCCGCGCCATTGAACGCACCGCTGATTCCCAAAGGCGCGATCATGCTGCAAGTGGCCGCGGTCTCGACCGAAGGCGATGCTTTGGCGATGGCGCAGGCGCTTCAGCAGAAGAAATTTCCCGCGTACGTCATCACGCCCAGCTCGGATAAATACTATCGCGTTCAAGTAGGACCCTACGCCGATCCGCTGGCCGCGACGAAAGCGCGCACGAGCCTCGAAGCGGAAGGGTTCAAGTCCATTATTAAGCGCTGAATTTACCGCCGTAGGGGCACGGTTCACCGTGAGCGTTCACCGTGAACGGCACGCCGTGCCCTCCGGCCACCCCGTTGAGCAACCCGTCTCTCACGGACATCGAGCGCAGGTCTCAGGTACAGAAGCGTGGCGGTTCGCGACGTTGCGAGTGGGCGCGCTGGCCCGAGGGCACGGCATGCCGTTCACGGTGAACGCTCACGGTGAACCGTGCCCCTACAACCGAAAGCCTGGCTTGTCTTGTGGGCTGCTGCACGTCCCTGCTTGTGAACTTGGAATCTGCGTTTGCTTTTCGACTCGTCTCCGGGCTAATAACGCTTCGATAACACGCCCAAATCGATTGCGTGAGAGAAGGATATAATCCCCTTACAT
>Ga0265325_10003097_pt1 | contig 10980 bp, 5 predicted proteins | sample 41420metaG_FD_202090 | JGI IMG/M metagenome (GOLD analysis project Ga0265325, IMG submission 202090) | Rhizosphere microbial communities from Carex aquatilis grown in University of Washington, Seatle, WA, United States - 4-14-20 metaG | ecosystem: Host-associated > Plants > Roots > Rhizosphere >...
GAAGAGAGCTTTCGTAATTCCAACATTGATCGCATGCCTTTTCTTTTGTTCATGCAAACCTCCCCAGCCGCCTCCGCCGGTCCCCGTACCGGTCAACCTGTTTACCGTGAAGGCGCAGGCCGTAACATATTATGACAGGTACACGGGCACAACGGTGGCGTTGAACCAGGTGAACCTCCTTCCCGAAGTCCAGGGCTACATCACAGGAATATTTTTCAAAGAAGGAAGTCATGTCACAAAAGGTCAGAAGCTGTACGACATCGACAGGCGCATCTACGAGGATAATTACAATACGGCCGCCGCGAACGTCAAGATGGCGGAAGGAAATCTAAAGCTCGCCCGGCAGGATGCCGAACGTTACCAGTATCTGAACAAAAATAAAGCCGTCGCTAAACAGATCTATGACCACGCGGCGATCGCACTCGAAAATTCAGAGAATGCATATCAATCGGCATTGGAGGCTTTGAAAATTGCGAAGACGAATCTGGCGTATTCTGTCATCACCGCGCCGTTCGACGGCACGATCGGATTCAGCCAGGTAAAGCTCGGCGATCTCGTGACCGTGGGGCAAACCGTGCTCATCACGATCTCCACCGACGATCCGATGGCAGTTGATTTCCTGATCAATGAGAAGCAGTTGACTTTTTTTAATTCTTTGCAAATCCCCGGCCGCCGGACGGGTGATTCCCTTTTCACGCTCATACTCCCTGACAATTCACTCTATTCGTACACCGGGGCGATCTCCGTCATTGACCGGGCTGTGAATCCGCAAACGGGCTCGCTCAGGATCCGGCTCCTCTTCCCAAATCCCCATTATTTTTTACGGGTCGGCATGAGCTGCGTCGTGCGCGTGCAGAATCAAGACTCGACCGCGCAACTTGTTATACCAAACAAAGCAGTGGTGGAAGAAATGGGTGAATATTTTGTCTATGTGGCAAAAGACAGTGTGATGGCGAGTGACAAACCGGGAACGGCTGCCGACCCGCGTCTGCTCGCGCTGCAGAAGAAAGTTCAGCTCGGAGCGATTCTTGGACCCAACGTGATAATAAAAAAAGGGATAGCGGAAGGGGACATCATCGTCTCCGATGGAATACAATCGCTGCATAACGGCTCTGCGATCATGCCGTCCGCCGACCGGCCCGCCGATCAATCGGGAAAGGGGAGCGGAAGCAAATAGCGGCAGCTAGCCACAAACCCACTAAGACTCAAAACATTAGATATGAATTTACTTACTTAACGGAATGCGATTCTCAAAAAGAACTTTGTGGCTTCATGTCTTTGTTGCAAAGTCTTTCCTTCCTGCACACCATCGCTCAACAAGTATGAATTATGATCGCTAATGTCTTTATAAAGCGGCCGGTCACAGCCATCGTCATCTCGATCATATTGGTGATCACGGGGCTGATCTGTATCCTCAACCTCCCTGTAGAGCAATATCCTCAGATCACGCCCCCTGTCGTGCAAGTGAACGGTCAGTTCACGGGAGCCGACGCACTCACCGTCGAACAAACCGTTGCCACTCCCATCGAGCAGCAGGTCAACGGCACACCGGGCATGGAGTACATGCAGAGCAACAATACGAACAACGGTTTGATGTCGATGAACGTAACGTTTGACATCGGAACCGATATCAATATTGCGACTCTGGATGTTCAAAACCGCGTCAGCATCGCCACGCCGTTATTACCCGCTGCGGTGAGCCGGCTTGGACTCACGGTGCGCGCGCTGAATCCGAGCATGCTCATGATGGTGGCCCTCTACGCGCCGGAAGGGTCCCACGACATCACCTTCCTCGATAATTATACGAACATCTTCGTACAGGATGCGCTGCTCCGAGTGCCCGGCGTCGGCAGCATCAGCAGATTTACCGACGACTTCAGCATGCGCATCTGGATGGATCCCGAGAAAATGGCGAGCTACAGCTTAACACCGACCGATGTCATCTCGGCGCTGAACGCGCAAAACGTACAGGTGGCGGCAGGCTCCGCGGGCGTTCCTCCGCAGCAAAAAACTCAGACGTTTGAACTGGGAATTCTCGTGAACGGACGTTTGAGCAAGGTTTCTGACTTTGAAAATGTTATCGTCAAAACGAACCCGTCCACCGGCGAACTCGTCTATCTCAAAGACGTCGCGAGGGTAGAGCTCGGCAAGTTTACTTTTTCCAGCAACTCATTTGTGGACGGGAAGCGCGCGTCGTGTCTTCTTGTCTACCAGGCGCCCGGGAGCAACGCACTTGAAACAGCGAACGGCGTCTACAAAGTGCTTGCTCAGCTAAAAAATTCCTTTCCTACCGACGTTGACTACAAGGTTCCATTCGAGGCAGTCACCGTCGTCAGGGTCTCCATGAGCGAGGTGGTCGTCACGCTCCTTCTTGCACTGCTTCTCGTTGCCCTCGTCGTCTACTTGTTTCTTCAGAACTTGCGCACCACACTTATCCCGGTCCTGGCGATCCCGGTTTCAATTCTTGGAACGTTTTGCTTTTTTATTCCGCTCGGCTTTACGATCAACACGCTCACCATGTTCGGATTTGTATTGGCAATCGGTATTGTCGTGGACGATGCCATTATCGTCGTGGAAGCGGTAGAGCATTACATGAACGAGCATAATCTTTCAGCAAAAGAAGCGACCTATCAGGCGATGAAAGATATCTCGGCCCCGGTCGTTGCCATTGCGCTTATCCTCGCAGCGGTCTTCGTCCCCGTGGGATTCATACCGGGCATTGTCGGACGTCTGTATCAACAGTTCGCCATCACGATCGCCATCTCGGTGATGCTCTCAGCGTTCATTGCGCTGTCCCTCACTCCTGCGCTCTGCAGCCTTCTCCTGAAGCCTCCACAGAATAACGGGACGACTTCATGGACAGCGCGGATGTTCGGCAAGTTCAATTCCTGGTTCGACAAACTGACTGACAGTTATTCCGACGGGGTGAAGAAGAGTATCAAGGCATCACGCTACGTTGTCATTCTCCTTCTCTGCGTTTGCATCGGAGCGGCGCTCTTATTCCAGAACAAGTCGACAGGATTTATACCTTCCGAGGACGACGGAAATCTCTATATCACATTTCAACTTCCCCCTGCATCGTCGACGGCCCAATCCGTCGCGGTCATGACAAGACTCATGTCCGTTGTCGCGTCGACGCCGGGAGTAGGACATTATGCCGCGTTATCCGGCCTCAATGTGGTAACGAATGCCACCAATTCAAACTGCGGTACCGTCTACTGCCAGCTGAAACCGTGGGATGAACGTTCGGAACTGAGCCAGCAAGTGCCCGGTATCATCCGTGTGATGCAGCAGCGCATCCTCGATACCGGACTGACGAACGCAGCCGTACAGGTCATCCAGCCCTCGCCGATTCCAGGCGTGGGTTCGGTCGTCGGCTTCAGCTTCCAATTGGAACAACGCAACACTAACGACGATATTCATGCATTCGAAAAAGTAGTAAATAGATTTGTCGAAGAAGCAAATAAGAATCCCGCGATCTCGCATGCCTACAGTTTTTATTCCGCCCATACGCCCAACGTCAACCTGACCGTCAACCGGGACAAATGCGAGAGGCTGGGGGTTAATATTGCGGATGTCTTCACGACGATTCAAGCGTATATGGGGAGCATCTACGTGAACGATTTCACGACCTATAACCGCACGTTCCATGTAGTCGTCCAGGCTGATACGATGTCCCGTGCTGCAGTATCGGATATCGATAAATACTACGTTCGCAATCAAGCTGGAATGATGGTACCACTTGGTACGTTGATCAGTTACGAGCCGACGGAAGCCGCTCCCCTGATCTCGCACTTTAATATTTTCCGCTCCGCTGAAGTTGACGGAGAATCTCCCGCGGGTTACAGCAGCACCGAGACCCTTCGGGCATTGAAAGACGTTGCAAAGAAGGTCCTTCCCGAAGGATACGATTACGAATACTCCGGATTGAGCTTCGAGGAACTCAAGGAAGGCTCGACAACGGTCTATATCTTTATCTTCTCGATCACCTTTGTCTTCCTTTTTCTCGCTGCACTCTATGAAAGCTGGTCGGTGCCATTCTCGGTCCTGCTGGCCGTACCGATCGGAGCGTTCGGGGCCATTCTGACGCTCACAATGCTCCCCGGGATCTCGAACAATGTGTACGCTCAGATCGGGCTTATCACGCTCATCGGGCTTGCCGCCAAGAACGCGATCCTCATCGTGGAATTTGCAAAGGTGCGCGTCGACAGGGGAGAAGAGCTGATCGAATCGACGATGCAGGCGGTGCGCCTGCGTCTACGCCCCATTGTCATGACATCGATGGCGTTTATCCTGGGCGTCTTGCCGCTGGTGTTCGCTACCGGAGCGGGAGCAATCGCTCGAAGAACAATAGGATTCACGGTTCTCGGCGGGATGCTTGCCGCGTCCACTCTTGCAATATTCATTGTGCCGGTGCTCTTCGTGATCATCACACGGTTATCGTACGGACGCGAGAAGCTCGCCTATCTCCATGCTCATCATGATGAGCTGATGGAAAAATCAAAGAGAGTCGAGCAGCAGAACATCGACCCGGAATTAGAGTATGATCTGCAGAAATCCCGTGAGCTTCACAAACTTGTCCCGGAATGATCGCTAACACTTTTATAAAACGTCCGGTCACCGCTATTGTCATCTCGCTTGTCTTGATGATCTCGGGCCTCATCTGCATCGCGAACCTGGCTGTCGATCAATACCCGAACATTACTCCGCCCGGCGTCTCGATTAGCGGCCAGTACACGGGCGCGGACGCCCAGACCGTTGAGCAGACCGTCGCCACTCCCATCGAGGAACAGGTCAACGGTACTCCGGGGATGGAGTACATGCAAAGCACCAATACGAACACCGGTTCGATGGGGATTTCGGTCACTTTCAACGTCGGCACGAATGTTCATATCGCCGCATTGAATGTTCAGAACCGCGTAGGCATCGCAACTCCTTTGCTCCCCTCCGTCGTCAGCCGGCTTGGATTGACAGTAAGGGCACGCAACCCCAGCATGCTCATGCAGATCGCGGTATTCTCGCCGAAGGGGAGTCACAACATTACCTTCCTCGACAATTACACGAACGTCTTCATAGAAGATGCATTGCTGCGTGTGCCGGGTGTCGGCGACGTGAACACGCGAACCGACAACTTCAGTATGCGCATATGGATGAACCCGGAGAAGATGGCCGCGTACAGCTTGACCCCGCAAGATGTCATCGCCGCGTTGAATGCTCAAAATGTAATGGTCGCAGCCGGTGCAGCCGGGTCTCCTCCGCAGAAAAATTCACAGACGTTTGAACTGGGAATTCTTGTGAACGGCCGGCTGAGCAAAGTCTCCGACTTCGAAGACGTTGTTATCAAGACCATCCCGTCATCCGGAGAGCTTGTTCACCTCAAGGATGTGGCAAGGGTAGAATTGGGAAAGTTCACCTTCTCCAGCAATTCGTTTGTGGACGGGAAGCGGGCATCGATCCTGTTTATCTACCAAACGCCGGGGAGCAATGCTCTTGAGACGGCGAACAATGTCTACGCAACGATGGAAGAGTTGAAAAAATCTTTCCCGGCCGATGTCGATTATGCGGTTCCATTCGAATCGATCACCATCATCAAAGTTTCCATGCAGGAAGTGCTGGAAACATTGTTGAAAGCCCTGGGCCTTGTCGCCATCGTCGTTTTTCTGTTCCTGCAGAACCTGCGCTCTACGCTGATACCGATCCTTGCGATTCCTGTGTCGATCCTCGGGACTTTCTGCTTTTTTATTCCGCTCGGGTTTACGATCAACACGCTGACGATGTTCGGTTTTGTGCTTGCTATCGGTATCGTCGTCGATGATGCCATTATTGTGGTTGAGGCGGTGCAGCATTACATCGATGAGCACCATTTATCATCGAAGGAAGCGACGTACCGTGCCATGAAAGATATCTCGGCACCCGTGGTTGCGATCGCGCTCATCCTGGCGGCGGTCTTCGTGCCGGTCGGGTTCATTCCCGGCATTGTAGGGCGACTGTACCAGCAATTTGCGATCACGATCGCAATATCGGTCATGCTCTCTGCATTCATTGCGCTGTCATTGACGCCGGCACTATGCACGCTCCTTCTCAAGCCGCACGGCAGCGGCAAACCAAACTGGAGCGATAGATTCTTCAACCGATTCAATAAGGGCTTTGATGCGCTTACGAAAGATTATGTAAAAGCGGTTCATCGCGGTATCAAAGGTTCAAAATATGTTGTAATAGTACTCTTGTGCATCTGCATTGCAGCTTTTTACCTGTTCAAGAAGAAGCCGTCCGGCTTCATACCCGCAGAGGATGACGGACGGTTGTACGTTACCTACCAGATGCCTGAAGGAACTTCCACGACGCAATCTGTCGCGGTCATCACAAAACTCATGGAGATCGTCGGCGCTACACCCGGCGTCAATCATTATTCAGCTATTTCCGGCCTCAACATCTTGAATTTTGGCTCAACCTCCAATGCCGGAAGCATCTTTTGCATGCTCAAACCGTGGGAGGAGCGGACAAAACCTGAGGAACAAATCCCCGGTATCATGGATGTGTTGAGAAAACACATTGCCGCTGCGGGCATCGATAACGCGAACATCGTCGTGATCCCGCCGCCGCCGATCCGCGGCATCGGCCAGGCCGCCGGATTCAGCATGCAGATCGAACAGGGGAGTACCAGCGACGACGTGCATGCGTTTGAAGGAGTCGTCAAGAAGTTCGTCGCCGAAGCACACAAGAATCCCGCCATCTCGACTGCGTTCAGCTATTACGGTGCGCATACCCCGAGCTATGAACTTACGCTTGACCGTGAAAAATGTGAGAAGCTTGGGGTGAATATTACGGACGTTTTCACAACCATGCAGGCGTTCATGGGCAGTCTGTTCGTCAACAACTTTACGCGTTACGACCGGACGTACCACGTCGTCATTCAGGCGGATACGATGTACCGCGCTTTGATCTCGGACCTGAACAAATATTATGTGCGCAACCAGCACGGAGAGATGGTGCCGTTCAGCACGCTGGTCACCTATAAACCGACGGAAGCACCGCCGCTTATCACGCACTTCAATATTTTCCGCTCTGCTGAAGTGGATGGATCTACTCCTACGGGCTACAGCACCGGAGAAGGAATCGACGCTCTTCGCGCAACGGCAGAGAGATTCCTCCCCCACGGATACACGTATGAATTCTCAGGATTGAGCTATGAGGAGATAAAAGCGGGGTCGGCAACAATTTATATTTTTATTTTTTCAATAACGTTCGTCTTTCTTTTTCTCGCAGCTCTGTACGAGAGCTGGTCTGTCCCTCTTTCCGTGCTCCTCCCGGTCCCCATCAGCGCATTTGGCGCGATCCTGATGCTGATGTGCCTGCCGCGTCTCACCAACAATGTGTACGCACAGATAGGGCTCATTACACTGATCGGTCTCTCCGCGAAAAATGCAATCCTGATCGTTGAGTTCGCGAAGGTGCGCGTTGACCGGGGAGAGGAACTTATTGCTTCTACTCTCGAGGCGGTCAAACTGCGCTTACGTCCGATCACGATGACGTCCCTCGCATTTATTCTGGGCGTCATGCCTCTTGCTTTCGCAACGGGAGCGGGCGCCGTCGCACGGAATACCATTGGGTTCACCGTCCTTGGCGGAATGCTTGCAGCCTCGACGCTTGCGATCTTGATCGTTCCGGTTCTTTTTGTGATCATCACACGCGTTTCATACGGTCAAAAGGAACTCGACTACCTTCAGACTCATCACAATGAACTGATGGAACGCGAAAAAAAGATCGAGCAGCAGAAGATCGATCCGGAGCTGGAGTATGAAATGACTCATCAATACCACCAGAATGACAGCAGCAGGGGGTAGTGAACCATATCGATTTAAGAGCGGCAACATGATCCTTCCCGACGGGTCGACGGCCCATCGGGTCGTAGACGATGCGTTCGCTCCGCTCACTTACTCAGGATGAACAGGACATGTTCACCCTGAGCAAGTCCCGATGGTTTTTATCGGGACGCGTCGAAGGGTGGATCAGGCAAAGTGGTTCGCCGGCCGGAACGGGAGAACATGGTGTTCTCCCACGATATACGGATATTTGTAAACGTATGAACGCAACTCTTTTCCAACGAACCGAGAATTAAAGTGAACACATGAATTGTCGAAATATAGTTTTATCTGCTGTCTGTTTCTGCTTTCTTTCCATCTCGTTTGCAAATAATACCGCTCTACTTACAGCATCGATATCATCGAACCAGGAATTAATTATTGTTATCGATCACGCACTTCATCTGCAGTTTGGATGTCTCTATCCGATGACGTACCAGATCGATATTCCTGCAGGTTCTGCCGGCTTGAAGGCACTCGAAGAACATCAACATTCAAATTCAGGCTGGACACAATTAGGGGAAAAGACTTCAGCAGATCTATACAATGCAATCGAGGTTGTACGATTTGATTATATCAATAGGCGGGCTTATGTCTCAGCCGCATTTTCCGGCGTGAGTGACTCTCTCATTCTCAAAATCGTCGATGGCTCAAACAGTCCGGTCCCCATAGTGTTTGCCGGAATCAGCAAGTATTATGACAACCGCAAAGCTGTAGTTACTGCGACGTTTGATGACTGGGGAGATTGGATGTCGGTCGAAGGCCTTCCGATCATTAACCTGTTTCGTTCGCGCGGTCTTTACCTTACCGGAGGAGTCATTACGCAGTTCACGTCCGACAGTACGTGGACAAGAATCCAGGCAGAGCTTGACTCAGGATTTGTAGAAGTCGCATCGCACAGTCGTAATCACATTGCAACACCTTATGATACATTTATCAGCCGGGTGCAATACACTTCATCGAGTGAGATCGGAGGTTCCGCACAAGATATTAAGGCAGCACTCAATTTTCCTCCGTTATTTACTTTGAACGGCATCAAATATATCTACTCATGGATCGCGCCATATGGAGATTATGATTCTGTGGTAGACTCACTACTCGGTGTCTATGGTTATCTCGATGTTCGACTGTATGCAAACCTTGATACAACATCTCCGCGCGAGTATTCGTACGGCGATTCGACATTACGGGGCTGGGAGAATGATCACCATCACTTCATGCCGTTTCTTCCTACCGTGGAACTAGGGGCGCCATCGTGGGGAGGCGGTGACACAAGCGCAAGTTCGTTGAATGGGCTGTTTGACGCCATCCTTGCCAAAGGAGACGTATACCACATGATGTGGCATCCGCAAGTTCTGTATACCGACGTAAAGAAGAGTTATCTTGTCGATCACTTAGATTATATTAGCGGCCGCTCAAATATCTGGTATGTGAATCTTGGCCATTTGTATCTTTATCATCTGCTTCAATCAGAAAAGGCAAATGAAATATCCGCAGCGACAACTGTCCATTCCAGCCCGAATAGTTTTGAGCTTTCCCAGAATTATCCCAATCCTTTTAACCCATCGACATCGATCGCATTTACTATTCCATCCCGAGTATTTGTATCGCTAAAAGTGTTTGACATCCTGGGAAGAGAGGTTTCAGCGATTCTATCCGAAGAGTTGGAGGCGGGAAGATACACCCGGCAATGGAACGCACCGGGTTTATCCAGCGGCGTATATATTTACCGTCTTCAAGCAGGTACATATAGCGAGATGAAAAAGCTTCTGCTGTTAAGGTAGGGTTGTTAACATCGCTGCACTTTCCAGTCCCAGCCGGTTGCAGGATCAGCGCTTGCATTTTTACTCAGTACACCATATATTTGTGCCACGGCTGCAGCAGGATGGGGCCTTCATTTCTACCGCGAGAGATCTCCTCGGACACTTAGACCTAAAGACTACGAAGCAACCTCCCATTTCCAGCCCCGAAATCTCCATAGCTTAGATTTTCAACTTATTCGGCAAAAATGCACTTCAAGGGAAGGGGATGCTCATCCCCCGGAGACTTCCTTAACAATAGCAACAAATATGCTGCATGCTCTCTGCATTGCAGTTTCGCGGGCGAGTATACCAAATAGCATAGGACAATTCATGAAGGTCTCGCACTTTGTCGCCCTTTCGATATTAACCTTATTCTTCATGCCTCAAGTATTTTCTCAAAGTTCATATCTTGAAAAAGGAGAAAACGGTATTGGAATATCGGGAAATTACATTTCCGATCAAGCCGGAAAGGAAATAGGCGGATCGTTCGGCATGGCTTTGAATACCTTTCTTGATTTTGGTTATTCCTCCGCTAAAGTCTCTCTCACCCAGAAACTGGATGGCCAAGATATCTCCGCCGTCGTTAACTCGCCATATCTTACTGTAACTCTTTTTAGACAAAATGATTCCATTCCTGTCTCTTGTGCGGTTGGTGCCGCATACCTTGATTACAAATATTCTTCTCCTGCTCTCAGTAAACTTTTCATAACATTGGAAAAGACCGGCATATCGCTCGACGCGTCGATGTACGGAAATATCATCCTATCGCCCACGATCAAACTTCAACCCTTAGCAGGCGTTAATTATGTCAGCGTTAATGCGGGCACGACTGCGACGATCGTTCATTTGGGGTTATCACTATTGATTAGAACTGGAGATTCAATGGTCATCGGCGTCACTCCATCAGTTGGATTAGACAAAGGGAACAACGAATATGAATTGAATGCCGCCATTGTATTCCCTTTTTAGGATAGAGCGTGTCGTGTTGATAAAGAAGAAGTCCATCCCCGTTCCCACGTCGAGATCAAAACGTTGCATCTCGTCTAAATTGCAGCTATCAGGTCGCCCGAGCTTAACTTTCGCGGCGTTTGGTATTCTCATCCATACACATGGAGATCCAGTCTTTCTAGAACGATCTCAAAAATGATATTGGCTGACCCTTCTCCCGAAGGGATGTCTTCGCCAGGCGCGTCCCGCCTCCGGGGGACTTGCTCAGGGTGAACAAACAACCGTTCATCCTGAGTAAGCGAGCGGAGCGAGCGCATCGTCCACGACCCTACGGGTCGTAGACCCGTAGGGAAGGATAAGGTGACATG
>Ga0265325_10003099_pt1 | contig 10972 bp, 12 predicted proteins | sample 41420metaG_FD_202090 | JGI IMG/M metagenome (GOLD analysis project Ga0265325, IMG submission 202090) | Rhizosphere microbial communities from Carex aquatilis grown in University of Washington, Seatle, WA, United States - 4-14-20 metaG | ecosystem: Host-associated > Plants > Roots > Rhizosphere...
CGATCTGCTGGCGGTGCGCGCCGTGGCGGTGCCGGGCGCGGCCCTGCAGATGGTCCTGATCGTCGGCATGGGCGTGGGAGCGGGGCGGCTGTTCGGCTGGCCCCTGGCGCAGGGCCTGGTGTTCGGCCTTTGCCTGTCGGTGGCCTCCACCGTGGTGGTGATGCGGGCACTGCAGGACCGCCGCCTGACCGAAACCGGGCGCGGGCGGATCGCCGTCGGCTGGCTGGTGGTGCAGGATCTGCTCACCGTACTGGTGCTGGTGGTGCTGCCGCCGCTGGCCGGGGTCCTCAAGGGCGAGGCGGTCGATGCCGCCGGCCTGGCGGAGTCGCTGGCGCTCACCTTCGGCAAGCTGGCGTTGTTCGCCGTCCTGATGCTGGTGGTGGGGCGGCGGATCATTCCGGCGGTGCTGCATTACATCGCCCATACCGGCAGCCGCGAGCTGTTCCGCCTCGCCGTCCTGTCGGTGGCGCTGGGGGTGGCGTTCGCCGCCGCCTATCTGTTCGGCGTCTCCATCGCGCTGGGCGCCTTCTTCGCCGGCATGATCCTGTCAGGCTCGCCGCTTTCCCAGCGCGCCGCCGAGGAATCGCTGCCCCTGCGCGACGCCTTCGCGGTGCTGTTCTTCGTCTCGGTCGGCATGCTGTTCAATCCGCGGGTGGTGGTTCAGGAGCCGGGCGCCCTGGGACTCACCTTCGCCGTGGTGATGGCGGGCGGGCTGGCGGCTTACGGATTGCTGCGCCTGTTCGGGGTGAAGAACAGCAGCGCCCTCACCATCGCCGTCAGCCTGACCCAGATCGGCGAATTCTCCTTCATCCTGGCCGATCTCGGCATCGGGCTGGGGGTGCTGAGCGTCAAGGCGCGCGATCTCATCCTGGGGGCGTCGATCCTGTCGATCTTTCTCAATCCGCTGCTGTTCGCGCTGGCCGCCCGGCGCGAGGCCTCGCCCAAGGCCGCGCCCGAGCCCGACCTGCCCCGGCGTGCCCCCGAGCCGACTGCTCTTTCCGGACATGCGGTGGTGGTGGGTTACGGCCGGGTGGGCCGGCTGATCGCGCAGGGCCTCAAGGGCGCCATGCCGCTGCTGGTGATCGAGGAAGGGGCGGTGGGCGAAGCGGGCATCGAGCATATTCGCGGCAACGCGGCGCAGGACGAAGTGCTGGCGGCGGCCAATCTTGCGGGCGCGCGGTTCCTCTTCGTGGCGATCCCGGAAGCCTTTGAAGCGGGCCAGATCGTGCAGCAGGCGCGCAAGGCCAATGCCGCCCTGCCCATCCTGGTGCGGGCGCATTTCGACGCCGAGGTGGATCATCTTCTGTCCTTCGGGGCGACCAAGGTGGTGATGGGCGAGCGGGAGATCGCGCTGGCGATGCTGGATTTCGCCAGAAGCCAGTAGGAAAGCCCTGAACATAAAGGGTACAAAACCCCATGCCCGGCGCGATTCGCATTCTCGGTCTCGATCCCGGCCTGGCCCATATGGGCTGGGGAGTGATCGAGGTTTCGGGCTCGCGGCTCACCCATGTCGCCCATGGCGTCATCGCCACCCGGCCGGCGCTGGGGCTGGGACACCGGCTGATGGCGCTGCATCGCGAACTGGGCGCGGTGATCGCGCGCCTGGCGCCTGCCGCCATCGCGGTGGAGCAGGCCTTCGTCCACAAGGACCCTTCCGCGGCGCTGAAGCTCGGCCATGCCCGTGCCATCGCGCTCTTGGCGGGGGCCGAGGCGGGGCTGGAGATCGCCGAATACACCCCCAACCACATCAAGAAATGCGTGGTCGGCGCCGGCCATGCCGGCAAGGAGCAGGTCCTGTTCATGGTGCGCCGCCTACTGCCCGCCTGCGGCGTGGACCAGGCCGATGCCGCCGACGCGCTGGCCGCCGCCATCGCCCATGCGCATCTGTCGACCACCCGCGCCAGGATCATGGCGGCGCAATGATCGGAAAACTGACCGGGACCGTCGATACTCTTGCCGAGGATCATGTGATCCTGGATGTCGGCGGCGTCGGCTATCTGGTGCAGTGCCCGTCCTCGACCCTGTCGCGGCTGACCATGGGCGCGCATGCCTCGCTGATGATCGAGATGAAGGTGAGCGACGACGCGATCCGGCTCTATGGCTTCGCCAGTGCCGAGGAACGCGAGTGGTTTCGCCTGCTCCAGACGGTACAGAGCGTGGGCTCCAAGGTGGCGCTGGCGGTGCTGTCCACCCTCAGCCCCCGCGACCTGCAGCGCGCCCTGGCGCTTTCCGACAAGGCGATGATCGGCCGCGCCCCCGGGGTGGGCCCCAAGCTCGCCCTGCGCATCGCCACGGAATTGAAAGACAAGGCGCCCGCCATGCTGCTGCGCGGCGAAGGCGAAACCGCGATCCCGCTGGTGGCGCCCCGCGGCCCGGAGGCCGATGCGGTATCGGCGCTCACCCATTTGGGCTATTCGGAAGGCGCCGCGGCCACGGCCGTGGCGCGGGCGGCCCAGGAACTGGGCGGCGGCGAAACCGGCGCCCTGATCCGCGAGGCGCTCAGAAGCATGGGGCGCTAGATGGAAGACATCGAAGACGCATTGATCAATGCCCATCGCGCCGCGATGGCCCGCTATGCCTATTTCCTGCTGGCGGTGGCGGTGGTGGCGATTGCCTATGCCCTGAGCGCGACACGCTATTCCGACCTGGCGCCGTCCGAAATCCCGCTGGGGCTGGCGGTGCTGTGCTGGTTCGCCAGTTTCTATTATGGCTGCCAGCATGTGGAGAGCCATTTCAGCACCTTGCGGCTGACCGCGCTGCTGCGCCAGGCAAGGGACGGCGGCGCGTCCTCGGACCCCGAAGCCAGGCTGCCCGCGCCCGAAGCCGCGGAAAAGGCGCTGCGTCGCGCCAACGGCCGCATGCTGCAGACCGGCCGGCTGCAATTCCGGCTGCTGATCCTGGGCGGGGTGTTCTATCTCGGCTGGCATGTGATGGAGATGTTCCTGCGCACCTCGGCGGTGGTGGTCTGATGGCCAAACCCGACCGCCTGGTGGCGCCGGAGCGCGGCGAAGACGACGCGCTGGAGGCTTCGCTGCGCCCCAAGCGGCTGGCCGATTTCGTCGGCCAGCAACAGGCGCGGGAGAATCTGTCGGTGTTCATCGAAGCGGCCAAGGCGCGGGGCGAGGCGCTGGACCATGTGCTGTTCTCCGGCCCGCCGGGGCTGGGCAAGACCACCCTCGCCCAGATCGTGGCGCGAGAGCTGGGGGTCAATTTCCGCTCCACCTCCGGCCCGGTGCTGGCCAAGGCGGGCGATCTCGCCGCCATCCTCACCAACCTGGAGCCGCGCGATGTCCTGTTCATCGACGAGATCCACCGCCTCAATCCGGCGGTGGAGGAAATCCTTTATCCGGCGATGGAGGATTTCGAACTCGACCTGGTGATCGGGGAGGGGCCCAGCGCCCGCTCGGTCAAGATCACCTTGGCGCCCTTCACCCTGGTCGGGGCCACGACGCGCTCGGGCCTTATCACCACGCCGTTGCGCGACCGTTTCGGCATTCCGCTGCGGCTCAACTTCTATACCCCCGAGGAACTGGTCCTGATCGTGGAGCGCGGCGCCCGGGTGCTGGGCCTGGACCTCAGCCGCGACGGGGCGCGCGAGATCGCCGCCCGCGCCCGGGGCACGCCGCGCATCGCCGGGCGGCTGCTGAAGCGGGTGCGCGATTTTGCTTCGGTTTCCGGCCAGGGACGGGTGGATGCCAGGATCGCCGACGCCGCCCTCAACCGGCTGGAAGTGGACGGGCGGGGCCTCGACGCCTTCGACCGCCGCTATCTGACTTTGATTGCGGAAAACTTCAGCGGCGGCCCGGTCGGCATCGAGACCATCGCCGCCGCCCTGGGCGAGGCGCGCGACGCCATCGAGGAGATCGTCGAGCCCTATCTGATGCAGCAGGGCTTCGTGCAGCGCACCCCGCGCGGGCGCATCCTGGCCGGCGCGGCCTATGGGCATCTGGGCCTCAAGGCTCCGCCGCAGGGTCCCGCCCAGGCCGGGCTGTTCTCGGACGATCCGGAATGAATGTTCCTGTGCTGGAAACCGGCCGGCTCGTCCTGCGCGGCTACCGGCTGGAGGATTTCGAATCCCATGCCGCGATCTGGGCCGATCCGCGCACCCGCCGCTATTTCGAGGGCGAATACAGCGAGGAAGACATCTGGCTGCGCTTCCTGCGCAATTTCGGGCAATGGGCGCTGTTCGGCTATGGCTATTGGGCGGTCCAGGACAAGGCGAGCGGGCGCCATGTCGGCGCGGTGGGATTCTTCCAGGCCAGGCGCCCCTGCGACATCCCCTATCGCGACCAGCCCGAAACCGGCTGGGTGATCGCCCCGGACTTCCATGGCCGGGGCCTGGCGCGGGAGGCCGTCGCCGCCGCCATGGCCTGGGGCGATTTGAACATCGAAGCGCCGCAAAGCTGGTGCATGATCAATCCCGACAATGCGGTTTCGCGCAAAGTCGCCGAGGCCGCCGGCTACCGCCAGGCGTTGTCAACCGAATATAAAGGACGGCCGGTGCTGACGTTTCTGCGTTCTCGTGGGGGTCTGCGTCCGCGAGGGGGACGTGACGCATGATGGAGGTCAAAGGCCTCGGCTTTTTCGTCGGCAGGGAGCATGTCCTGCCGCTGCGCATCTATTACGAGGATACCGACCTGTCGGGCGTGGTCTATCACGCCAATTACCTGCGCTTTATGGAGCGGGCGCGCACCGAGTTCTTCCGCCTGGCCGGCGTCACCCAGATGGCCGACCTGGAAAGCCCCGAACCCACCGCCTGGGCGATCCGGGCGGTCGATCTCAAATTCATGCGGCCGGGACGGGTGGACGACACTTTGTCGGTCCGGACGCTCTGTACCTCCATCACCGGCGCGCGTATGACGGCTTTGCAACGGGTGTTCTGCGGCGATACCCTGCTGGTCGAGGGACGGATCGAAGCATGCATCATTACGTTGACGGGAAAGCCCCGCCGCATTCCCAAGCATGTGCGCGATCTCCTGACGCCTTTTCTTTTCGAACCAACGCCTTAACGTTTCGATCGATAAACCCGCGGCAGGCCTGATTTTGCCGTCAAACTTCGGCCAATATTGGGTGCGTTTTTGCCACCCGCGCACAAGGTTGCTTCCATGACCCGCGTTCTTCTTGCCATCGCCGCTCTTGTCTTCCTCGGGCTTGCCGCGCCTGCCCTGGCGCAGGCCCCGCCCCAGGCCGCCCCGACCAATCCCACCGCCACCCAGCAGCTCGGCGCCCCGGATGCCGCGCCCGCCGCCGACGCGGCGGACGCCTCCGACGCGGGGAGCTTTTCCATCGTCGCCATGTTCAAGCGCGCCGACATCGTGGTGCAGGCGGTAATGCTGCTGCTGCTGCTGGCCTCGCTATGGTCCTGGGGCATCATCTTCAACAAGCTGGCCCTGCTCTCGGCCCTCAAGCGCAAGGCCAAGCGATTCGAGAAGACTTTCTGGTCGGGCCAGTCGCTGGACGACCTCTACCAGAATTTCTCCAACCGGGGCGACCACCCGATGGCGGCGATGTTCCTGGCGGCGATGCGCGAATGGCGGCGGGCCTTCGAAGGCGGGGTGCCCAAGGAATCCCTGCTCGCCGGCATCAAGGACCGCATCGACAAGTCGATGAGCGTCACCATCATGCGCGAGACCGACGGCATCGAGAAGCAACTCGGCATGCTCGCCACCATCGGCTCGGTATCGCCCTTCATCGGCCTGTTCGGCACGGTGTGGGGGATCATGAATAGCTTCAGCGCCATCGCGGCCCGCCACGACACCACTTTGGCGGTGGTGGCCCCCGGCATCGCCGAGGCGCTGTTCGCCACCGCCATGGGCCTGCTCGCCGCCATTCCCGCCGTCATCTTCTACAACCGCTTCGTCGCCGAGATCGGCCGCTATGTGAATTCGCTTGACGCCTTCGCCGACGAATTCTCCACCATCCTGTCGCGCCAGCTCGATGAAAAGGTGAAGTGATGGCGGCGGGCACGGTCCACACCTCTGCACGCGGGCGCGGCCGGCTCAAGCGCCGGGCGATGGCCGAGATCAATGTCACGCCGTTCGTCGATGTGATGCTGGTATTGCTGATCGTGTTCATGGTGACGGCGCCGCTGCTCACCGTCGGCGTGCCGGTCGACCTGCCCAAGACCCGCGCCAAGGCGCTGGGCCAGGACCGCGAGCCGCTGCAGGTCACCATCGCCCGGGACGGCGTCTATGTGCAGAAGATGAAGGTGCCGCGCGACGAACTGGTGCCCAAGCTCACCGCCATTGCCGGGGCCGGCTATGACCAGCGCATCTTCGTGCGCGGCGACAAGGCGGTGGCTTACGGCGAAGTGATGACGGTGATGGGTGAATTGTCCGCTGCGGGTTTTACCCATATCGGATTGGTGACTGATGTCGCAAAGCCAAAACGCGAGCCGCGCTAAGGCCCTCAGGCGCCCGCGCCCCACCACGGCGGACCCGCCTTTGCTGGGCTATGCGGTGTCGCTGCTGTTTCACGGGGCGCTGGTGGCGGCAGTCATAATCGGCTTTCGCCACACTTTCGATGTCGCGCCGGAAACCCATGCCGTGCCGGTCGATCTGGTGACGGTGACCGACCGCACCAATGTGCGGGCCGAGGCCCCGCCGGTGCCCAAGCCGGTGAAACCCATTGTCACCCCGCCCGCCAACGAGCCGCCGCCGCTGCCGCAATTCCAGGAGGCCGAGCCGTCGCCCGATATCACGGCGCCGAAATTCAAGGTGCGGCCCGAGACCAAGAAGGAGCAGACCCAGGATTTCGCCGCCCTGCTCAACAAGCTGACCAAGGACGTGAAGGTGCCGCCCAAGAATGCCAAGGCAGGGCCGCGCACCATCACCGGCATCGGGGCGATGAACGGGATGACCGCCGACCTTGCCGACGCGCTGAAAAGCCAGATCTACCGCTGCTGGTCGCCGCCGGTGGGCGCCCCCAACGCCAACGACCTGGTGGTGGATTTCGACTTGCAGCTCAATCCCGACGGCACCGTCGCCTCGCTGCGGCCTTCCAGCGGCACGGCGATGGCGGTGGCGGGCAACAGCTACACCCGCGCCGCCGCCGAGGCGGCAAGGCGGGCGACCTATCAGTGCCAGCCCTACAAGCTGCCGGGCGACCGCTATGCCCAGTGGCGCGATGTCAGCCCGCTGCGCTTTGATCCCCGCGAATTGATGGGGCAATAGATGATCCTGGAACCCTCTTGCTCGGAAGTGTGTTGGAGACCGTGATGAAGAAGCTGTTCGCCGTCCTGGCCGTGGCCGCCGCGCTTGGCGCCCTGTGCAATCCCGCCCTGGCGGCGCTGCAGGTCGATGTCACCAACGCCAATCCCCAGCCGCTGCCCATCGCCATCCCCGATTTCGTCGCGGCGGGTCCGGGCGACGCCCAGTCCGGCGCCAATATCGCCGGCGTGGTGCGCGCCGACCTGGAGCGCTCGGGCCTGTTCAAGCCGATCGATCCCAAGGCCTTTGTCGACCACATCGCCAACATCAACACCGTGCCGACCTTCGCCAACTGGCGGGTGATCAACGCCCAGGGCCTGGTGGCCGGCGATGTGGTGATGCAGCCCGACGGCCAGTTGCGGGCCGATTTCCGGCTGTGGGACGTCTATGGCGAAAGCCAGATGACCGGCCAGCAGATCACCGCCTCGCCCGGCGACTGGCGGCGCATCGCCCACAAGATCTCCGACGCGATCTATGAGCGGGTCACCGGCGAGAAGGGCTATTTCGACACCCGCATCGTCTTCATCGCCGAAAGCGGCCCGGCCACCAAGCGGGCCAAGCGGCTGGCGGTGATGGACGAGGACGGCGCCAATCCCAATTTCCTCACCAACGGCTATATGGTGCTGACGCCGCGCTTCAATCCGACGGCGCAGATGATCGCCTACATGTCCTATATCGGGGCCAAGCCGCGGGTCTATCTGTTCGACCTGGAGACCGGACGCCAGGAGATGCTGGGCAATTTCCCCAACATGACCTTCTCTCCCCGGTTTTCGCCCGACGGCAACAAGGTGGCGCTGAGTCTCGAAAACGGCGGCAACTCCGACATCTTCGTGATGGATTTGCGCAGCCGCGCCATCACCCGGCTCACCACCGACCCGGCAATCGACACGGCGCCGTCTTTTTCGCCCGACGGCAGGCAGATCGTGTTCGAATCCGACCGCGGCGGCAGCCAGCAGATCTACATGATGAATGCCGACGGATCGAACCAGCACCGCATCAGCTTCAGCCAGGGGCGCAACGGCACCCCGGTTTGGAGCCCGCGCGGCGACATGATCGCCTTTACCAAGGTGGACCAGAGCCGCATCGATATCGGGGTGATGCGCACCGACGGCTCGGGCGAGCGCATCATCTCCAGCGGCTGGGAGGACGAGGGCCCGACCTGGGCCCCCAATGGCCGGGTCTTGATGTTTACCAGAACCCTGGAGGGCGGCCGCGGCGCCCAAATCTGGTCGGTGGACGTAACCGGCCGCAACGAACGGCGGGTGCTGACGCCGGGGAATGCGTCCGATCCGGCGTGGTCGCCCTTGATTCAGTAGGCTTTTTTGAAGAGAGGATTTTTTGCCACTCTTGATCCGGTGAGAAGCTTTTCCTACTATTCCCGGACTTCACCCCGACTTTTATTGGCTCTTTTCGGGCTATAATGCGTTTGACAACAAAGGTGCGTATCCATTGTAAGGCGCAGGCGCCGTTGCACCACGGCCTTCGCTTCCCAGGAGATTCCAAATGATCCGATTTTCGCCGACTGTGAGACTGGCCTGCGTCGCGACCGTTCTTTTGCTGGCCGCCTGCACCCCCAAGCCGCAAGTCAACAACACCCCGCCGCCGCCCCAGCCGCCTGCCGAGCGGCCGTCGACGCCGCCGCCGGTTTCCCGCATCCTCCCCGGCAGCGCCGAGGATTTCCGCGTCAATGTCGGCGACACCGTCCATTTCACCTTTAACGAATACAACATCCAGGATGCCGACAAGGGGTTGCTGGGCCGCCAGGCGGCTTGGCTGCAGAAATATCCTTCCGTCCGCGTGACCATCGAAGGCCATTGCGACGAGCGCGGCACCCGCGAATACAATCTGGCGCTGGGCGCCCGCCGGGCCAATGCGGTCAAGGAGTATCTGGTCAGCCAGGGCGTCACCACCGGCCGGGTCGAAACCGTGTCCTATGGCAAGGAGCGTCCGATCTGCACCAGCTCCGACGAGGCTTGCTGGGCCCAGAACCGCCGCGGCGTCACCACCGTCACCGGCGGCGCGAACTCTTAAATTCGCGCCTCAGGCTTTACCAAGGGGCGCGGGCTGTCACCCGCGCCCCTTTTTGTTGCCCCAATTTTGTTGAAGGTTCAGGCGATGAGAATGAAACTCCTGGCTTCGGCCCTCGCGACGATGACGGCGCTGGCGCCGCTGGCCGCTCGTGCGCAGATTTTCGGGCCCAGCGACGAGCAGAAGGCTCATGAGGCATCGCAGGATTCCAATCTGCAGCAACTGGACGGCCAGACCCAGCAGCTCCAGAGCCGTGTCCAGGAACTGGAAGAGAAGGTGCGGGGCCTGACCGACAGCCTCGCCCAGGCCACCGGCAACAATGAAAATCTCAGCCATCAGCTCGAAGTGATGAACGACAAGATGGAACGCCAGAACCGCGACTTCACCTATCGCCTCTGCACCCTGTCGGCGCAGCAGCTTGGCGCCGACCAGGCGACGCTCAATTGCGGCGCCGGCGGCGGGCCCGCCTCCACCGCCATGCCCTCCGCCCTGCCGCCGCGCGAGCAGCCGGGCACGTCCCTGCCGCCATTGGGCGACAATAGCGGGCCGGGCCGTCCGCCCGGCATCCTGGGCACCCTGCCGGCCAACGGTGCGCCGACTTCCTTGTCCAACGCTGCGCCGGTCGGACCGTCCGCGCCCGCCGGCGGCCCCGGCGAGTTCGACCGCTCGATGAACCTGCTTGCCAAGGCGCAATATGCCGAGGCCAGCGCCGGCTTTCGCGCCTATGCCGACAATCATCCCGACGATGCCGATCTGGCGCCCCAGGCGATCTACTGGGTCGGCGATATCGACTATGTGCAGCAGAAATATCCCGACGCCTCGCGCGATTTCGCCGAGTTGATCAAGAAATATCCCAAGTCTTCGCGCGCCCCTGACGCTATGCTCAAGCTCGGCCAGTCGCTGCTGGCGCTGGGCCAGAAACCGGAAGGCTGCACCGCTCTTGGCGCGCTCAAGTCGAAATTCCCCGACGCCTCGGACGGCACGCTCACGGCTGCCGCCAACGCGCGCAAAGCCGCCTCCTGCCCGCGATAAGATTCACGCCGCCTTCGCGGCGGCGATGGAATCTTTGCCTGGCGGAAAAATTGCCGTGGCGGTTTCGGGCGGCAGCGATTCCCTTGCCCTGATGCATCTGCTGGCAGCCCATGCCAGAGCCAGGCGCGCGCCCGCGCCCGTGGTGCTCACGGTCGATCATGGCCTGAGGGCGGATTCCGCCAGGGACGCGCGCAAGGTGCTGGCCTGGGCAAAGGCGCTGGGGCTCAAGGCCCATCGCCTGGTTTGGCGTGGCGGCAAGACGGAGCGCGGCGTCGAAGCGGCGGCGCGCGAGGCGCGCTATCGCCTGATGGGCGACTGGCTGACGCGCTACGGATTCACCGCCCTCTATGTCGCCCACAGCCAGGACGACCAGGCCGAAACCTTCCTGTTGCGCCTGGCGCGCGGCAGCGGGTTGGACGGGCTTTCGGCGATGCGCCCGCTGTCACCCTGGCCGCTGCCCGGCTTCGAGGGCTTTGCCGTGGCGCGGCCGCTGTTGGGCATCGACCGCGCCACGCTGCGCGACTTCCTGCGCAGGCGCGGACAGGAATGGCTGGACGATCCGATGAATGACGATCCCCACTTCGACCGGGTCAAGATGCGCCGCGCCGCCGCCGCCCTCGCCGAGGCGGGGCTGTCCGCCGCCCGCATCGCCAATGCGGCCGCCCATCTGGCGCGGGCGCGCGCGGCGCTGGAAGCGGCGAGCG
>Ga0265325_10003100_pt1 | contig 10972 bp, 7 predicted proteins | sample 41420metaG_FD_202090 | JGI IMG/M metagenome (GOLD analysis project Ga0265325, IMG submission 202090) | Rhizosphere microbial communities from Carex aquatilis grown in University of Washington, Seatle, WA, United States - 4-14-20 metaG | ecosystem: Host-associated > Plants > Roots > Rhizosphere >...
ATGACGCGCGCACGCCGATGCCGGGCGCGACCAGGCCACTGCCTTTCGACGAGGCGGCGATGGACGAGCTGGACGCCGGTATCCGCGACGCCTTCCCGGCCGACATGCTCATCACCCCCGACATGGTGCAGGGCGGCGCCGCGACACTGCGAGAGGCGGTACTCGCCCATGACTGGCCGAAACTGGCCGCGACCCGCGGCAAGGCGATGTTCCTGCTCGATGCCGACGCCGCCAAGGTGAAACTTTATCAGGGGACGCGGCGAAATCTGGAAGGCCGGGCGATGTTCGTGGCCGCAGACGAAGCTTCGCCGCTCGCCTCCTTCATCTGCATCGACGATCCGGTGAAGGATGCCGCCCGCATCGCCGCAGCGGTCAAGGCCGGCTTCATCGTGCGCACCCGGGCCGACGAAGATGCGCAGGAAGCGCGGGCGGGCGACGGCACGCGGCGCGATGCGGCGTTCACCTCCGGCGCGCAGATCGTCACCACCGATTTCATCCTGCCGGATGCGAAGATCGGACCCTACAAGGTGAGCCTGTCGGACAATCCGCGCTACACCGACAAGAGCAACAATTTCGTGCCCCTGCCCGTGCTGTCATCCGCCGACGGCGCTTCGACGGTGCAGACCGCGACGACGCGCTAGCGTTTTACCGCCCGCGCGAGGTCGCGCCAGGCTTTCGCATTCCAGTTCCAGCCCGCGGTGGGCGACGGCGAGGGGAGAATCCACACTCCGGTGCCGCCGATCCTTTCCTTCTGGCGGCCGAATTTCGCGCCGGGGCCCATCACCCGCCGCCCGCCGGTCAGGCTGGTGAAGGCGAGAATCTCCGGCGCATTGGCGAGGATGCGGGCCTTCAGCGCCTCGACCGCCTCGCGCCCGAGCGCGCCCGGCGGCAATTCCTTGTCCATGCCGAAGACATGCTTGGCGATGTCGGTGAGGCCGATGCCATAATCCCAGATCATGGCGTATTCCTCCGGCTTCAACTGGCGCGGGGTGAGACCGACCTCGTGCAGGATGCGCCAGAACTTGTTCTGGGGATGGGCGTAATAGGCACCGCGCTGCGCCGAGACGGTGCCGGCAGCCGTGCCGCAGAACACCAGCCGCAAGCCGGGTTTGAGCATGTCGGGAAGGACGGGGTCTATGCGCGGCTTCGCCATCAATGGGCGTGAATAAACGCCAGCATGTCGGCGCGCAACGGCGCCTTCCAGCGGAAGCCGGGCAGCAGCGACAGGATGATCCCGATATGGCCGACATCCCTGTAATAGATTTTTTCGACCGCGCTGCCGTGAGTTTTCAGCACATATGCCATGCTTTTCGTGTTCTGCGGCCCGACTATGGTGTCGGCTGTGCCGTGCAGCAGCAGCATGGGCGGCCGCAGGCCATCGACATGGACGATGGGCAGGATTTCGCGGTTGTTCTCTCCACCGAAAATATCGACCAGGTCGGCGTCCTTCAGCGGCAGGAAGTCGTAAGGCCCGGCGATGCCGATGACGCCCCTGATCCAGGAGAAGTCCCCACCCACCGCCTTCAGATAGCGCGGGTCCGAGGCCAGCATCACGGCATTGTAAGCGCCAGCCGAATGGCCGGAGACGAAGATGCGCCCCGGATCGCCGCCATAGCGGGCGATGTTCTTGTGCAGCAGTGCCACCGCCCCGGCCGCATCCGCGACAAAGGCCGGCCAGCGCACCTTGGGATAGAGCCGGTAGTCGGCGACCACCGTCACCACCCCGGCGCTGGCGAAGGCCTGGCCGAAAGCCAGATACTGGCCGCGCTCGCCGCCCTCCCAGCTTCCGCCATAAAAGAACAGCAGTACCGGCGCGGGCGCGGTAAGGCCATCCGGCACATAGATGTCCAGCTTCTGGCGCGGGTCAGCGCCATAGGCGATGCCGCGATGCACGGCATAGCCGCCGCGCGGCACCAGCAGGTTGATGAGGCCGGTGGGCGCACAGGCCGACAGCAGGGCGGCGAATCCCGCCAGCAGCGCGGCCTTCAGTTTCGACATGCTGGCTATTACGTCCGGGCGGGTCATTCGGTTCAGGACGGGATTGCCGGAACATTTTGCCCAACGCATAAATGCATCATGACGGTCCTCAACCCCGCGCGCGAGAATGCCGCGCCGCGCCGAACCCTGGCGGTGGCGGGTGCCGCCCATGCCCTGCATGACGGCTATACCGACCTGATCCTGGTGCTGCTGCCGGTGTGGCAGGCGGAGTTCGCGCTGGGCTATGGCGCGCTGGCGCTGCTGCGTGGAGTCTATTCCGGGGCGATGGCGGCGCTGCAGGTGCCGTCCGGGCGGCTGGCCGAACGCTGGGGCCATGCCCCGGTGCTGGCGGCGGGAACCGCCCTGACCGCCCTGGGCTATGGGCTGGCGGGATTGTCGGGCGGCATGGCGGGGCTGTTCGTCGGCCTCGCCATAGGAGGCGCCGGCGCCAGCGTGCAGCATCCCATCGGCTCGTCGGCGGTGGCGCGGGCCTATGGCGCGGCGTCGCGGGGGCCGCTGGGCACCTACAATTTCTCCGGCGATTTGGGCAAGGCGGCGATCCCGGCGGCGGGCGCGCTGCTCTTGACCTGGATGGCCTGGCGCCACGCGCTGTTCGCGCTGGCCGGATTCGCCGCCCTGGCGGCGCTGGCGATCCTGCTGCTGATGCCGGCTACGGCGCCGCGCGCCACGGCGGAGGAACATCACGCCGAAGGCGAAGGCCGGGGCGGCTTTGCGCTGCTGTTCTCCATCGGCGTGCTGGATACGGGCGTGCGCATGGGCTTCCTCACTTTCCTGCCCTTCCTGCTGAAGGCCAAGGGCGCCGAACTGCCGCTGATCGGCACGGCGCTGGCGCTGGTGTTCTTGGGCGGGGCGGCGGGCAAGTTCCTTTGCGGCTGGCTGGGCCACCGGCTGGGCGTGCTGTGGACGGTGCTGGCGACCGAAGGCGGCACGGCGGCGATGATCGTCGCCGTGGTATTCCTGCCGCTGGGGCCGGCGCTGATCGTGCTGCCGCTGCTGGGGGCGATGCTGAACGGCACGTCGTCCGTGCTGTATGGCACGGTGCCGGAACTGGCGAAGGCCGGACGCATCGAGCAGGCCTTCGCTCTGTTCTACACCGGCAATATCGGTTCGGGCGCGCTGTCGCCGGTGCTCTATGGCGTGCTGGGCGATGCGGTGGGGCCGAGATGGGCAACAGCGGCCACCGCAATGACGGCGTTGGCGATCTGCCCCCTGATGCTGGCGCTGGCGCCGAAGTTGAGAACACCGGCCAGGAGCCGGTAGCAATGGCCCCCCGGCCGCTCGCCCAAGCTCGCGGCGTTCACCGCTCAAATCCGTTCACTGGACGGATTTGCCCGGCCTTCGGCCGGTCGCGGCTCACCCCTGGTTGTCGCCCTTTTCCTTTGTCGGCGGCGCGTCGCCGTTGAAAGGCACCGTGTCCACCCAGGGCAGGTCCCAGGTCGGCGCATTGGCGAAGCGTTTCATCTTGATGGTCAACCGCGCGCCCGCGCCCGGGGCCAGCCGCACCGGGAACCAGGCCGCATTCACCGGCTGCGTCGTCTTGCCGTCCGACACCGAGACGATCTGATGTTCGCCATAGGCGCCCCCCTGCACGATCATGCTGCGATAGTCGCTGGGGCTCACATTGACCAAGATGACGGTGAGGCCGTCCGCCGTCATGCCCTCGATCAGCGCCGCGACATCGCGGGGGATGCCGGGGCGCCGCCGCTCGGCATCGAAATAGCGCAGCCGCGCATGCAGCGGCGCGCCACCGATAGACGGCGTGCCCGGCGCCCAGGTGGGACGGGCCATGCGGATGCCGCCTTCCATCAACTCGATCAGGGCGGTGGTGCTGGCGGGTTCGGAATCCAGCGCCGAATCCGCCAGGCGCATGTCCGGCGAGGTCGTGTCAGCGCGCACGATCTCCATCTGGCGGCGGATGCGGGCCAGGTCGCGGCGCAGCGCCGTCACCGGGAAGGCGGGATTCTTGCCGTCCAGGAAATCGTACCAGGGATTGTCCGGGGCGCGCTTGCGGTCCTCCGGCTTCATCGACAGGTAATAGATTTCCAGCGCCCCGACTTCGTACTTGCCGGGATGGAAACTATACCAGCCCTGGTCGCCGAACATCCGCGGGGTTGAGAGCTTGCCGTCGATGGTCTTGGCCTGGGCGTTGATGCGGTCGGCCTGGCGGCGCCACACCGCCAAGTATTTGTCGTCGCCGCCGGAGATCAGATAGGCGGTGAAGAACGCGACACAGGCCAGCACCACGCGGTTGCGGTCCTCGTGCTTGCCGGTCTGCGGCACCACCGGCGAGAAATTCCAGCCATAAGTGCCGCCATACCACTTGCCGTCGGCAGCGCCGCCGATGGTGCCATCCAGCCCGACATTGCTGGGCAGGATGTCGTTGTTCGCCTTCGCGCGGTCCGCCCAGGCGTCGACATAGGTGAGCAGCCAGTCCTTGTAGTGCTGCTCATGCGAAAGCATGAAGGCGTTGAGCGCCAGTTCGGTCGAGGACAGGTTGAGCGGATGATCGCCCACCACATCGGTGTATTCCTGGAAATGGGCCAGCATCATCTTGTAGTCCGCTTCGCCATGGCCGAGCGAGGGGAAACGGTTCTTCACATCGATGGAATCGCCGGTCCAGTCCAGCGCCGTCGCCTTGCGCAGCAGCGGCCCGCGGCTGCCGTTGATCATGCTTTTGATGATCTTGTATTTCGGATCGTAGTTGGGCGCGCCGGGATCGCTGCCGTCATAGAAGCCCGCGAAGCGCCGCACCCGGTCGCGCCAGCGCGGATTATAGGGGTCCATCAGGCCCATCAGGTTGAAGACGGACAGGCCTTCGGCATTGTGCTGCCAATCCATCATCACCGGGAATTCCTTGTAGTACATCCCGTCCTTGGCAAAGGACACTTCGGTGGTCTTGGCCTCGGTGTACTGGCGGACATGGCCTTCATAGCCCTTGTTCACCAACTCCTTGATGATGTCGCCGCCGCCAAGCTGATAGATGTGTGGCCAGTCATTCATGTTCTCCGGCGCGTCGTCTGGGCCGTCATCGCCGCCCCAGCGCGCCGTCATCTCCAGATAGCCGGTCGCCTGGTTGAAATAGCGATGGAAGAACTGCACGCAGGCCCGGGTGTTGGCGTCGAGCAGTTCACGCTCCAGCAGGGCCCATTCCGGCGGGTCCATCGGAGCGGCGATGGTGAAGGCCGGGGTGTCGGCGAAGGCGCGTGGCGCGCCGGACCAGGCAAAGGCGGCGGCGGTGCTCAGCAGAAAAGTGCGGCGGTTGGCGGACATGACGTTGCTCCCTAGGCTCAGGCCGGTTTCAGCTCGAGGCGTTCGATTTTCTTGGTGACAAGGAAATAGGCGAGGATGGTGATGATACAGTGGGCGCCGACGAACCACAGCCCCAGACTGTAGGAATGGGTGTTCTGGATGATGTAACCGAACACGATCGGCGTCACGATGCCCGCGATATTGCCCGCCATGTTGAAGACGCCGCCGGTGACGCCGACAAGCTGCTTGGGCGAAGTGTCGGAAACCACCGCCCAGCCCAGAGCGGCGAAACCCTTGCCGAAAAAGGCGCAGCACATGAAGACCAGCATCATGGTCTGGGACTGGGTGTAGTTGCAGGCAATGATAAGCGTCGCCAGCAGCATGCCGAACAGCAGGGGCGCCTTGCGCGCGAAGGTGACCGAGCCGGTCAGACGCAGCAGCAAGTCCGATACGATGCCGCCCAGCACCCCACCGGCAAATCCTACCAGCGCCGCCAGTCCGCTCCATTTGGCGGCCAGCATCAGGGGCATGTGCCGCTCCTCCACCAGATAGAGTGGAAACCAGGTGATGAAGAAATAGGTCAGCACATTGATGCAGTACTGGCCGATATAGATGCCGATCAGCATGCGGTTGGCCAGCACCTGTTTGACGTTGTTCCAGGTGAAGGCGGCGGAAGACGGCGCGCCCTTGTCCTCGATGTTCACCAGGGCGCCATTCTTCTCGATATAGTCGAACTCGCCCTGGTTGATCATCGGATGGCGGGTGGGTGCGTTGACGAAGCGCACGAACACCACCGCCGCGGCAAGGCCGATAGCGCCCATGAAATAGAAGGAACTGGGCCAGCCATAATGCGTCACGATCAAGGCAAGCAGCCAGTTGAAGGCGAAGGGCGCGAAATACTGGGTGGCGTTGAAGATCGCCGAGGCAGTGCCGCGCTCGGAGGTGGGAAACCAGCAGGCAACGATGCGGGCATTGGCGGGCACGCCCGGCGCCGAGGCCAGGCCGACCAGGAAGCGCATGCCGAACAGGAAGCTCACCGCGCCCGCGCCGATGAAGAAGCCGGCAAGGCCGTGCGCCAGGGTGAACAGCGACCACAGCACCAGCGCCCAGGCATAGACCAGCTTGGCGCCGAAGCGGTCGAGCAGAAAGCCGCCGGGAATCTGCGCCACCGCATAGGACATGGCGAAGGCCCCGAAGATGTAGCCGAGATCGATCTTGGTGATGTGCAGGCTTTTCTGCACCGCGCCGCCGGCGATCGACAGCACGGCGCGGTCGGCATAGCTGATGGTGGAGACCACGAACAGCAGGAACAAGATCCAGTAGCGGATATGGGTCGGCCTGCCGTCGCTTTTCATGCGTTTCTCCCGGTCTTTTTTATGTCCGAGGCCGGGCTTCGTGCGTCCCGCTGGCAGTTTCGCCACCCCTTGCCGCAATATCTAAGTCAATTGCGCTATCAATTGATACAGGCCCAGCATGGATATTCGCGGCCTTAATGCTGCTCTGCGGAATGCTCGTCCGCATGGGAAAAGGCGTGGCGGACCAAATCCAGCAGCGGCTCCAGCGCCGGATTGTCATTGTCGCTGCGCCAGACGATGTAGAGCTCGACCGGATGCGCCGGATGGGTGGTGACGGGGCGGAAATGCACCCCGTCGAAATGCAGGCTGGTCGCCGCCTCCGGCACCAGCGCCGCGCCCAGACCCGAATGCACCAGCGCCAGCACCGAATGAATCTGGGACAGGAACTGGACATAGATCGGCGACACGCGATGGACGTCGAACAGCCCCACCAGCATGTCGTGAAAATAACGCGCCCCGTCCGAGGCATACATGATGAGCGCCTGGCGGTCGAAATCGGCCAGGGTGAGCGAAGCTTTTGCCAGCCGCGCATCGCCCGAAGGCAGCGCCGCCACCAGCGGCTCGGTGGTGATGCGCAGCTTGGTGAATTCCATGCGGTCGATGGGCGGGCGCAGCAGCCCGACATCGATGCGGCCGGTGAGCAGCGCCTCGGTCTGGTCGGAGGTCACCATCTCCTTGAGCGAGATGTTCACATTCGGCAGCCGCGAGGTGCACAGGCTGATCAGCCGCGGCAGGAAGCTGTAGCCGGAGGCGGCTGTAAAACCCAGCGCGATGGTCCCAGCCTCGCCCGAGGCAGTGCGGCGGGTGGTAAGTGCGGCGCTTTCGGTGAGGCGCAGGATGCGGCGGGCCTCCAGCAGGAACACCCGCCCCGCCGGGGTCAGCTTGACCACCCGGCTGGTGCGGTCGAGCAGCTTGACCCCCAGCACCCGCTCCAAGAGCTGGATCTGCCGCGACAGGGGCGGCTGGGTCATGTTGACCCGCGCCGCGGCCCGGCCGAAATGCAATTCCTCGGCCGCCGCCACGAAACAGCGAAGCTGCCTCAATTCAAAAAGGGAACCGACCCTGGGCGCGGACATCGCCCGAAGCTTAGCCGAGATCGATGCCGATATGAAATCGTTAACCCGATTGATCCAATAGCAGGATCAATCCGGGGGCTCTTTTTTGCCGCGAATCCGGACGGAAAACCGCTGCACACTTCTCCTGGAACCGCTCTAATGCTGACTTGCGACGTGCGCCAGCACCGGGCCTTTTTTCGCCGCCACCGAGGCCCTGGCGCGGTCGACCAGCACTTTCAGCCTGTCGAACTCGGCCCCCGTCAGGTCGGTCAGCGGCGGCCGCACCGGCCCTGCCGGGCGGCCCACCGCCCGCATCCCGGCCTTGACGATGGCCACGGCATAGCCGCGGCCCTCGTTGCGCAGCGCAATATAGGGCAGCACGAAATCCTCCAGGGCCGCCGCGATGGTGGCGTGGTCGCGGGCCCGGGCCGCGTCGTAGAATTTGAGCGCCCATTCCGGCATGAAATTGAAGATCGCCGAGGAATAGGTGGTGACGCCCATCGCCAGATAGGGCAGCGCGAAGGTTTCCGCCGTCGGCAGCCCGCCGATATAGGTGAGGCGGTCGCCCAGCCGCACATGCACCCGGGTCATCAGCTCGACATCGCCGACCCCATCCTTGAAGCCGACCAGGTTGGGGTTGCGGTCGCACAGCCGGGCCAGCGATTCGTCGTTCAGCACCGCATTGTCGCGGTTATAGACGATCACCCCGATGCGCACCGCCTTGCACACCGCCTCGACATGGGCGACCAGCCCCTGCTGGCCCGGGGCGACGAGATAGGGGGGAAACAGCAGGATGCCGTCGGCGCCATTGCGCTCGGCGGAACGCGCCAGCTCGATCGCCATCGCCGTGCCATAGCCCGCGCCCGCGATCAGCGGCACCCGGCCGGCGGTTTCCTCGACCCCGGCGCGCACCACGCTTTCGACCTCGGCGGGGGTCAGGGAAAAGAATTCCCCGGTGCCGCCGGCGGCGAACAGGCCGGCGACCTTGAACTCGGAAAGATAGGCATAGTGCTCGCGATAGGGTTTTTCGGCAAAGCGGCCTTCGCTGTCGAAATGGGTGACGGGAAAGGACAACAGGCCGCCGGCCAGTTTCTCGGCCATGTCGCGCGGCGCCATTTTGCTCATAATGATCCTCAAAGTCCCTGTTGCCGAACCGCCGCGGTCCCTTGTCGGTCAAGGACCTGCCCACGCGCTCACCCTGCCCTTGTCATACGCTAGAGACAGTACAAGCGGGGGTCTAAGCCAAAAAGGCTATCGACCCATGCGGATATTATTTTGATTTCGAACCCCTTTTACAAGGTATCCGGTGCCCCGCCAAGTTTGTTGGCTCCCTCCGGGACCGGCTTCAACATCGCAAACCGTTGGGACCGGCTCCTCATCCATACCCTGTTTGGATTGTTCGATAGACCATTTGACTTAGACGCTTCCCGCCACCGCCGGTATGGTTCAAGCGGGATGCTTCACGCGATATGCGCGTCTAGCCGCGCGGCGCACGGCGGATTCTAGATCCGGTCAGTGCAGGTGAATCTCCCGGCAGGAGGACTAAGGAATAACAACATCGCACGCGATGCACGGGGAGGCACTTATGCCTGATACGTCCAGACATTCATTCCATTCCACTCTGAAATCCGGTGGTTCGGCGCTGGCCCTGGCGGTGATCGCCATGGCCGTCTGCGGCCCCGCGAAAGCCCAGGACACCGGCGCCGAAACCGTGGTCGTCACCGGCTTCAAGGCCAGCCTGGAGCGGGCCCTGGATGCCAAGCGCGACGCCACCGGCTCGCAGGATTCGATCCTCGCCGAGGACATCGCCAAATTCCCCGACCTCAACCTCTCCGAATCGATCCAGCGCCTGCCGGGCGTGGCGCTTGCCCGCGACCAGGGCGAAGGCCGCGAAATCGCGGTGCGCGGCCTGGGACCGCTGTTCACAAGGGTGCGCATCGACGGCATGGAGGCAATCGCCACCACCGGTTCGGAAGACGTCAATGGCGGCACCAATCGCGGCCGGTCCTTCGACTTCAATGTTTTCGCCTCCGACCTGTTCTCGGGCATCACGGTGCACAAGACCTCGGAAAGCGACATCGAGGAAGGCTCGCTGGGCGCCACCGTCGATCTGGCCACCGGCCATCCCTTCGACCACAAGGACTTCACTCTCGCGGCTTCGGCCGAGGGCGGCTACAACAACCTTGCCGGCACCTTCAATCCCCGCGGCGCGGCGCTGGTTTCCGACACCTTCCTGGGCGGCAGGCTGGGCGTGCTGTTTTCCGCCGCCTATTCGATCAACAACACGACGGAGGAAGGCACCAGTTCGGTGCGTTTCCAGAACGACAACACCAACCCGCCCGCCAATCATAGTTCCCCGCTGGTTGCTGGCTGCGTGACCAACAATCCGGGCACCACCAACCAGTGCGCGACCTCCCAGCGCTTCGCCAGTGTCACCGTGGTCGGTACCGGTCTGCCCGGCACCATCGTCCAAACTCCAGGGCAGTTCGAGACCAACGCCAACGATCCGATTGTCAGCGGCGCCAATTACAGCGCAACCACCAAACCCAACGACTATGATGTGGTCAACGAGGCCTATCACGCCCGCTTTCCGCGCTATGACCTCATCTACAATCACGAGAAGCGGCTCGGCCTCACCGGTTCGGTGCAATACCAGCCCGACGACCAGACCCTGTTCACCCTCGACGCGCTGTTCGCGGACTTCGCGGTCACCCGCAACGAGCAATATCTGGAAGCGCCGTCCTTCTCGATCACTGGCGTTTCCAGCAACCTGGCGCCGGCGGGCGCGCCTGCCCTGCTCGCCAACACGCTGGGCGCAGGCAGCATCGGCATCACCAACTATACGGTGGACGAGACCCACAACAACCTGACCTCGCTGTCGGCCACCAATGTCGGCCTGCGCTCGGAGCATCGCCTCGACCATCTCGACACCCGCTTCCAGCAGGTGACGCTGGACGGCAGCCATGAATTTTCCGACGACTTTAAGGTGCACGGCCTGATCGGCTGGTCGCAGTCGAACCACTACAACCCGATCCAGACCACCCTGACGATGGACTATAACTGCCAGCCGGCGACCTCCGACACCGGTACCGCCGCTGGCTGTCCGGGCGGCGCAACCGGCGGCGCGGGTACCGCGGCCATGCCGTATACCCAGAATTACGCCGGCGCCAACCAGTTCCTGCCGGCGCTCAATTACGGCAATGTCGATGTGACCAAGCCCAATGGCTGGTTCCTGTCGCAGATCCGCGAGCGCGCCAACTACGATTTCAACGCCTATCGCACCATCCAGCTCGACGGCGAATACAAGATCGACAA
>Ga0265325_10003104_pt1 | contig 10967 bp, 12 predicted proteins | sample 41420metaG_FD_202090 | JGI IMG/M metagenome (GOLD analysis project Ga0265325, IMG submission 202090) | Rhizosphere microbial communities from Carex aquatilis grown in University of Washington, Seatle, WA, United States - 4-14-20 metaG | ecosystem: Host-associated > Plants > Roots > Rhizosphere...
GCGCGGCGCCGATATCGCGATGCTGGCGGGTGCGCGTCCTGTCATCCGCCGCAGCCAGAACGGCACGATCAGGAGCGACACCGCGATCTATATCGCCGACACGCTGGGCGAACTCGGATTGTTCTATCGCCTGGCGCCGTTCTGCTTCCTGGGCGGCACGCTGGTCCCGATGGGCGGGCACAATCCGCTGGAGCCCGCCGCCTTGCATTGTGCGGTGCTGGCCGGCCCGCATCGCGCCAATTCGGCGCGGGCCTTCGAGGCCATTCTCGGCGCCCAGGGCTTCGGCGGGGTGGCGAGCAGCGCCGACATCGCCCGCGAGGCGGCGCGGCTGATCGCCGATCCCGGCGCCGCTCGCACAGCCGGCGACGCGGCGGCGCGTGGCGCAGCCAGCCAGGCCGGCGCGGTGGCGCGCACTCTCGAAGCGCTTGGCCCATTGTACAATGCCGATGCGGGCGCCTGACTTCTGGCAGCAACGTGGCATGGCCGCCCGCTTGCTGGCGCCGCTGGGCGCCCTTTATGGCATGAGCGTGGCGTGGAAGGCGCGCCATGCGCGGCCCCGGCGCGCCGCGATTGCGGTGATCTGCGTCGGCAACCTGACGGCGGGCGGCAGCGGCAAGACCCCCATCGCCATCGCCATCGCCGAGGCGCTGATCGCGCGCGGACAAAAACCGTTCTTCCTCACCCGCGGCTATGGCGGGCGGCAAGCCGGTCCGTTGCTGGTGACGCCCAATCACACCGCCGCGATGGTTGGCGACGAAGCGTTGCTGCTGGCCCGCACCGCGCCCACCATCGTGGCGCGCGACCGGGCGGCCGGCGCGATGCTGGCCCAGGCCCAGGGCGCCGGTGTGGTGGTGATGGATGACGGACACCAGAATTTCTCGCTGCACAAGGACCTCGCTCTTGTCGTGGTCGATGGCGTGAGCGGTTTCGGCAACGGCCTGATGATCCCGGCGGGGCCGCTGCGCGAGCCGGTGACGCAAGGTCTTGCCCGTGCCGGCGCGGTCGTGATTGTCGGCGAGGGTGCTCCCGGCCTGGAAGGTTTCCCTGGCCCTGTGTTGCGCGCCCGGCTGCAGGCGGGGGAAGAATTCCTGCGCGGCAAAAAAATATTCGCCTTTGCCGGCATCGGCCGGCCGGAGAAATTCCTCGCCTCGCTGCAGGAGGCGGGCGCCGTCCTTGCCGGAACGCGATGGTTTGCGGATCATCATCCTTACCGCGTCGGCGAAATCGCGGCCCTGCGCGAAGCGGCGAAGGATGCCGAGCTCGTCACCACCGAAAAGGATCTCGTCCGAATCGCACCGGCCTATCGCGGCGGCATCGCGGTGCTGGCGGTGCGCGCAATATTCGACGATCCGTCCGCCTTGGCAGCTTTGCTTGACAGTCTCGGGCCCGCAGTCTAGCGCGGACGGGCCCATGGCCGCTCCCGCACTCAGCTTCAGCCGGAAACTGCGCCACGGCGCCGAGGCGGCGATTTTCTTCGCTTTCATGGCGCTTTTTCGCGTCATCGGCCTGGACGCCGCTTCGGCGCTGGGCGGCTGGATCGGGCGGCATGTCTTTTCGCGCCTGCCGCCTGCGAAAATCGCGCGCGACAATCTCGCCGCCGCCTTTCCGGAAAAATCGCCCGCCGAACGCGATGCCATCATGACACGGATGTGGGACAATCTGGGCCGGGTGGTGGCGGAATATGCCCATCTGGAAAAATTCGGCGTTGGCGGCCCCGATGCGCGCATCCGCGTCGCCGATCGCGCCGGCGCGGCGGCGGTGATCGCGCGCGGCCAAGGCGTGATGTTCGTCTCCGGCCATCTCGCCAACTGGGAGATGATGCCGATCACCGGCCATGCGCTGGGCTTTGACGGCGCCACGGTGGTGCGTCCGCCGAACAATCCCCTTGTCGCGCGCTGGCTGGAACGGCAGCGCGCTTTGCGCGGGCCCAAGGACCAGATCGGCAAGCACAACGCCATGCGCCGCATGTTCACCCAGCTGCGCGGCGGCAAGGCGCTCTACATGCTGGTCGACCAGAAGCTCGACGAGGGAATTGCCGTGCCGTTCTTCGGCCGCGACGCGATGACCACCCATGCCCCGGCCGCCCTCGCCCTCAAGCTGGGCGCGGAGCTCGTCTTTGCCAGCAATCGCAGGATCGGCGGCTCGCATTTCGAGGTCGTCATCCACCCGCCCCTGGCGTTCCAGCCCAGCGGCGACGAGCCCCGCGACATCCGCGATCTGACGGCAGCGATCACCGCCCGCATGGAGGAGATCGTCCGCGACGATCCGGGACAATGGCTGTGGATCCACCGCCGCTGGCCTAGGTAGCGCAGACTTGACCCAGCCAAACGAGCTGTCATGCCCGCGAAAGCGGGCATCCAACTACCTATCGGTGACATTAAAAGTTGGATTCCCGCTTGCGCGGGAATGACAATCGGGAGGAACGCGATTCAAGCCTGCTGAATCACGCTTCATCGACAAGTCACAGCGGTTCGGGCTTCGGCTTGCGGGTCGAGCGCGACGGATCGAGCCTCACCTCGAACCAGTTCATCGCCCAGTGCAGATGCGGGCCGGTGGCGCGGCCGCTCTGCCCGATCAGGCCGATCACCTGCCCACGCTTGACCGTGTCGCCGGCGGCAACCTGTCGCGCGCTCTGGTGCAGATAGCTGGTCGAAACCCCCTGGCCGTGATCGATCAGGGTAAAGCCGCCATCGAGATAATAGTCGTCGCAGATGCTGACCCTGCCGTCGGCCGGGGCATGGATGGGCGTGCCGACCGGCGCGGCCATGTCGACGCCGAAATGCGGCGCCATCGGCACGCCATTGTCGATGCGCTGGCTGCCGAACACCCCGCTCTCGATGCCGGGCGCCGGCCAGTCGAAGCCGGACAGAAAATCGCTGCCCGGACTGTCAGTCAGGCGCGCCAGATAGATGGTCTCCGCTTCCCTGGCGATGCGCGCCCGCACTTCGGGCGGCGGGGTCACGGTCTCGGGCGGCAGGCCGTTGACGCGCTGGATTTCATATTGGCGCGCGGTCGGCGTGAAGGACTGGCTGTCGCCGCCGCCATCGGGATAGCGCACCGTCACCAGCGAGGCTCTGGTCTGGTTGAACTCAAAGCCGAAGGCGAAGCGGCCATCCGCCGTCACCGCCAGGGGCCTGCCGTCCAGCGCCACCGAAGAGCCGGGCGGGGCGCTGCCCAGGGCCAGGCTGCCCTGCTCCATTGCGCCCGTCACCGAAAACCGCACCGCTGCCGCCCGCGACGGCGCCGCGCCCAGCGCCAGCACACCGCCAAGAAAGGCACGCCGCTTCACTTCGGGACCAGGCCTTTTTCCTGCATGCGCCGGGTGGCGGCGGTGGGGTTGGCATAGGCCTCCTGCAGATCGACGCTCCAATAACGCAGCGCGTCGAGCGGAATTTGGGTGCCGGTCACCGCGCACACCACATAGGCGCCGGGCGCGAGGACTTCATACTCGCCGTCGAGATAGCGAAGCCTGGCCTCGCCCTGTTCGCGTTCCATGCGGTTCATCATCACAGGATATCTCGCGCCACGCTAAAAAAGCGAGCCCTGATCGGTGGGTGATTTTTTCGTCTTGGGCGGTGTCCTGGGCTTTCCCTCGCCCTCGCCGGCGGTCGCCTTTACCGCGCCATCGGCGAAGGTGAGGGTCAGTCCCTCCCCTGCCGCGATGGCGCCGGCGCGGCGGCGCAGCGTCCCGTCCGCGCCTTTGACCAGCGCGAAACCGCGTTCCAGCACCGCGCGATAGGAAATGCCGTCCAGCACCCGCGCCAGGCCTGACAGATGCTTGCCCGCTTCCGCCAGCCTCGCAGCTTGCGCCCGTCTCGCGCGAATCTGTAGCGCCGCCGCCCGCTCGCGGCCCAGCGCGATGCGGTCATCGATCGCGCGCCGCCGCAGCAGCGCTGCGGTCTTGAGGAACCCGGCGCGGTGTTCCGACAGGTTCCGCCGCAGCGACCCGGCCAGCTTTTCGCCGGCATGATCCAGGCGCTGGCGCGGAATCGCGAACAGGGCTTCGGGCCGCGGCAGGACCCGGGCGAGCTGGCCCAGATGCCGCCGCCGGTCATCCAGGCCCTTGGTGAAACAGTTCAGCATCCGGCGCTGGTAATCCAGGGTCAGGGCGAGAAGCTCGGTGCGCACCGGCACCGCCAGTTCGGCGGCGGCGGTCGGGGTGGGCGCGCGGATGTCGGCAGCGAAATCGATCAGGGTGGTGTCGGTCTCGTGCCCCACCGCCGAGATCAGGGGGATCGCGCTGGCGGCCGCGGCGCGCACCACCGCCTCGTCGTTGAAGGCCATCAGGTCCTCGGCCGAACCGCCGCCCCGCGCCACGATCAACAGGTCGGGCCGGCCTGCCGCCAGCGCGTTGAACCCGGCAATCGCGGCGGCGACCTCGGGAGCGGCGCGCTCGCCCTGAACCGCGACCGGCCACAGCAAGACACGGCGGGGAAACCGCGCCTCCAGCCGGTGCATGATGTCGCGGATCACCGCTCCGGTAGGCGAAGTGATCACGCCGATCACTTCCGGCAGGAACGGCAGCTTCTTCTTGCGCGCCGCGTCGAACAGGCCTTCGGCGGCGAGGCGGCGGCGGCGTTCCTCCACCATCGCCATCAGCGCGCCAACCCCCGCCAGCTCCACCTGCTCGACCACGATCTGGTAGCGCGACGAGCCGGGATAGGTGGACAGCTTGCCGGTGCAGACGATCTCCAGCCCCGCTTCCGGCCGCACCTTCAGGCGGGCGGCGGTGCCGCGCCAGATCACGGCGTTGAGCACCGCCTTGTCGTCCTTGAGGTCGAAATAGACATGGCCCGAGGAATGGAATTTGAGCCCGCTGACCTCGCCCCGCACCCGCACCAGGGCGAAATTCTCCTCCACCGTGCGCTTGAGGGCGCCGGCGATTTCACTCACCGAATATTCCGGCAGATTGGAAAGAGGTGCTTCGCTCATCGAGTGGCTAATGATACAGGGCTGGCGGTCGGAATGGCGAGGCGGCGGTGAAGATTTTGCTGGTGGGATCGGGCGGCCGGGAGCATGCGCTGGCCTGGGCGCTTGCCGCCAGCCCGCTGACCACCAGGCTTTATTGCGCCCCGGGCAATGCCGGGATCGCGGCGGTGACGGAGTGCGTGCCGATCGCGGCGACGGATTTCGCCGCATTGGCCAAATTCGCGGTCGAGGCGCGAATCGATTTCGCGGTGATCGCCGCCGACGCCCAACTCGTAGGCGGCTTGTGGGATGTGCTGGAGGCAGCCGGCATCCGCAGCCTGGGGCCGTCCAAAGCCGCCGCGATCCTGGAAGGCTCCAAGGGCTTCGTCAAAGACCTTTGCCGGCAGGCGGGCATTCCCACCGCCGCCTATGGCCGCTTCCGCGAGCCCGGCGCAGCCAAGGCGTTCGCCGATACGCTCGGCCTTCCCGTGGTGATCAAGGCGGATGGATTGGCGGCGGGCAAGGGCGTCATCATCGCCACATCCAAAGCCGAAGCCGACAAGGCCATCGATTTCATGTTTGAAGGCGGCTTTGGCGACAGCGGGCTGGAGGTCGTGGTCGAGGAATTCATGGAGGGCGAGGAAGCCAGCTTCTTCGCCCTGTCCGATGGCACCAATGTGATCCCGCTGGCGGGAGCCCAGGACCACAAGCGGGTTGGCGATGGTGACACCGGCCCCAATACCGGCGGGATGGGCGCCTACTCGCCCGCGCCTGTGCTGACACCCGCGCTCGAGACAGCGGCGATGGAGAAATTCATCAGGCCAACCGTCGCGGCGTTTGCCGAACGCGGCCTCTCTTATATGGGCGTCCTGTATCTGGGGCTGATGATCACCCGCGATGGCCCCAAGCTGGTCGAATATAATTGCCGCTTCGGCGATCCGGAATGCCAGGTTCTGATGCCGCGGCTCCAGAGCGACCTGCTCACCGCTCTTGTCGCCGCGCGGGACGGCGCGCTTTCGGCCATCGATCTGCGCTGGCGCGAGGAGGCAGCCCTCACCGTGGTGATGGCGTCGAAAGGCTATCCGGGAGTTTACGAGAAAGGCCATGTCATTTCGGGGCTGGAGGAAGCCGCCGCCATGCCCGGCGTCAACCTGTTCCATGCCGGGACGGCGCGGCGCGGCGGCGACATCGTGGCGGTTGGCGGCCGTGTGCTGAACGTCACCGCGACCGGCAAGGACGTGGCCGAAGCCCGTGACCGCGCCTATGAAGCGGCCGCGCGCATCCACTGGGACGGTTGCTTCTATCGCAAGGATATTGGTTGGCGCGCGCTCAAGCGCTGAGACGCGCTTTCGCGCTGACGGGGTTGGCGCGCGCTCAAGCGCTGAGCCGGATCAAGACATATGTTCGGTGTCGGCGCCCAGCACGGCGACCCAGGCATGCTTCCTGTCCTCGTAGACGGAAAATTTCGGCGCCGGGAATTGCGGGTCCGATGCGTGTCGTCATCCTGTCTCCCTTCGTCCGGCGCCGACGCTCGCGAGCTACGGCTGCAGTTGACAAGCGCGCCCCAGCATTGCAACCAGCGCCATGCTTCTGTGGGCGGGACTGATCGCGATCGTTTGCGGCGTGGCGGCGCTGGCGGTTGACCGGCGCGTGGCGCATTTCCTGTACGACCATGTCTCGGCGCGCCAGCATCGGTTTCTCGACCGCATCACCCATGCCGCCAAGGCGGGGCACTGGCTGGCGGTGTCGCTGATCGTTCTTGCCGTCGCCTCGCTTTCCCGGCATTTCGGCAATGTGGGCGCCGGATTGGCCCTGCTGGTGCGCTGCAGCCTGGCTTTCCTTGCCAGCCTCACCCTGGGCAGCGCCATCCTGCATGTCATCAAGCTGGTGCTGGGCCGGCGCCGGCCGCGCGACGACATGGAGATGGGGCTTTACGGTTTCGTGCCGTTCGCCTTCAACCTCGACTATAATTCCTTTCCTTCCGGCCATTCGCTCACCATCATGATCGTGGCGACCATCGCCACCTGCGTGTGGCCGGCGCTGTGGCCGCTGTGGTACGGGGTCGCGGTGCTGCTGGCCGGGACGCGGGCGCTGCTGACGGCGCATTTCCTCAGCGACGTCCTGATCGGCGCCGGCATCGGCCTGTTGTCGGTGCGGGCGGTGCTGCTGCTGTTTTTCCCGGGATTCGGCCCGGCCTGGATCTAGGACTTCACGCGCCGGGCCTGAACAGCCATTTCAGCGTAAAATGCGCGACGGCAATTGCCCCCAGTTGCGCGGCAATGAAAGGCGGCACCGATTGCGGCGCGATGCCTGAAAAACTGTCGGTCAGGGATCGTGCCAGCGTCACGGCGGGATTTGCGAACGACGTCGAAGCCGTGAACCAGTAAGCTCCGGTGATGTAAAGCCCGACCAGCATCGGAACGGCATGGGGCGAAAAACGCATCCCGCCCGCGATGGTCAGCAGCAGTCCGAAGGTGGCGACCAGTTCGGCCTCCCATTGCGGCGCGCCTTCGCGCAGCTTGTGCGATATCTCCAGCAGCGGCATGCCGAACATGGCATGGGCCAACCAGACTCCCAGGATGGCGGCGGCAATCTGCACGGCGGCATAAAGCGCGGCATCCCGGGTCCCGATGCCCCCATTCATGGCAAACCACAGCGTAACGGCGGGGTTGAAATGCGCCCCTGAAAGCGGTCCCAGGACGGTAATCAGCACCACCAGAGCCGCCCCCGTGGCGAGCGCATTGGCGAGCAGCGCGATCGCCAGGTTTCCATCCGCCAGCCGCTCGGCCATTACGCCCGACCCGACCACGGCGACAAGCAAGGCGCCGGTGCCCAACGCTTCGGCAACCAGCCGCCGGGCCAGGTCAGCCATGGCCTATTTCGTCAAGCCGCTTCTTGAGCGACATGCGGTCCAGGCTTTTCACAGGCAGTTCGACGAACAATGCGATCCGCCGCTGCAAGGTCAGGAGTGCGTCCTTGAAGGCCGCGTCGATCTTGCGGTCGTCGCCTTGGACGGCGGCGGGATCGGGAATCCCCCAATGCGCCGTCATGGGCTGGCCGGGCCAGGCCGGACAGACCTCGTTGGCGGCGCTGTCGCAGACCGTGAAAACGAAATCGAGTTGCGGCTTGGCCGGTCCGGAGAACTCCGTCCAGCTTTTGGAGCGCAGCCCGGAGGTGGCGAAGCCAAGCCGGTCCAGAAGCTTCAGGGCATGCGGATTGACCTGACCTTTGGGATCGGAGCCTGCCGAGAAGGCACGGAACTTCTCGCCGCCGATCCGGTTCAGGATTGCCTCGGCCAGGATCGAGCGGGCGGAATTGCCGGTGCAGAGGAACAGCACATTGAAGGTCATCGCTGGCCCTGTCGGCTGGTGCGCGCGGCCGGTGGGCAGCAGGAATTGACGGTGCGTGCGAGCGGCGCGCAAACTTCCGGCTTGCCGCCGCAACAATCCTCGGTGAGATAGAGCAACAAACCCCCTATCGCATCGAAATCGGTGGAGTAGATGATTGAACGGCCCTCGCGCCGGGCGCGGATCAAGCCGGCATTGGAAAGAATCAGAAGCTGGGCCGACATCGTGTTGGGCTGCGTTTTGAGCTTGCGCGCGATTTCACCGGCCGCCAGGCCTTGCGGGCCTGCCTTTACCAGCAGGCGAAAAACTTCCAGCCGTGATTCCTGGGCAATGGCGGAAAGCCGCCGCACCGCGTCCGGTATCTTCATATTTCATTGATTCCTGAAATATGGAAATGAGTCAAGGGGATTGGCGCGGGATTTGCCCGCCGATCCGCCAATGGTTTCAAAGCCACCCGTGTGGACAGCGCGTGGAAATCGCTATCCACGTCTTACATGGCGGGAAATCCGTCCTAGATTGGCCTTGCCTGTTTCGCGCAGAGACGTTGCGGACCGTCCGCAACGTGGAACAGGCCGGCGCTTTCGCGGGGCGGCGGTAACGCAGCCGCCCGGCGGGAGGGCGACCTGCCTATCACAGCTGCCGGGCGGGCATGGATGCATGTCCGCCGCGGCAGTCACGAGACATCGTGGGCGCGCGCAGGCGGCTAGGCCGCCGGCGTCACCGGGTAGGAGGCATGCCGAATCAAAGCCGGGCGCGGCAGCGCCGCGAGGAATGCAGGCTCCGCAAGGAGCCGCCGCCCGAAAGGGCGGACGTAACACCGGCCGCCTCGCGGCGACGCCGCGCCGCTCCGCGTTCCCCCGCGGAGGATGCATCCGCATGTTCCAATGGAGGCTCCCGCCGAAATGCAAATCAATCCCGGTCTACCGCGAGCGCGCCAGTTCGATCAGCGGCATTTCCTCGGCGATAATCGCGGCGAAGCTGGGCCTGGCATGCAGCCGCGCCACATAGGCGGCGAGACCAGGCCAGCATTTGGCATCCAGCGTCTCGCCGGCATGGAAGAAATTGACCATCACCGAGCCCACCGCGATGTCGGCGATGGAGAACATCTCGCCGGCCAGATATTCCCTGCCGCCGATCTCGCGCTCCAGATAATCGTAATAGGGCGGCAGGTTTTCGCTGACGGTCTTGCGGCAAAGCTCCTCGTCCGGCGTCTGGCGGAGGAATTTCTTCACGATGCGCTGGAAGAACAGGTTCGGCCCCATCTCGGCGAACACCGCGCTATCGACATATTCCTCGAACCACAGGGCGCGGGCGCGTTCGAGCGGCGCCTTGGGAAACAGCGCCGGTTCGGGATGGGTGTTCTCCAGATAATCGCAGATCACCGAGGAGTCCGGCAGGGTCATTCCCTCCGGCCAGCCGCTGTCGCGCAGCACCGGAATGCGCTTGAGCGGCGAGATCGATTCAAAATAGGGCGGCGGACGGAACGGGCTGAACTGCTCGATGGCATAGGGGATGTGTTTTTCGGCCAGCACCACCCGCACCTTGCGCACAAAGGGCGACAATCCGCTGCCATAGAGGATCAAAGCCATCTATCCCCTCCGCGACCGGAAGAAATCCTTCAGCACCGCGCCTGCCGCCTCGGCGTTGCCGGCCCGCGCCACAGCCGGGCGATGATGGCAGGTCGGCTGCTCGAAAACGCGCGGGCCATGCAGCACCGCACCGCCCTTGGCATCGTCGGCGGCGAACACCAGCCGCGCCACCCGCGCCAGGGCGATGGCGCCGGCGCACATCGCACAGGGCTCCAGCGACACATAGAGACTGGTGCCGGTCAACCGCTCATTGCCCAGGACGCGGGCGCCGGCGCGCAGCACCAGCATCTCGGCATGGGCTGTCGGATCGCGCAGTTCGATGATGCGGTTGCCGTCCTGCGCCAGCACCGTCCCGTCCGGGCCGGTCAGCACCGCGCCCACCGGCACCTCGCCGCGGGCCCCCGCCGCTTGGGCTTCGGCAAGGGCGAGTGCTATGGCTTGGTCATCGTCCATGGAGACCATTTTGGCGGACCTCAAGACAGAAGGCGAGCGCATCGCAAAAGTGATCGCCCGCGCCGGCATCTGCTCGCGGCGCGACGCCGAGAAGCTCATCGCCGAGGGCCGGGTCAAGCTGGACGGGGCTGTGGTCACCACCCCCGCCATCAAGGTCACCCAAGCCAACATCGTTCTGGTGGACGGCAATCCCCTGGCCGAGCCGGAGCCGGCGCGGCTGTGGCGCTACCACAAGCCCACGGGCCTGGTCACCACCCACAAGGACCCGCAGGGCCGGCCCACCGTGTTCGCCAGCCTGCCCAAGCACCTGGCGCGGGTGGTTTCGGTGGGGCGGCTGGATTTCAACTCCGAAGGCCTGCTGCTGCTGACCAACGACGGAGATATCGCCCGGCGGCTGGAGGTGCCTTCGGCGGGCTGGACCCGGGTCTACCGGGCCCGGCTGTTCGGGCGGGTGACCCAGGCCGACCTCGACAAGCTGGCCAGCGGCGTCACCATCCAGGGGGTCAAGTATGGCCCCATCGTCGCCGACATCGAGCGCAGCAAGGGGGTCTATTCCTGGGCCAGCATCTCGCTGAAAGAGGGCAAGAACCGCGAGGTCAAGCGGGTGATGGAATCCCTGGGCCTGAAGGTCGCCCGCCTGATCCGCACCGCCTATGGCCCCTTCCAGCTT
>Ga0265325_10003105_pt1 | contig 10966 bp, 10 predicted proteins | sample 41420metaG_FD_202090 | JGI IMG/M metagenome (GOLD analysis project Ga0265325, IMG submission 202090) | Rhizosphere microbial communities from Carex aquatilis grown in University of Washington, Seatle, WA, United States - 4-14-20 metaG | ecosystem: Host-associated > Plants > Roots > Rhizosphere...
ATGGTGCGCTTCCCGAAGGAACCGGATCCTGTCAATCCGGTCATCGGATACGTTGTGGCCGGCAGTGCCGCAGCGAAGGCCGGAATCCAGCCCGGCGATCAGATCGTGCAGGTGGATGATAAGTCCGAGCCTACCTGGTATGACGTGCAGATTCGTGAAGTATCGAGTGCAAACCGGCCAATAGCGGTGTCGGTGCGGCGAAACGGCCAGCGATTGGAGTACACGGTCACGCCGGTCTTCGATCAACGCCGCGCAGTGGGATTTGCCGGCTGGGATCATCAGGTGGATGTGGAAGTGAAGTCGGTGATGCCCGGTTATGCAGCCGAGCAGGCGGGGCTGAAAGTGGGCGATATCTTGCTGAGCGTCAATGGCCAGCCGCTGCGTTCCACAGCGGGTCTTTCCGAAGCAATTGGCAACAGCAAAGGTGCGCCGGTGCCGATTGTGTACAGGCGCGGCAGCACGATTGGATCGGTGACGGTAGTCCCGCGGTTCGCTCCCGACGAAAAGCGCTGGATGATTGGCGTCCATCAGGAAGAGCGGATGGAATTCATCGCGCTGTCCTTCCCGGATGCGGTGCGCGAATCGTTCCGCGAGAATGCCCGCTACGCCACCATCATTTTCCAGATGCTGAAGGGCATTGTCGAGCGGCGCATGTCGCCTCGGTCGCTCTCCGGCCCGGTTCAGATGGCCGATGCCGCAAGGCAGGCCGCGGAAGAAGGGCCCATGGCGTTTCTCGGTCTCATGGCCATGGTCAGCCTGAATCTGGCCGTGTTTAATTTGCTGCCCATTCCGATTCTCGACGGTGGCGTGATTCTGATGCTGCTGGTCGAGATGCTGATGCGGCGTGACCTCAGCCTGCAGGTGAAGGAAGCTGTGCTGAAAGTCGGCTTCGTATTCCTGATGGTGGTGGTGGCCTTCGTTCTGTACAGCGACATCTCGAAGATCCTGCCGCCCGGCTGATAAACAGCATTAGTCCCGCTCTGTTACCTTCGCGGTTCGGTTAATAGATCTGGATGAAACCAAATGTGGGTGAACTGAGCGCTTAAGTGTTTACTCTCCGTTCCGCGCGCCAGGTGATTAGATAAGCCACACCTACGGCGATGGGAATCAGGCCAATCAGCGCAATTCCCGGGTTGGGTCCCTCGGAGTGCCTGTCGTTCATGATCTGAACGATCTCCGCCTCGCTGGCGCCGGCGGCCTTGGCGGCATTCGCATGGTCCACCCGCAACCAGGCCGGCTCCTGATGCTGGCCCAGCAGGGCAATGCCCGTGAGCAGGACCGTGATAGCGAGACCGGTGCACAACCACAGAAGTCCGCGAAGCAGTAGTACGCGCGGATTGAAGGGAGCGCGGTCCGGGGCGGGATCGCTCTGGGGAAGCGCTTCGCCCCTTGCCAGCGCCGCCATGCGCTCCTGGTGTTGTAGTTCACGTTGTTTGTATCGGGAGGCCATCGCGGCCATAATCAGGATGGTGGCGAGGGTCACGACAAGGGCGAAAACTGCGACTCCGACTAGTGGCATGCCCATTGAGACTCATCCGAAATCGCGCAAAGTTTCACCACGCACCTGAAACTTTGGGACGCCCCGCGCAAGTCATAACCTGAAAGCGGGTGCCCGACGACCAACAGTTCGAGTCCGTGCTCGCCACCTATCAGGATAAAGTCTTCCGTTTATGTTTCGCCATGCTGGGAGACCGCGCGGCGGCCGAGGAAGTGGCGCAGGAAGTGTTTCTGCGAATCTGGAAGGCGCTGTCGCGATATCGTGGCGAATCGTCGTTGTCCACCTGGATTTATTCGATCACGCGGAACGCCTGTCTCACCGCGCTCAAATCAAGATCGGGCCAGCGGAGCGATTCGCTGGAGAGTCCCGGTGTTCGAGCCGCCGCGGAACGCGCTGCCAGCGGGCCTCGAACTCCGGACCGTCAACCTGATATTCTGCGGTTGGTGGGCCAACTGCCCGAGAATTACCGGCGCGTGGTGATGCTGTATCACCTGGAAGAGCGATCCTACGAAGAGGTCGCGCTCATGCTGGATCTTCCGCTGGGCACCGTGAAGACCTGGCTGCATCGCGCAAGGAAGCAACTGGCCGAAGCGCTGGTGGAGAAGAGCTCATGATGGACGAAGAGCAGGCGCTACGAATTATCGATGATGAATTAGAAGCTGCGCTGGCGGGAGTAGCGGCGCCTTCCCATTTTGCCGGCGCGGTGCGTCAGCGCGTGCGGGCCGGCCGCATTTCGCCGCTGCCCGAGATCCTGGATGCGATCGGCTGGGCCGCCGTGATGGCCATCGTGCTGGCGCTGCTGTTGTGGTTCGCACCCATGGCGCAGAATGCCTGGTGGGTGATGGGAATTGGTGCGTTGGTGGCTGTTCCGGCCTTGTTGGTCGGTTGGCGCCTGGGCGCCGAGCCCGCGGAATAACCGCCGAGTTCAATTACCAGCGTGGGCGATTGTGTCGAAGATCCGGCCTGCGATCACACGATTCGCGTCCGGCGTCAGATGACACAAATCCGTAAAGGCCTGAGCGCGCATAGTGTCAAACGCGTCGGTCAAATCCAGGAAACCGTAGCCACGCGCCGCTGCGTCGGCGGTGAGTTCCGCGGCGAGTTGCGGATACAGCGAAGTCATCCCATAGACGTAAAGATTGCCCTGATGACGGCGTGTCAGCTCATCCAGGCGGTGTTCGTCGGCCGCCAGCGGCTTGTGAGTGAGAACCAGTTCCGGTTGCAGCACGAAGAGCCCGCGAACATGGTCCACGGCGAGGACTGCGTTGATTTGGCGCACCTGGCGCACGTAAGAATCCAGTTGCGAAGCGCTGATGCGGTACTGGGTTTGTTGCGCAGACGTCAGATCTTCCCAGCGCACTGAATTCTTTAAGGTGCCGATGAGCGCGTCCCGGCGTGCGCTACGCAGCTGGGCTCGCCTTGCCATCCAGTCCTGGATTGCCCTAACCAGGACGCTGTTGTTGCGTAGCCAGGTGGAGGCGAACATCCTGATGGACCCAAGCGAAGCGGGATTAGCCAACTGGTCGAAGCCCGGTGTCCATTCGGGGATCAGATAAGGATCGTAGTGAGGCGGAGCCTTCAGCAGCGGCCCCATGTCGTTCGCGCCGTCGAGGGAGACGATGTAGTCGGGCTGATAGCGAAGGACAACTGATAACAGCCGCGCGAGGTCCTGATGCAGCCGGTAACCGGGTACGGCCGCGTTAATCACCTCCCAGTGACGCGAGGGCAGCCTGGCATTGAGTTCGGTCTCAAGGTAATAATCGATGGTCTCGTTGTTACGCGGAGGCGGCCGGTTGTCGAGTTCGTCGTAGATGCCTTCAGTCCCATATGCCACCGAACCACCCATCAGGAAGATGCGTACGGTGTCGGGCGGCTTTTCCAGAGGCGTCTCGCGATCGCGCCGAAATCCCTCTGAATTGTGATGGATGAACGTGTCGCTGAAATCTGGATTGCTGCGCCAGCCGGCGTACCGGTCGCGGAGTTCTCGAGGATACTGGCTCCTGGGACCGTGCCTGTGAAACTGAATAGTGCGCGCGACAAATTCAGCCGTGCCCATCAGCGCGAATACCGCCGCGCAGTTATAGAGAACAACCAGGGCGGTCTTGAGACGTGGATGCACGGCGACGTGCTCGATTATACGAGCACCGTGTGCGAAAAAGGGCCGGTTTACGTCGATTTTACGGTCTTGTTACCGGTAGCAGGATCACGGCTCGGTTTTGAACCCGAGCCGTGGTCGAGTTGAGGCGTTTATGCCGGAACCGGCGACTGCGCGTTCACTTCTTTCACGATCTCGGAGACGAAACCCTTGGCATCGCCGAACAGCATCATGCATTTCGGGTCGTAATAGAGTTCGTTCTCGATGCCCGCGAAGCCGGGGTTCATGCTGCGCTTGATTACCATCACGTTGCGAGCCTTGTCCACGTCGAGAATGGGCATGCCGTAGATGGGGCTGGTCTTGTCATGCCGCGCCGCCGGGTTAACAACATCATTAGCGCCAATCACCAGGGCCACGTCGGCTTCGGAGAAATCGTTATTGATGTCCTCCATTTCGTGGAGGCGATCATAGGGGATATCGGCCTCGGCCAGCAGCACGTTCATGTGGCCGGGCATGCGTCCCGCCACCGGGTGAATGGCGAACTGGACGTCGACACCGCGCTTCACCAGTTGGTCGGTGAGTTCGCGGACCTTGTGCTGCGCCTGTGCGACGGCCATTCCGTAACCGGGTACGATGATGACCTTCGAGGCGTTCGAGAGCAGCATCGCCGCGTCTTCAGCCGAAGCGCTGCGCACGGGGCGAGTCTCCGCTTTACCGCCGGCGGCCTTGTCCGCCACCTGACCGAACGCGCCGAACAACACATTCGTGAACGACCGGTTCATAGCCTTGCACATAATCACTGAGAGGATGAAGCCCGAGGCCGCGTTCAGAGCACCCGCGATGATGAGCAGGTGGTTCTCCAACGCGAATCCCATCGCGCAGGCCGATGCGCCCGCAAACGAATTCAACAGCGCGATCACGGTGGGCATGTCGCCGCCGCCGATAGGCAGAATGAACATGACACCGAAGATGAGCGAGATCCCGACGAAGGCCGGATAGACCCATACGGGCGCATCGGTCACGATGGGCCACACGCCGAATACGACACCGGCGGCCAGGAAGGTGAGATTGACGAAATTCTGACCCTTATAGGTGATCGGCGGCGATGGGACCAGACCCTGCAACTTGCCGAATGCCATCAGACTGGCCGTGAATGTGAGGAAGCCGAGCAGCACCTCAATGGTGAGCGCGACCATCTTGAAGCCGGTGGGCGGGAGTGGTTCCAGATAATACTCTGCCGTGCCGACGAGTGCCGCTGCCAACGCGCCGAATGCGTGCGAGAGCGCGGTGAACTGCGGAACGGAGGTCATGGGCATCAGCCGCGCCATGGGAGCGCCGATAGCCGCGCCAATCACGATCGCGATCAGGATGCTGGTGTAGTTGACAACTTCAAAACGCAGCAGCGTGCCGATGATGGCCAGCGCAAAACCGATTTCGCCCGTGATTACGCCGCGCCGCGCCGTCGACGGATGATTCAGCCACTTGATTGCGAAGACAGTGGCGAAGGCGGCGAAGAGATAAGCAAATTGCCAGAAATACTGGTTGAATTGCGATTCCATGGCTACTTGCCCCCCTTGCCCGGCGCGCGTTTGAACATCTTCAGCATGCGGTCGGTAATCATGAAGCCGGCCACGATGTTGAGCATGGCCGCGGTAACGGCGATCAGGCCCAGGATCTTGGGCAGCGCATGCACGCCTTCCTTGCCGGCGATCAGAATGCCGCCAACCACGGAGATGGCCGAGATCGCATTCGTCAGCGACATCAGTGGCGTATGCAGCAGCGGAGAAACGCGGCGGACCAGTTCCAGACCAAGAATTACGGCCAGCAGAAATACGTAGACGCTGAGAATTCCCAGCTCGAAGACATCGGTTGGATTATGACCGGTCATGCTTTCACCCCCAGCAGCGCTTCGACGCGCGCGTTCGCAACGGCGCCATCACGGGCCACCAGCGTTTCTTTCGTGATTTCGTCGGACAGGTCGATGTTAATCGCGCCTTCCTTGTTGATCATGTTTTTCAGGAACGTCGAGAGATTGCGCGCGTACATCTGGCTGGCGTGATACGGAATCGATGCGGGCAGATTCACGGGCCCCAGAATATGTACACCGTTATCTATCACCGTCTCGCCCGGCTTCGTCAACTCGCAGTTGCCGCCGCGCTCCGCCGCCAGATCCACAATCACCGAACCCGGCGCCATGCAGCGCGCCATATCGGCGGTGATGAGCAAAGGGGCCTTGCGACCGGGGACTGCCGCGGTGGTCACCACCACGTCCATCTCGCGCATCACATTGCCCAGGGCATCGCGCTGACGCTGGATGGCTTCCGCGCTCATCTGCTTGGCGTAACCGCCGGAACCTTCGCCGCTCTCGCCTACGTCAATCACCACAAACTTCGCACCAAGGCTCTCGATCTGTTCCTTCACTGCGGCGCGCACGTCGTATCCGCTGACGATCGCGCCCAGGCGGCGTGCCGTCGAGATGGCCTGCAATCCGGCGACACCCGCTCCGAGCACCAGAACGCGGGCGGCGGGAATAGTCCCGGCAGCGGTCATCATCAGGGGGAACATGCGCGGTTGCTCAACGGCCGCCAGCAGCACTGCCTTATAACCGGCGACGGTGGCCATTGACGACAACACGTCCATGCTTTGCGCACGCGTGATTCGCGGAATCAGCTCCATCGAGAACAGTGCGATTCCGCGTTTCGCGATCTCCGATATGAACTGCGGCTCGCTCAGCGGATCGCACATGCCGATAACGATTTGCCCGTTGCGCAGTGCGGGCGAATCCGACACGCGCACCTGTAGCAGCACTTCCGCGGTCTGACGCACTTCGTCCGCGGTTGCGGCCATCCGCGCGCCCTTCGCTTCATATTCCTTGTCGGTAAAACCGGCTTCCGTTCCCGCGCCGCGCTCGACGATGAACTGCACGCCCACTTTGGCGAGCACGTCCATCACCTTCGGCGCCATGGCTACGCGCCGTTCGCCCGGGAACGTTTCTTTAATAACGCCCACAGTGATACTCAATCGCTACCTCCTCGGGGTGGAACTTTCAAGTTTACGCTCTCTCCGCGAGCAGCGCGTTGACGCGTTCCATCACTGCAAACGCGTCCGCAATGTACACGACGTCGGCCTTGCCGCGCGTCCATCCACAGCTCGGGTCCAGATTCACGGCGCGGCGTTCGCGAATAAACCGCCAGCCTACCACGTGAGGCTCTTCACCATGGCAGCACGTCGCCAGTCCTTTGGGATGGCGTGGGGTGGAACCGGTTTGCCCCACCTGATTCATGTGCGTCAGGAAAGGGAGCACGGCCTGGCCTTCTCCGCTCAGATCCACCAGGGACTTGCTGCTGCCGAGCGACGCCTCCGCGCCATTGATGAAGCCGAGAATCAGGCGTGCCGCGTCTTCGATGTGCGGTTTGCCGTCGGCCTGCTTGCGCGTCCATCCAGCGCCTGCAACGAAGAGCAGCTTGGCGTCGGGGCGAATGGTTTGCTGTTCGGCTTTGGGAGACTGGCGGCCGATCACGCGAGTTCTGGTGGAGGTTTCAGCAGCGATGATATCCACGTTCGCGGTGCCTGCCGTACCTTCCCATGCTGGTGCCACGCCGCCCTCGACAAGAATAATCCACGGCCGCTGGGTGCGTTCCAGCACAGCTTCCATGCGCTGGCGGTAATACCAGCGCGTAATTTGAGGTCCGGCGGCGATACCGGTGACATGCGTGTCGATACGCCCGCCGACGCGCTGTGCTACGCCAGCCATGGATCGAGCAGTGCGCGATGTCTGCGGTGCGATGACGATGGTGGCCTGTGCAGCTTTCACGAGCGCTTCCGCGGCTGCGGCATCGGTCGCATAGCGCGACTCGCCAAACACCTCGCCCGCAACACCCAGAATCCGCGACGCTCCGCTGTGCGCGATGCTGTCGGCGGCTGCCTGCACATCATTGCCAATCAAACCAACCACCAAAGTCCCGCCCAGCGACTTTGCCACCGCGAGAGCTTCCCGCGCCAGACGTCCCACAGACCCGTCGGAGTCCGTGTGCGTAAGAAAGAGGACTGTTTCTGCCATGTCTATTCCGCCGTGACCCATTCCACAATCTCGCGCGCGATGTCTTCCACTGGAGTATCTTTCACCACCCGCGTTCCCCGCGTCTGTTTGGGCAGCGCGACGCTGGTGAAGGTGCATCCGGAGGTAACTGGCGCGGGCTTCGCCTTCTGCAGCGCCGGGAGTATCAGGCGCATGTTCTGCATGCCGACCTGCGGGCTATTCGCAGGCTCGGGCAGATTGCCGGTGGCCCATCCCAGCACCGCGGGTGCGCCGCTGCACTCAGACACCTGATGCTGGCCGCCTTCCACGCGTTCGAGAATCCGCAGCGAGCCATCTTCACCGACGGTGAGCTCGTCGACGCCTTGAAATTGTTCCGTGATCCCGAGCCGCTCGCCAACCATCTGCAATGTTGCGCCAGCCGCGCGCGAAGCCGATTCCCAGCCGCCGAACAACAGAAGACGAGTTCGATCCAACCCCGCAATTCCTTCGATCGCGCGAGCTAACGCGGCGGCGACGTCAGAGCAATCCGTGAATCCGCCCGACGGTCCGTCGACGGCCACCAACTCCAGAGGAACGCGCTGCGCCACGGTCATCATCACCTGCTGCAGCTTGGCCTTTGGCGCGAGACTCACCAGCCAGACCTTGCTGCCCGGATGTTTCTTCGCCCGATGCGCGGCCTCATAGAGAGCATGTCCTGCCCACGGGTCCAGCACGTGCGGCAAGAGCAGCTCGTTCTTTAAGGCCGGACCATTGGGGCCGGTGATCGGCTCCAGAGTCTGCAGCGGGTCCGGCACAATGCCGCCGCAAACCACAATGTGAAATGTTTCACTCATTCGTTTTGATTCGTGTCCATTCGTGGCTAGTTTTCCACCGAATGCAGGCCGCCACCGCCCGCAGCGAACTCGATGTTGTCGCAGTTCCACATGCATGCCCCGCAGTGCACGCACTTTTCTCGATCGAACGTCGGCGCGCCGCCTTCTTTATCCGCCGCAATCGCTTCGCCCGAGCACATCTCCAGACAAATTCGCCGATGGCAAAGTTCGCACAGGTTGCGGTCGATAAACGATACGTGGTCGGCGAAGCCCGGCGCACCTTGCACCTTTCCGCCCATCAGCAACGCGTCCTGATGCGACACCAGCAACTCGCCATCAAACGGAATAGACGGCCAACCAACGCGATCCATCAGCCGATCATGCAGGGGCACGCCGTCGGATCGGCACTGGGAGTCGATCTGCTCGATCTCTTTCAGAGGAATGCGCCCGCCGAAATACTTCTCCATGGGCTGAACTCGATCCGGAGCGGCCACCGACCGCGCGTGAATGGCGATCTTCCCGCGCGTCATCCCCGCCAGGGCCATACCCACCAACCCGGTGAGAAAGCCCTTCTGGAAACCATTCCGTGCGTTCTCGGCCACGCGGCTTTCCCGGTCGAGCCAACTCGCCCGCCGCCGTTGCACATAGGCGCGCTCCAGATTTCCCCTTGTGTACGGCGCCCCCTCGCGCATTATTTCCAGAATCCCTTCGCCCAGTTGTATCCCCGTGGTCCACGCTTCGTCGACGCCTGAACCCGTCAGCACATTCGTGGTTCCCGAGCCCTCGCCGATACGCGCGTATCCATTTCCCACCAGCCACGGCTCGCCGCGCCGCCCCGATTCCTGCAGGCTCTTCGCGCCCCACGACCGCAGCTTTCCGCCCTTCAGGTATTGCCACAGAAACGGGTGCATCGCATAGTGCTGCAGATAGCGGTACGAAGTGCGCGCCGGGTTGTCGAACCACGACGGAACGAATATGCCCACCGAGGCCAGATTGCCGGGGTGCACGTAGAGAAAACCGAAAATATCCGGCTCGGGAAAACCGATGGTGTGGAAGACCGTGCCCGGACTGAGTGCGCAATCCGCTGGCAGTTCTACCACCATCTTCGATCCCAGTGCCCAGTCATTGCGCTCGAAGCCTGGCGGAACCCCGAAGCGCTCGTCCAGTTGCCGGCCCACGGGGCCCACCGGACCATCCGCCACCACTGTCAGCGGCGCGCGAATATCCATTCCTGGCTCGCCTGCCTGATCGGCCAGACGAAGGCCTACTACTGCTTCGCCTTCGATCAGCGGCGACGCCACGGGCATCCCCGGCCACACCTGTACAGCGCCCGTCATCATCAACTGCTCACCCACCCACTGGTTGAACTGGCCGATGGAGAGCACCAGGCCGCCCTGCTTGTGCAGGAACGCTGGCGTCCAAGGAAGCTCAACAGCATGATTCGAACTCATCACCCGCACCATGCTGTCGATCGCACGTACTGCTGGAGAACGGCGACTGGCGCCGTGCGGATCGAGCAGATAAAGCACCTTCTCTTCGCCCACCGGAGCGGCCATGGGGATTTGCGAAACATCGAGATCGGGGAATGACGTGCGAATGCCCCGCCCTTTGGTGACTACGCCAGATACACCGAAACCAAGACCATCGGCGCGTTCGTAGCAGATCACCGTTGGCGGCGCTTCCATTTCCGCAAGCCTCGGCGCGATGGTGTGGAGAAAGCCGCCCATAGCCGGACCGAAGCCGACGCAAACGATATCAACGTCCATGGAAGGGCGGTCGCTCATAGGGACACGCGGCGACAGCCGCGTTGCCTCCTGCTTCCAGGAACGCGGCTGTCGCCGCGTGTCCGCTCATCAACTTTCATGCCGGGTAGTCCAGTGCCGCGGGAATCATTACCTTTGTCAAAGCCTCGGCGGCCCGGTCCCTCGCCAGACCCGACCCCGTCAGACAACCATCCAACTTCGTTCGCAGCCGCTGGAACGGTTCCAGACCGGGTGCTTTCGCACAAGGTCCAGCCTTCATCGGATGCCCGCCATCCTCGTCGACCACGTCGGTCGGGCCGGCCGTAATCCCAGGAATCAGCGCTTCCAGAGCAATCAACTCGTCGGCATGGTAACAGGCCTCGTTGTCGTCCCATCCCGGATGCCGGTTATAACCAAAAACCAACTCCGCGCAGATCCGGCCTACTTCCCCGGCGGTTCGCGCCGCCTGTGAATGGCACATGTCGCGGTAGAAATTCAGCGTGCCTTCCAGTCCTTCAGCCACCACTGGATTCTCCGGCCCGCGCGCTTCGAGTTCCATCACCGCGCGAATCAGGGAGTGCGCGGATAGCAGCCATCCCAGCGCATCGGCCAGCGGGAACGTGACCCCCTGCCGCGTGCTGTGATACAGCGCGGCGTTATCGGCATCTTTCGCCACCTGCAGGTGCCCCACCGTCCACAGCCACATCTGGATCGCTGTCGCCAGGGCGCAGGCTCCTGTTCCGGGTCGCGTCGAAGCGATGCCGCGCAACTCCGTCACCA
>Ga0265325_10003107_pt1 | contig 10964 bp, 5 predicted proteins | sample 41420metaG_FD_202090 | JGI IMG/M metagenome (GOLD analysis project Ga0265325, IMG submission 202090) | Rhizosphere microbial communities from Carex aquatilis grown in University of Washington, Seatle, WA, United States - 4-14-20 metaG | ecosystem: Host-associated > Plants > Roots > Rhizosphere >...
TTTCCGATTGTCTCGCGACATTCCGCCCACTTCTGTGCCTGACAGGCCTGAGCGCCGGCGAGCAGCTGGCCGAGGCGCTGTTTGCGTTCGGCCTCGGTCTTGGCGTCGGCCGCCTGCTTGCGAGTGGCGTCGTCGGCAGCCTTCTTCTCGGCCGCCTCAGCCTGGGCGGCGAGACTGCGCGCCTTGTCGATGATCTTGCCATCCTCCGGCTTGAACACCTTTTCGCTTCCCGAGAGAGCCTTGCCGATCGTCTCGCGGCACTCCGTCCATTTCTGCGCCTGAAAGGCCTGGGCGCCGGCGAGCAGCAGGGCTAGCCGCCCCTTTCGGTCGGCGTCTATCCCGTCACTGGCCTTCGTCGCCGCCTTGGCCGCGTCGATCTTGCGGCGCAACTCGGCGAGCGCGGTCGCCTTGTCATTGATTGCCTCGATCGCTTTCAGCTTGTCGGCTGCGGTCTGCAGGCCGTCCGCGGTCGGCGGCGCCAGCGCCTTGTCGACCTCGGCGCCAAGCGAGCGGATGCGGTCGCGGCCGTCGCACCATAGGCGCGCATAAGCCACGTCGGGCTGAATGGCGCGGGCCATTTCGCCGGCGGCGCAGGCGGCGTCGACGTTGCCCGCTGCCCAGGCGGCGTCGCCGCGCGTCTTGGCGTCGTCGAGGTCTTTCTGCTTCTGCCGGCCCTCGCGCACCGCGGCGTCCGACACAGCGACCGTGATTGATACCGCGCCGCGCCCGAGTTCGATGCCGCGGCTGTCGCGCGCGATGGCCGTGGCCTCGATCGCGCCGGGCGTCGATCGCTGCACCTGCGTCTCCGCGGACGTCGGATTGCCTGAGAATGACGAGCCCTCGTTGAGGCTCCAGGCCCAGCGCACCGGATCGGCCGGCGCCGGCTCGATGGTCGCTTTCACGGTCATGTCCATGAAGGCGGTGATCTGCTTCTCCAGCCGGACGAGGCCGACGCCCTGCTTCCACAGCACGATCTTGGTCGTCTCGGCGCCGAAGCTCGGACCGGGGCTCGTCGCCGTCACTTTGCGGGCCTGCGGCGTCACCGTGACTTGCGCCGAAGCGACCTTGTCGCCCTTCGCCCGCGCCAGCGTGTCGAGCGAGATCGTCACCGGCTTGTCCAACGTCGCCACGAACGTATAGACGCGCTGGTCGCTGGTCGGGCCGGCCGACTGCGCCTCGCCTGCTAAGGCCCAGCGGAAGGAAACGTCGGCGTCGTTCGATTCCGGCGCCTCTCGCGCCCTGACCGTCACAGTATCGCCGACGAACGGCGCTGGCGGTTCCAACCGCAACGACAGGCCAGGCGCCACGACATCGATCTCGATCTGGGGAGATTCAGCGACCGTGACCAGCGCCCCAGCCTGGCGGCGCAAGGCGACGACCCAGATCTTCGCCTGGCCCGGGCGGAGAAACGTCGCCGTGTTGGCGGCCACGCCCGGCCCCTCGGCTGAAGCGAAACGCAACTCGGTCATCGGCTCCCAGCGCAGCACCCAGTCCGTCGGATCGAGCAGCTTGCCGTTCGAGGAGAGGGTTGCTGCGAATGTGGCCGTGCCGCCGACCGGCAGTTCGGCGCCGGCCGCGTCAGTTCTGGTGAGCTCCACCTCGACCGGCGCAGGCTCTAGCGGCAACTCGGCGGTCGCCACCCTGCCCTTAGCGTCGGTGACCCGCACCCTCGCCTTGGCGGTCGGGTCCTTGGCGAATGGCGCCGCGAAAGTCGCGCGCGTCTCCGTCGCCCGAATCGCGCCCGGGAATTCGAACCTGTAGGGCGCCACGCCGTTGGCCGCGTCGGCGACGACCTCGACCTCTGGCTGACCGAGCGTCTTCGGATTGAAGGCAAGCTTGGCGGAAAGTCCCAGATCAACCGGCATGGGGATCGCCGGAACGCTTGCCGGCGGCAGCGTCACCGTCACCGCGCCGCCGCCGCACGGGTCAGGAAAAGTCTGCGTCCAGCCGCGGGTCTTCCATGCGTCGCCCTTCTTCTGGTCGATCACCAGGTTGTCCAGTCCCTCCATCGCATTGGTGTAGGTCGCGTGGTCGGTCGAGAAGGCATTGAACCGCTCCCGCGATTGCCTGACCCGCAAGATCTCGCTGTCGATGTTGTTGAGCGCGGGGGCCTCGACGGCGAGGAGCTTGCCTTCATCGCAGATCGGGCGCTGGCCAAGGATGTTGCCCTCGAGATCGGTCACGCAGCTGCTGCCGCTGCAGCCGGGGCCCGCAGGCGACTTGGGCAGCTTGGCGCGGAAGCCGTCGAACACTTTTTTGGCCTCGGCGCGGACCCGCGCGAGATAGGCGTCCGCCAGCGCCAGTTCAGCCGAGGCGGCATCCCACAATGCCTTCTCGCGCGCTTCGAGGGCGATGATCACGCCTTTCGCCTTCTCCCGGTCGGCGGGCGACAGCCTGGTCCACGACGGAGTCAGCAAGTAGAGATCGAGACTGTTCATGGTGGCCCGCCAGGTGGTCATGTCGACGGGCGGCAGGGTATTTGGGGTCAGGTCCAGCTTGAACTTGCCGGGTGTGGTCTCGGCGGTCTTGCCGTCGGGGGGCGTCAGCTGCGGCTTGTCCTTGTCGTCCAGCTTCGTCGACGGCGCGAGACGCTTCAGCGCGATCGAAACGGTCGCAGCCGAGGCCCCAGTCTTGCCGATCGGCAGGACGATCGTTCCGCTCTTTGCCGGCTCGTGGTCGGCCGCCTCCGCCGCGGCGATCCAGTCGCCCGGCAGGAGATCGTCGAACCGTGCTACGCCGTTCGCCCCGGTCTGCAGGACGATCGGCGTCTTGGCGGCGGCGCCGATGATCGTCACCTTGGCGCCGGCCAGCGGCTTGCCGTCGCCTGCATCGGCGACGCGCAGGGTGAGAGCGGAACGGCGCGGCTCGACTTTAGCCGGGGCGAGCGCGAGTTTCACCGCACGGCGATTGCCCAGCGCTTCCGCCACCGGCACAGGATAGATCAGCGCGAGGATCGATCCCGGCTTGTGATCGGGAGCGGAGGCTGACAGGTCGTAGCTGCCGGGTTGGATGCCGGAGAGGATGGCCAATCCCTGGCGATCGGTCGTCGCCTTGGCGGCGCCGAGCCTGACCTCGGCGCGTTCAATGGCCGCTCCCGTGCCTTCGTCGACGATCGTTGCCTCGACGACGCCGGCGCCGCGGTAATGCGCGGCGAATTCGTCGAGCAGCGTCGCGCGCGCCGCCTTCAGCCGTTCCGTCGCCGCCGCGGGATCGTCGAGCGTTCCCGGCCGCTTGGCGCTTTCGCCGGCCGAGAGGATCTTCGCCCACGCATAGCGCCAGACATCCAACGCGGTCAGCCGCCGCTGCATATCCTGGTCGAAGCCGGGGTCGAGCGTAGCTTCGGCGATCGAGCCGCCGATCAACTGGACCTTGAGCGTCAGCAACTCCTCGGCCGCCTTCGCCGCCAGCCGTTCGACGGTCTCGCTCCAGTCGGCGGACAGGGCGTGGTCAATGGCGGCAAGGCCGCGCAACTGCGTCGGTCCGGTGAGAAGCCGGAGCCCGCCGTCGCGCGCCTCCACCGCGCCGAGCCGCATCTCCAGCTTGCCGCGCGTTTCCAGGATGGTTCGATAGGCCTCGATCGCCTCTTGAACCTGGCCGACTTCCGCTTCGAGCGATCCGACGGCGTCGGGCTGCAGGAACAGATCGCGCTCGCGGGCGTGCAGCCACGCCGCGATGAGCGACAGCCGGCCGGGCTTTGCCGCTTCCAACGCCGCATTCACCTCGTCGGCAATCTCGAGTTCTCGCGTGATGCGGGCGAGTTCCGCCTGCAGCGTCTTGAACTGGCCGGACTTTGCCGCCCAGTCGCGCGCCCAACGGGTTTCCAGCCGATCGACGAGTTCGACCAGGAAGGCGAGCTTCACCTCTTCCCAGCGCACGCGCTTCTGGTCGGCATACTGGCCCACGAGCAGCGGTCCGACCTGCGGATGGCCCGACAATTCGTCGAGAAAACGCAACTGCGGGTCAGCGGACATCAGAGTCTGCCGCAATGTCTTGTCGACCGAGGCGCTGTCGATGAGTCCGGTCTCGTGGCCGTAGAGTGGCCTGGACAAGTCACGCAGCTTTCTAGGTTTCTTCAGCTCGGCGGCCAACGCCTTGACGTCCTCGCGGCGCATCTCGGCAAAGGCCTTGAGGTCGTAGAATTCGCCGCGATAGGTGACGCCGACGAGTCGCCAGGTGGCGAACCACGCGTCGCCCTCCTGGGTCTTGGCGATCGGCTTGAAGCGCGCCCCGGCATAGACCTCGTCGACGAACACCTGCAGCCGATCGTCCCAATAGAGATCGATGCTGGTGTTGCCGAGGTCCTTGGCGATGCCCCCCGCGGCCTGCACCAGCCCGATCGGCGGCACCAGCGTGACGACGAGATCCCAGGCCGCCATGGCGTAGTCGCTCGGATTGCCGTCGACCGCTATCCGCTCCGCTGCCGAGAACATCGGCACACGGTGGCGGAAGAACTCCATCGCCACGTTGTTGGCGGTGCAATCCCACATGGCGGACAGTCCGCACTCCCAGATGGCGTCGGCGTAGGCGTGCGCTTCCTCGACGAGTCCGATCGCCATCACGCCGTGCATGACGCCGCGCCCGGCAGCCGTCCGTTGAATCATTTCGTTCATGCGGCGGTTGGCGTCGATGATGCCCTGTTGCGCCGTGACCTTGAGCGCCTGCGCGCGCACCCGCGCGCCTTCGAGCGTCTTGGCGTCGGTCGACGCCAACAGCTTCTTCACTTCCAGGGCCTCGTTGAGGAAGGACTCGAAATTGCGATCGCCGCGAAGTTCGGAAAACATGTAGTTGTCGATGAAGTCGAGCTTGGCGTTGACCTCTTCGATCCCCTTGACCGCGCTGTCGAAGATCAGGGCCTTGGCCAGTTCCAATGCCGTCGGCTTCTTCGCCTTCTGCATCTCCTCAATGAGGCGCTTCTGCTTCATCTCTGACTCGTTGATCGGCCGGCCGAGCCGCTTCAGCGTTTCCACGACCTTTTCGACGCGCGCGATTTGCGCCTCGATCGTCGCCGGCATCTCGATATGGGCGTCCTCCAGCAAGAGCCGTTTGGCGCTAATCGTATCGTTCAGCTTCAGCGTGTCGCTCTTCAACGCGTCGAGCAGCCGTTCGCGCTCCTCACCTGTCACGCGTTCCGCTTCGGCCGCTCGCTTTTCCAGTCCGTCCGCCTTGGCGTGGATCGATATTTCAACGTTCTGCCAGATGCCGCGCTCGACGCTGTCGACATAGGCGTCCGAAGCCGCCTGCTTGACGACGCCGTCTGTCCCGAAGGTCTCGATCAGGAACTTCGAAAGCTTCGAAGCATCAGCGTCCTTCGACAGCGTAACGATCTTGTCGGCGCCGAGCGACAGATCGTTGCTGGACTTGAAGCCGCCCTCCGCCGCCGATTGGTCGGAGCGCTGCAGATATTTCGACGCCTTCACAATGAGCACGCCCGGCGGATATTCCTTCGATCCTTTGATGTCGTGTAGCAGGTGGCGGATCATCTCCATCGACAGCCCGGGATCCGACGGCGTCTGGATGTCGGGGAGCCGGGCGGAGCGCTCGACCACGAGATCGCGTTCGAGCGATACGGTCGCCCGCATCAGGCTCATGCTGGAACGCGTGAGCGTGCCGGCCTCGGCGCGCTCGATGAAGACGACGTCCTTGCCTTCCGCCTGCGCCTTGCGTTCAGCTTCCTCCAGCGCCTGTTCGGCGTAGCCCTGTCCTTCTTCGCCGGTGTAGACTTCCTCGTCGCCCTGGCCATGTGCCGTCGCCACAACGTCGGCGCCGTGGGCCGCCGCCGCCAGGCCGAGTTCCTCGCGCAACAGCCTGTCGAAAGTCTTCTTCAGCTTCTGCGCCACCCGCATGTCCGCGGAGATGAATGAGAAATCGATATCCCCGTCGAATGTCATCGCCTCCGCCGCTTGGGTCGCCCATTTGCCGACCTTGGCGACGAACACCGAACTGCCCGCCGGCATTGACGTGAGCGCCTCCAGGATGACGCGTTCGGTCACTCGCCGACGGTGCTCCAGCGCCAGTTTTTCGACCGGCGTCCCTCCACCCGTGAATTTCGGGCCGAGGAAGGCGTCGGCCAGACCGGCGTGCTGGATGGCGGTACGCACCTCCCGCACCTCCTTCATGCCGGCCGGAATGTCCGCGAGGCGCGCGAAGAACTCGGCGCCATCCATCGGGCCTGCCCGCGCCGCCAGAAACAGTTGCGCAACGCGAATCTGCGGGGCTTCCAGCTTGATGCCGCTCGACCCGACCAACCTGACGATCGGGTCGCTGCGGTCGTCGCTCTGCGCGGTTGGCGGCGGCGTCTGGGCGTAGACCGGGCTCAGAAGCGCCAACCCGAGAAGGAAGGCGGGAAGGATTGCACAGAGGCGAATCGTGGCCCTCACCCCAGGCGCCGACGCCATCGACCGTAAAGCCATCGCCAACCGCTCCGCACCCCGCGGGAGATCCAGTCTTCGAGGCTTCGCGCAGATGCGACCACGGATCTCCCGATCGCGGATCGACCGCCTCGACTGGGATCAAGGGGCGAAGGTCCCCAGATCATTGCGACGCCGTCCTTCGGGGCGCCGCCTGCAAGGCGCCACGCGGGCGGGCCTCAATTCGTCCCGCTCTCCAGCGCGTGCACCACCCCTGGGCCGAAGACGCCGTCGATCGCGCCGGCATAAGCGCCCGTCTCGATCAGCTTGCGTTGGATGGCGCGGCGCGTCTCCGCGGTCAGCGACTTGCCTCGCTGTGCGATGAGGATCTCCCGGCTGGTCGGCTGGCCGAGGCGCAGGGATTCGAGATAGAGCCGCGCCGCTTCCGTTGGATCGCGGGCGACGCCGCGACCGGCGTCGATCATTCCCCCCAGCAGCATCATGCCGTTGGCGTTGCCGGCGCGGCGATACAGCGCCGCCGCCTGGACGTCGTCGCGCGCGACGCCACGGCCGCCGGCGAGCATGAGGCCGAGATTGGTCATGGCGTCGGGGTGGCCGAGTTCCGCCCCGCGGCGGTAAAGCGCTGCCGCCCGAACGTCGTCTTTGGGCGCGCCGTTGCCGCTGGCGTACATGTTGCCGAGATTGTTCGCGGCGTGCGCATTGCCGAGGTCGGCGGCGAACTGGAACAACCGCGCCGCGGCGGCCGGGTCGCGGGCGGCGCCGGTCCCATTGATCAGCAAGGCGCCGAGATTGTTCGCCGCGTCGGCGGCGAACGGGCCATTGGGATAGTCTTGCAGGAAGCGCGCCAACTCACTCGGGTCATTGGCGGCGGCAATCTTGGCCCAGCGCGTTTGCTGTTCGACCAACGGGGCAACGGCCGGCGGCGTCGGCGCGGCCGCCTCTGGGGTCGATTGCGGCGGCGGGGTCGCGACGGGTGTGTTCGGCGGCAGGACGGTCGGCGCAGTCGGCGCAGAATGATTCAGCGCCGCGTCGAGCGCCTTTTCGAGGTCGGCGACCTCGGCCCCTGCGACCGGTTCGGCAGTCGACGCCGCGACCGCGGTCGGCGCCGCCGCTGCGACAACCTCGGCCCCTTCGATCGGCACGGTTTCGGCGTCGATTTGGATCGACGGGTCTACGGGCGTGAACAGGCTACGCGGTACGCCGTATTTGGCGATCCAATCGACCCAGGCGACGTCGGTCGGGCCGAGCGCATACTCGGCCGTCCGCCACGAACCGTCGGGTTCGCGACGCAAGAGCGCCAGAACGCGATTGCTCATCATGTCCTTGGCGAAGGCGTCGGCGAAGCGCGTCGTCGCCCAGTCGAGCGGCTGGCTGCCGCGTGTCGGGATCGCGCCGACGTAGGCCCATTCGCCGTCGACATCGATGCGCGAGAGGCGAAAGGCGATCGGGGCGCCAAGATCAGCTTCAACCCGCGTTCGCAGCTCGGCGAGAATTGCAGCGCGTTCGGGGGACCCGCGGGGCGGTTCGACCGCTTCGGAGAAACGCCCTCCGGTCCATAGTGCAGCTATCACCACCGCGGACGTTGCGCAGAAGCGAGCCGACGCTTTCATGACGCACCTCCCACCCGCTTAACGCTTTGTCACGACGTTGCGAACAGAGCAACGCGATAGACCCCAGAGCGCGTGCATTTCTGGCGCACTCGAGCTCGACTGCGGCCTTTTGCCACTCGTTTGAGAGCCGAGCGCACAGCAAGCGGATTCGCTTCGCGCCTATTCGACGCGCGTGCTTGGCGCGCGTGGCGTTACAGGCGCTTGGCGTCCAACCCCGTGGGTCCTACCTCAATTCTTTCCAGTTTTCGGCGACAAAGCCGCGCGGATCGACGCGCTCGAATTGCTGGTCGATCTTCGCTTTCCTTCCGACACATCTCCATGAATACACAGTGGCGTGGCCGGTGGCCGACATCGGCACACTGGTTGAATCGGGGTTCTGCCGACAGAACGCGGCGGCGCCCGCAGAATAGCTGACGTCGGCCTTGCCGCACGCCAGATTGGCGCCAACGTAGCACAACCACACTTTGCCATTCATGCAACGTGTGACGGTGCTGGTCGCGACGAACGCGGCCGACAAATCCGGACCGATTTCGAACAGACGGCGCGCGTCGGCGACGAGTTCCGATCGCAATGGCCTCGTCCGGTCGTCGTCGCCGACCCGCGCACAGTGCGCTCGCTCACGCTCGGTTTGGGCGGCGGCGCATTGCGCGGCGCCGCCGACGCAAGCGACGATGACGACGAGTCCTGCGGCGACCAGACCTCTGCGCATCAATCTCTCCCCTCTCGTCGCCTCGCCCTCGGCCATGCCACGATCGGTCATTGGCATTCGCCGACAACCATCGGGGCTGATTGCACGACGTAGATGTCGCTCGGCAGCAAATAGCCGCGGTCGATGCGAAGCCTCTTGCCCTCGAATGACGTTAGGTCAAGGTCGGGCTGCCCCAGGCCGTCGCGAGCGTGGATCAGGTACTTGCCGCCGAATTCTTCGACCCACAGTTTGCCCGTGACGACACACCCAACCATCGATTTGTACACCGGCTCTGATCCCCGGGCGCCGCCGTTCAAGCAGAGGAACGCCAACGACAAGACGATGGCGCCAATCAGCGCGTGGCCCCGCATTTCCGCGTTCATCGATCGCCCCCTACGCGCTGCGCGACCCAGGGCGGGCAGACAGCTAGCGAAGCAGTTCGGGACGGTTTTCGAAATGCATCGTGTCGAAGTGCCCCTATTTTCCACCCCAGATAAATCCGTGCTTCTCAAAGATCTCGACGATCTCAATCGGCATGCGCGTCGTTCGGCGCGCGGTTAGGCCTAACTCGGGGACAAGCTCCTACGCCGAACAGCCGTCTAATCGAGAAAGGGGAGCCCGGCGCAGACCAATTGTCCCGTCCGAGCGTCGAGGACGAGGTAGCCGGTGATTTGCTCATGGGTCGACGTCTTCGCCGCCGATACGTGAAAGACCCAGATTGGCGACCGAACCAGCCCGCCGCATGGGTTGACGCCTCGTGCGACGAGTTCAGACGACTGGATGGAATGGGCAGTTTCGACGACCGAAGCGCCGTAGGGCGGCCCTTTCAGAATTTGCACAGCTTTGGTGAAGGCATCCAATTCGCCTAAGTCCTTGGCCGCCGCGTTCCCGGCTGACAGCCCAAACACCAGCGCGGCCAACGCAACAGCGGGATTGACTTTCATAGGCTTGGCTCCTGGCCCCGCTCCTTGCCGGCAAAGGGACCAATCGCGACACCCGCCTCGACGATTCCGCATGCGGTGTCACGGCATGCGCTCCTGTCGCGAAGCGTCTTCGAAAACATCGGCGCGACGTTGGATGGGATGAGGCTATCCCGGCTGGCGGCGTGGTCAATTGACATATCGACGCGCTCGTCCGGCACGGCCCAACGATCGGCGTCAGTCATGGACGGCCTCGGTCGCAAGCGCCTCGCCACCCGCCCCTTCCCCCTTGTGCAATCAAGCGTGTGCGACGCCACGACAGTACGCGGGTCGTATTGCAATGCGAAGAGCTTCAGGACTGAGTCGGGGCTCTTGAGATCGAAAGGAGCGGATTCGGGCCGCGAGTCAGTCGATTGAAGCGGCGAGGCTTACCAGAAGAGCGACCGCCGCGGCGGCGAACAGCGCCAGCGCCAGTGCGGCGAAGATCGCCAACCGCAATGTCTTCAACTTCAACAACGGCTCCAATCGAGGTTGCGCATGCCGCCGCGGGACTGGCGACATCGGCGCGGACCGTTACCGCGTCGGGCGCCGTCCTCGAGCCCCATTCCCTTCGCCGCTGTTAGCCTCCAGCGCGCGCGCACCAGAATCCTCCTCACTTCTGGTCGATATGAATGCCCATCAACGTGTCGGCGACTGCGTCGACCACCGTGCGGCCATCGGGCAGGCGATTGGCGGCGGCGCACGCCGCCCAGGCGCCGGGATCGTAGCCGGCGAAGCTGACGCCGCCGAGCGGCCCAATCCGCCGACACGGCCCGCCGTCCGGACCGCTGTAGAGGTGGTGGCCGTTCGGGCACAGACAGCCGTAGAACGCGTCCGTCGGTTTCACGCCGGCGCGGTCGAACAGCGACTTCAGCTTGTCCGGCGTCAGCTTTGGCAGCCGGTCGAGCACACGCTTGGCGGCGTTGTTGCGGTCCTTGACGTCGAGCAGGCCGCAGTCTTCGAGGTATTTGCCGAGGCTCGTCTTGTAGGCGGCTACGCCGTATTGCAGCTCCTGGCAAATGAGGAAGCCGGTTTCGGAATCGATCCCCGACGGGGTGTTGCAAGAATTGCCTGATTTCATCCACGCGTTGATGCGTCCGCGCACCAGCGCGTCGAGATCGGCATAGCGCTTGAACAACTGCACTTCCTTTTCACAGGCGGCGCCCGCCGGCGAGACTTTGCGCTCGAGGTCGGCGCGGCAACTCGTCTTGGCGAAGGCGGCGCTCGCCTTGGACAGGCCGTCGGCCTGCTTGGCCGCCGCGTCGTCGGCCTGGCGCCATTTGCTGAACTGGCCGAACAGATAATTCATAGCCTCGGTTTCGCTGATCCCCTGATCGTC
>Ga0265325_10003108_pt1 | contig 10963 bp, 7 predicted proteins | sample 41420metaG_FD_202090 | JGI IMG/M metagenome (GOLD analysis project Ga0265325, IMG submission 202090) | Rhizosphere microbial communities from Carex aquatilis grown in University of Washington, Seatle, WA, United States - 4-14-20 metaG | ecosystem: Host-associated > Plants > Roots > Rhizosphere >...
CGCCCTCGCCGTAGATCACGACGTTGCCTGACATGCCGTTGAGCGTATCGTTGCCGCTCGTCCCAATGATGATGCCGGTCATTGCAACCCCCCTAGACTTGGCAATGCGACTTATTATCAGTTTTCGACGGGGGACGCACCAGTGGACTTAGGGCGTTTCATTTCAGTCGGAAATGCGAATGCATCAACATGACTCCAACGTCAGTAATCCATTCGATCTTTTCCGGTCAGGGGCCGAAATTGCATTTGAGCCTTTGGCGGGCTTTTCTGCCGCGGACTTGGCGATCCATGGGGCGACCGCCCGTGGGTAGGTCTTGACCCGATTGTGCTCATATGTAGCATAAAGAGCGTCCCGGCCTTGAAGGCCGGTGTTTTCGATCCATATATATACTCAAACAGAGTATAATTGCCTGCGATGACTATAGGGACGAACATGGACGCCGAACGCCGGGAGCCCGTCGCCTTCACGCCGGAGGTCGCGCGCGCAACGCGTGAGCTTTACCGGAAGGTTGCCCATGTCGTGCCCGAAATCGAATGGGCCGTGCACGCGCCTTATGTGCATGCCATCAACCGGCTCAAACGCGAGAGAAACGCAGTCGTCCTTGCCCACAACTACATGACGCCGGAGATCTTTCACTGCGTCGCCGATGTCATGGGGGATTCGCTGCAGCTCGCACGCGAGGCTGCAAAGACCGACGCCGAAGTGATCGTGCAGGCCGGTGTGCATTTCATGGCCGAGACCTCGAAAGTTCTCTCGCCCGGCAAGATTGTGCTCATCCCCGATCCTGCCGCGGGCTGCTCGCTGGCGGATTCCATCACCGGCGCGGACGTGCGCCTGCTGAAGCAGAAATATCCCGGCTTGCCCATCGTGACCTACGTGAACACGTCGGCCGAGGTGAAGGCGGAAAGCGATGTGTGCTGCACCTCGTCCAACGCGGCGGCAGTGGTGGAAGACATCGCCCGCGAATGGGGCGTCGATACGGTGGTTATGATCCCCGACGAATACCTGGCGCAAAACGTCGCCAAGCAGACGAAAATAAAGATCGTCGCCTGGAAGGGTCATTGCGAAGTCCACGAACGGTTCACGCCCGCGGACATCCGCGCGTTCCGTCAGAACAGCCCCGGTGTCGTCGTGCTCGCCCATCCGGAATGTCCGCCCGAGGTGATCGCGGAAGCAGATTTTGCGGGCTCGACCTCGGGAATGATCGATTTTGTCGGACGGAACCTTCCCCGGCGCGTCGTGCTCGTTACGGAATGTTCGATGAGCGACAACGTCGCCGTTGAATTTCCCAACACCGAATTCGTGCGGCCCTGCAATCTGTGTCCGCACATGAAGCGCATCACCTTGCCGAAGATCCTGCATTCGCTCGAAACCATGAGCGTCGAGGTGACGGTCGATCCCGCCATCGCGGCGCGTGCGCGCACCAGCGTGGAACGCATGCTGGCGGTCGGTGCAAGAAAGGCCCGCCGCGCGGCGGCTTGAGGTCCATGAACCGGCACGTCGACAACATCATCGAAACGAAGGGCGCCTTGATCCTCGGCGCCGGCGTCGCCGGACTGTTCACCGCGCTGAAGCTGGCGCCCTACCCCGCGCTTGTGCTCGCCGACGCCCATCCCGGCGTTTCCGGTTCGAGCGCCAGGGCTCAGGGAGGCATTGCGGCGTCGGTGGGCAAAGGCGACAGCTGGCAGTCCCACGCCGCGGACACCATCGCAGCGGGCGCCGGTCTGTGCGATCCGGAAATCGCCAATCTGGTGGCGCGCGAAGCCACGGCGCGCATCGACGATCTGATCCGCTACGGGGCACCCTTCGACCGGCACAAAGACGGCTCGCTGGAGGTCGGACGCGAAGCGGCGCATTCCACCGCGCGCATCGTCCACATCAACGGCGACCGTGCCGGCGCGGAAGTCACCCGTGCTCTTGCCGAGAGCGCCCTGGCGACGCCTTCGATCAGCTTGCTTGAAGGATACCACGCGATCGAACTCGCGGTCGAAGACGGCCGCGTCGCGGGATTGTTTGCACGGACGGGCACTGGCGCACATGCGCGGCTGGTCTTGTTCCGCGCCCCGCAGGTCATTCTGGCGACCGGTGGCATCGGTGCGCTCTACGCCATCACCACAAATCCGCCGGAGACGCGCGGCGAAGGTCTCGGCATGGCGGCGCGCGCGGGCGCGCTGATCTCCGATCCCGAATTCATGCAGTTCCATCCGACAGCAATCGCCGTCGGGAGCTCTCCGGTGCCGCTGGCCACCGAAGCCCTGCGCGGCGAAGGCGCAACGCTGATCGATGAATCCGGTTATCGTTTCATGCCCGAAATTCATCCGAGCGCGGAACTCGGACCACGCGACGTCGTCGCCCGCGCCATCCATCGCAAGCTTGCGACGGGGCACAAGGTCTACCTCGATTGCCGCGAAGCGGTCGGCGCGAAATTCGCCCAGGCGTTTCCGACGGTCTACGCCTATTGCCGGGAGGCAGGGATCGATCCGGCCACGCAGCCCATCCCGGTCGCGCCCGCCGCGCATTACCATATGGGCGGGATCGCGACGGACGTCCGCGGACGCACCTCGTTGGAAGGACTGTGGGCGGCTGGCGAATGTGCGGCGACGGGACTGCACGGCGCCAACCGCCTTGCCTCGAATTCGCTTCTGGAGGCGCTCGTTTTCGGCGCGCGCGCGGCGGAAGACGTACGTTCCGGCGCGGTGCCGTGCGTCGGACGCCATATCCCGCCGGGGCCGGAAGGTTTCACGGTACCCGCCGCGCCGCATGTTCTGCGTGAAGCGATGACCCGCCTGGTCGGGCTCGAGCGCAACGCAGAAGGTCTGAAGGAAGCGCTGAAGACCATCGTTCACGTCGAACGCGCAGGTTCGAACGATCCGTCGCTGCTCAACGTGACGGCCACCGCAAAGCTTGTGGTAGTGGGCGCGCTGGCAAGACGGGAAAGCCGCGGCAGTCATTTCCGCACCGACTACCCGCAAACCGATTCGCGGGGCGTGCGCACATTCCTCACGCTGGCCGAGGCCGAGCACAGGATCGCCGACCAGAAGACAATCGCGCCGCCGGTGCGGAGTCGCGCATGATCGACGCGCGCCCTCCTCATAAGCTGACGCTCGAATCACTCGTGCGACGCGCGCTGGAGGAGGATCTCGGCAACGCGGGCGACATTACCAGCGACCTGGTCGTGCCGGCCGGACGCCGCGCCAAGGCGTTGGTGGTCGCACGCGAATCCGGCACGATCGCAGGGCTGATTGCCGCCGAAGCCGCATTCAGGCTTGTCGATTCGCTCACGGACTTCCACTTCGAGATTCAGGACGCGGCGGCCGTCAATGCGGGCGCGAGGCTGGCGACTGTGGAAGGATCGGCCCGCAGCCTGCTCGCAGCGGAGCGCGTGGCCTTGAACTTCGTGGGGCGGCTGTCCGGCATCGCCACGGCCACGCGAGCGCTTGTTGAGGCCGTCGCAGGTACCAAGGCGCGCATCGTTTGTACGCGCAAGACCACGCCCGGCCTGCGCGTTCTGGAGAAATATGCCGTGCGCTGCGGTGGCGGTTTCAACCATCGTTTCGGGCTGTACGACGCGGTGCTCATCAAGGACAATCACATCGTCGCGGCGGGCGGGATCGGGCGTGCCGTGGAGCGCGCGCGCGCCGGCCTCGGCCATTTGACAAAGATCGAACTCGAAGTGGACTCCCTGGATCAGCTTCAGGAAGCCCTGGCGCTCAGCGTCGATACGATCATGCTCGACAATATGAGCGTCGGCGACATGAAGCGCGCGGTGGAATTGGCGCGTGGCCGTGCGGTGCTGGAGGCCTCGGGCAACGTCACGCTGGCAACTGTTCGCGCCATCGCAGAAACCGGCGTCGATTACATTTCTTCGGGTGCCATCACGCACAGCGCCCGATGCCTCGACGTGGCGTTGGATTTCTAGCTTCGCCTACATCGAGCGGGCGTGCGAACCCTTGTAGAAGATGTGATTGCCGATCTGCACGGTGCGTTCCAGGTCGTTCGCCCAGTCGGGCTGGACCGAGACTGCGTGGAAACTCGTGGCGCCTTCGGTGGCGTCGCTCAGCCGTTCCTCGCCGGTCAGAATGCGCGCGGCCAACATCTGGGCCTGCATCCAGGCGCTCGCCTGTTTGCGCTGTGTCCGATCGCCATTGCAGGCGAACGAAAACTGGCAGCCCTGCTGGGTCGCCCCTTCATAGACCACGGCGCAGATCGAATGGCCGTAATTGCCGGTCCGCATGCGATGGAAGATCACTTCGGCAACGGCTTTCTCGCCTTGTTGGCCTTCGCCGCGGGCCTCGTAGTACATCGCCTCCGAAAGACAGCGATGTTCCGCCAGCAGCTTGTCCATGACGAGCTGGTCCGCTGCCGGCTTGCCCGTCAGCACGGTCGTCGCGGGCCTGTCGGCATCCACCGTGGGCGCCGGGGTCTGCGCCTTGGCAACGACCACAGTCGTCTGGAGTTGTTCCGTATGCGGACGATAAGCGGCGGCGGCTCCAACGGCGGCACTCACCGCCACAAGAACGACAGCCAGCGCGCCAAGCAGCACGCGGTCGGAACGCGACATGGCATCTTTGGATTTTTGGTTCATCGGGAATGACTCTTTTCGGATTTCGTTTCGTGTTGATTCGGCGTTAATCGCGAACAGTCTCGTCTCTTCCCCCACCCATCGCTAAGGTCGCGCCTTGTGACTAAGAAATACCGAATCGTCAAATGAAAAAATCATAAAATGTGACACCGCGTCACGCTGGACATTTAAAAAAGTAAGGAATCCCTGGAGTTTTTCCAGGGATTCCTTTTTATTCTTTACACGGATTAATGATGTTAAACGTCGCGCTCGACTTTCTTGAGCGCTGCCTGAGCGGCCGCAAGGCGTGCGACAGGCACGCGGAACGGTGAGCATGAGACGTAATTAAGGCCCGCTTCATGGCACAAACCGATCGAATCCGGATCGCCGCCATGTTCGCCGCAGATGCCGAGCTTCAGATTCGGGCGCGTCGAACGACCACGCTGAGCCGCGATCTTGATCAACTCGCCGACGCCGTCGCGATCGATGGTCACGAACGGATCGCGCGGCAGGATGCCTTTCGCCAGATATTCCGGCAGGAACATCCCAGCGTCGTCGCGGCTGAGGCCCAACGCCGTCTGCGTCAGGTCGTTGGTGCCGAACGAGAAGAACTCCGCCGTCTCGGCGATCTCGGCAGCGCGCAATGCTGCGCGCGGCAGTTCGATCATAGTGCCGATCATATAATCCGGCAGCTTCCCGCGTTCCTTCTTGATGTCCGCAGCGACGGCCTCGATGCGTTCTTTCATCATGTCGAGCTCGGTCTTGAAGGCGACCAGCGGGATCATAATTTCCAGATGCACTTTGACGCCGGCGTTTTCCACGTTCAGCGCCGCCTCGATGATGGCGCGCGCCTGCATTTCGTAGATTTCCGGGAAGGTCACGCCCAACCGGCAGCCGCGATGGCCTAGCATCGGGTTCGACTCGTGCAGGGCATTGGCCTTCGAGCGCAGTTTGGCGACGGTTGAGCCGGTCGCCTTGGCCACATCCGCGAATTCCTCTTCCTTGTGCGGCAGGAATTCGTGCAGCGGCGGATCGAGCAGGCGGATGGTGACGGGCAGACCGTCCATCTCCTTGAAGATTTCCTCGAAATCGCTGCGCTGCATCGGCAGCAGCTTCGCCAGGGCCTTTACGCGTTCCGGGCGGTCGTCGGCCAGGATCATCTCGCGCACCGCGATGATGCGGTCGTCGTTGAAGAACATATGCTCGGTGCGGCAAAGCCCGATGCCTTCCGCGCCGAATTTCCGCGCCGTCTTGGCGTCGGTCGGCGTATCGGCGTTGGTACGGACCTTGAGCGTGCGCATTTCGTCGGCCCAGGTCATCAGCTTGTTGAAATCGCCGGTGAGTTCCGGTTGACGCATCGGCACGCGGCCCTTGTAGATTTTGCCGGCCGCGCCATCGATCGTGATGACGTCGCCGCGCTTGATCGTCACCGGGCCTGCCGTCATGACGCCAGCCTCGGAGTCGATCCTGAGCGCACCCGCGCCCGCTACGCAGGGCCGTCCCATCCCGCGGGCGACCACCGCCGCATGGCTGGTCATGCCGCCGCGCGCCGTGAGGATGCCCTTGGCGGCGTGCATGCCGTGGATGTCTTCCGGGCTGGTTTCCGTACGAACTAGGATGACATCGACGCCTTCGCCCGCGCGCTTTTCGGCTTCGTCGGCCGTGAACATGGCTTCGCCCGTGGCCGCGCCCGGCGATGCCGCAAGACCGACCGCGATCTGCTCTTTCGGCGCTTTCGGATCGAGGGTGGGATGCAGCAACTGGTCGAGAGCGGACGGATCGACACGGGTAACGGCCGTCTTCTTGTCAATCAGGCCTTCCTTCTCCAGATCGATCGCGACCTTGAGGGCCGCGGCCGCAGTGCGCTTACCGGTGCGGCACTGGAGCATGTAGAGCTTGCCTTCCTGGATGGTGAATTCCACGTCCTGCATTTCCGTGAAATGGCTTTCCAGCTTGTCGCAGATGCCTTTGAGTTCCTTGAACATCGACGGCATGGCTTCTTCCATGGCCGGCTTCTTGCCGCCCTGGCGCTCGCGCACGACCTTGGAGATCGGTTGCGGCGTACGGATGCCTGCCACCACGTCTTCGCCCTGCGCGTTGATCAGGAATTCGCCGTAGAGCAGCTTCTCGCCGGTGGCCGGATCGCGCGTGAAGGCGACGCCCGTCGCACTCGTATCGCCGCGATTGCCGAACACCATCGCCTGGACGTTCACCGCCGTGCCCCAGTCTTCGGGGATGTGATTGAGACGGCGATAGGTCTTCGCGCGGGCAACCTGCCAGGAGCTGAACACGGCGCCGATGGCGCCCCAAAGCTGCTCCTTCACGTCGTCCGGGAAGGGCTTGCCAAGCTTCTTCTTGACCAGTTCCTTGTACGCCGCGGCAATCTTCTTGAGGTCTTCGGTTTCGAGATCGGTGTCCAGCTCGACGCCCTTGGCCTCTTTTGCCTGCTCGAGAATTTCCTCGAAGTCCGCATGCTCGAGGCCGAGCACGACGTTCGAATACATCTGGATGAAGCGGCGATAGGAGTCATACGCGAAACGCGGGTTGTTCGTCAGCTTGACGATGCCCTCGGCGGTTTCCGGGTTGAGGCCCAGATTGAGGACGGTGTCCATCATGCCGGGCATTGAAACCCGCGCGCCGGAGCGAATGGAAACCAGCAGCGGCCGTGCGGGATCGCCCAGCTTCGAGTCGGTCAGCTTGCCGATCTTGTCGACCGCGGCCGAAACCTGTTGTTCCAGATCGGACGGATAGGTCTGACCGTTCGCATAGTAATAGGTGCAGACTTCGGTCGTGATGGTGAAGCCCGGCGGCACCGGAAGTCCGAGATTGCCCATCTCGGCGAGATTGGCGCCTTTGCCGCCCAGCAAATTCTTCATTTTGGCTTCGCCTTCGGCGGAACCGACTCCGAACGAATAAACCCATTTGCTCATTGTTTTTCTGCCCTTGCTTGTATGTTCGCCATCGCGCCCGCGCTGTCATTGCCAACGATTTCTGGCCGCACCCTTGCGTACAAGTTCGCCTCGACAACCGGCAGCAAATTCAAACGGCGCATTGCGACGCAGGAACTCGCCTGGACGATTTGAATACGCGGGCTATGACAACTAGAGAATGAGGGACTCTACCTACCTGGTCCGTCTAAGAGAACTCCGCTGGCGGATGCAATGTGACACGCAGGCGCGAGAGCGCTGTCATATTTTTGCGGAATATCAATTCCTTGTATTCGTTAGTGTCTCGAATGGATTCGGGGTGGGAACTGCCGCCCTGGACAGTTACGGTCTTCCCCGGCCTTGGATTTCTGCCCGTTATTGCAGCAAAGAGGGACGTCATGCCGCAGAACGAAATTTTCCTGCCGATGGCAGCGCTGGCGTTTTGGACATTTTGTGTCTTGTCGCTCGTACCGCTGCGCCGGGTGCGTGCCGGGCGGAAGGGCAAGGTGAAGCCCGCCGACTTCAAATACGGCGAGTCCGCCAAGGTCCCAGGCGACGTCTCAATTCCCAACCGGAACTACATGAACCTGCTCGAAAGTCCGGTCCTGTTCTACGTCGTCTGCCTGATGTTCTACGAGACCCGATGGGTCGACATGCCCGTCCTGTGGCTGGCCTGGGCTTTTGTGGCAATGCGCGTGGCGCACAGCGCGGTACACCTCACCTATAACCATGTCGGCCACCGTGCGTTGATCTTCGGTACGAGCAATTTCATCGCAATCGCGATGTGGGGGCTGTTTCTGGTGCGGATGTACGGCTGATCTTCACCCTCGCCTTGATGGAGGGTCAATTGCGAAGCAGTCCATAGCGCCAGCGTGTGGACGGGGAGGGGTAATGGCGCGGCGCCCCCAACGAGATATCCGCCGCCAGTTGCAGCCAGGCAGCCACGCGCTTGCCTCGAGCGCGGCGATACGTTTAGCTCCAAACTTGAATCATTCTAAGGGGGCCTGACGTGGCTTTGCGCAAATTTATCATTGAACGCGATATTCCGGCCGTCGGCTCCTTCGAACGGGAGCAACTACGCGGCGCGGCAGCCAAATCGAACGAGGTTCTCAAAACGATCGGCCCGGATATTCAGTGGCAGGAAAGTTATGTTGCAGCCGACAAAACGTTCTGTGTCTATCTTGCCAAAGACGAAGCAACCATCCTCAAGCACGCGCAGATGAGCGGTTTTCCCGCTACAAAGATCACCGAAGTGCGCAGAATGATCGACCCGACGACCGAGCGCGACGGCTAACCTTCGATCTTCGAGAAATCCGCCACCAGATGCAGCGTCGCGCGCAGGCGCGAAAGCAGCAGCAGGCGATTCCGGCGTAGCGCCGGGTTCTCATCGTTGACCGTGACCTTATTGAAGAAAATGTCCACCGGCTTGCGCAACCGCGACATCACGCCCATCGCCTCGGCGAAGCGCTCGCGCTCAATCTCGGCGCGGACCAGTTCGCCGGCCGTCGCCAGTTCGACGAACAGCGACTTTTCTTCGGGCAACACGAAGGCATCCGGATCTGGTTCGCCGTCGTAAGCGGTTTTGTCCTTTTTTTCTTCCGCCTTCAGGATGTTTGCCGCCCGGCGATAGGCGACCAGCAGGTTCGCCCCATCGTCCGTGGCAAGGAATTTCTGCAGCGCCTCCACGCGCGCGACGAGCCGCACCAGATCGTCCTCGCTGCCAAGACTGAACACCGCATCGATCAGATCGTGCCGTGTGCCTTTTTCGCGAAGCGCGACTTTCAGGCGGTCGGCGAGGAATTCGAGGACTTCGGCAATCGCTTGTTCGTCCGCCTTGGTGAGACCCTCCACGGACCCTTTGTGGTTCTCCTCCTCGACCTCCTTGTACCGGCGTGCCGCGACGAAGAGATCGTCGGTCAGGTCCTTGAAAAGAGCTTGGCTTGAGAACGCCTCGCGCAGGCGTTCCTCCCAGGCGCGCTTTTCTCTCGGCTTCGCCGCAGCGATGGCCGTGAAGATCGGAAGCTGCAACTCGATCCTCAGCTTGTTCTCCAGGATGATGCGGATCATGCCGAGGCCCGCACGGCGCAGCGCGAAGGGATCCTTCGAGCCCGTCGGCTTCTCCCCAGCGCGCCATAGCGTGACCAGGTTGTCGATCTTGTCGGCCAGCGCCACCACGATCGACACCGGAGCGGTGGGAACCTCGTCGCTCGGCCCAAGCGGTTTGTAGTGGTCGCGGATCGCATCGGCGACTTCGAGGTCTTCGTGGTCGTGCAACGCGTAATAGCGGCCCATCACGCCCTGTAGCTCGGGGAATTCGCCGACCACGCCGGTCGTCAGATCGGCCTTGGCGAGCCAGGCGGCACGCTTGGCCTTCTCGAAATCGACCCGCAATAGCTCGGTCAGGACCATCGCGACGAAGGTAACGCGGTCGACGCGGTCCTGCATCGTGCCCACCTTGGCATGAAACACGATGTCCTTCAGCGCATTGACGCGCTTTTCCAGCCGGACCTTGCGGTCCTGGTCCCAGAAGAATTTGGCGTCGGATAGCCGGGCGCGCAACACGCGCTCGTTACCGGCCACAATCTGCTTGCCGCCGTCTTCCGACACCATGTTGGAAACTACGGCAAACCGGTTTGCCAACGTTCCTGTCTTGGGATCGCGCAACGAGAAATATTTCTGATGCGTACGCATCGATGTCTGAAGCACTTCCGCCGGCACGCCCATGAACTGGTCTTCGATTGTGCCGATCAAGACCACGGGCCATTCGGTCAGCCCGGCGACTTCCTCCAGCAGACCTTCGTCCTCGATCAGTTCCAGGCCCAGAGCGAACGCTTTCTGCTTCGCCTGATGAAGAATGATTTCCTTGCGCTCCGCGACGTCCAGAATCACGTGCCCGTCGTGCAGTTTCTTGACGTAATCGTCGAAGCGCCGCGCTTCGATTATGCCTTTCGACAGGAAGCGGTGGCCTTTTGTCGTGTTCCCGCTTTTCACGCCCGCAAATTCGAACGGCACGACTTCGCCGTCGAAGGTACACAGAATGGAGTGCAGCGGCCGCACCCAGCGCAGCGCGCTTCCCGGAAACCGCATCGACTTCGGCCAGGGCAGCTTGGCAAACGTCTCGGGCAGAATTTCCGCCAAGACGTCTGCGGTGTCGCGGCCCTTGCGCGCAATGACCGCGACGTAGAACTCGCCCTTGCCGTCGTCGCGCTTTTCGCATTGTTCAAGCGTTACGCCCGCCGAGCGGAGAAATCCTTCAATTGCCTTTTCTGGCGCGCTGATCCGCGGACCCTTCTTCTCTTCGCTGACGTCCGGTTGTTTGGCTGGCAAGCCTGCAACGGCGAGCACCAACCGCCGCGGCCCAGCAAAGGCCTTTGCGCCGTCGAACAGCAATCCGCGGTCCGATAGAGCTCCGACGACCAGACGCTCCAGATCCTTCGCGGCTTGCGCCTGCATCCGCGCGGGGATTTCTTCGGA
>Ga0265325_10003110_pt1 | contig 10950 bp, 16 predicted proteins | sample 41420metaG_FD_202090 | JGI IMG/M metagenome (GOLD analysis project Ga0265325, IMG submission 202090) | Rhizosphere microbial communities from Carex aquatilis grown in University of Washington, Seatle, WA, United States - 4-14-20 metaG | ecosystem: Host-associated > Plants > Roots > Rhizosphere...
TGACGCTCGGCGACTGGGTGACGCTCGGCAACGGGGTGACGCTCGGCGACTTGGTGACGCTCGGCAACGGGGTGACGCTCGGCAACGGGGTGAAGCTCGGCGACGGGGTGACGCTCGGCGACTTGGTGAAGCTCGGCAACGGGGTGACGTTCAAAACCACGCCGTTGCAAATTCAATGCCATCCGTACCCGGTCTATCCATACTCATTGACGCACATCGGCGTTGGATGCGTCGTAAAGCCAATACCCGAATGGATCGGAGAGCCACCGGAACTTAAAGATCATCCAGAGTGCCGTCCGTGGTCGGAATACAAATTAGCCATTGAATTTGTGAAAGCATGGATCGAAAGGCAATCGACGTGAAGAAGCCCGACCTTCGAGGGGAAGAATACAAGGTGAAGCGATGAAGACTTTTAAGTCGAACTGTGGATGCGAGATTCATGTAATCAAGTGGTCCTCGAAGGCCAACAGCGTTACGACGAAATTATGCCCTCTTCACAAATCCGCTGCAAAGTTGCTGGAGGCCCTGAAGCGCATGGCCGAATGGTACGGCTCCACGCACGATGAAGGGTGCCCTTGTGACGACACATGCAATTGCAGCCGCAAGCCATTCAACGATCTGGTGAATAGTGCGATAAACGAAGCTGAGGGAAGGGATTGATGAGGAAGATTGAGATTGCGGACGAAGGGCCAGACATAAAGTCGATTCACCGGAACACGCTCACCGAACCTGAGAAGCGGCGCATCCGGCTTGCCATTTCGGCTGGCGTGACTCGGAGGCAACTGATGCGGCAGTATAGGATGTCCTGGGATACCATCGAAAAGGAGATTGGGAAATGAAGTGGGTAGCCTTCATCTGCGCTGCGGCGATCATCGGATGCGCCATACCGATCACGGTCGAACTGACTCTGCTTCTCCGGGAAACGCGCATCGATGAAGATAGAATCTCTGGAGAGATAATCGGGGCCGCGCGTACCGTCTCAGAAGCTGCCGGGGATCAAGAATCGTACTGGAAAAAAGAAGAACCGCAAATGACCAAGCTGCTATTGGATTCAACTCATTTGGTCGGCGGTCTTGATGTAAGTTTCAATGGCGGATTGATTCGAGGCGGGAAACAGCCAGGATTGATACCGGAACTAAATGGAATGATCGGAGAGGCGAATGCGGCAATTACTCGATTTGATCGACAAACTCTACCAGCATTGGGTCTTCTACTCACTAATGGCTCTGATCTTGTGGCACACGTTGATGAAAGGACTGGCGATCTTTCTACGCAGTTTGGAGGACTCGTCACTTCCACCCAGGCTACGGTCGAAGCGATTACCGTGGATGCCCAATCAGCAAATGCCGCCCTTGAACCAATGGCCCGAGCCGCCGAGGAAGCCCACGGCGCCGCAACCAACGTCAACGCGACTACCAAAGACGTAAGAGACTGGGTTCATGCCGAAGTGGCTCCGATCAAGGGGGCATGGGCACACATTAAGGTTTTCTTGTTCGAACTTGCGGGTCCGCTCGCTAGTGTCGCTTCGGCGATAAAATGAAGGGAGAATATATGCAGGTAACAGAAGTCATCGTTTCAGCCGGAAGGACATTCAATCACCCTTACGAGAACTTTTCCAACCTTCGCCCACAAGTCACATTGAAGGCCAGTCTTTCCGATGGCGAAGACCCGATGGATGCCGCAAAACAACTGCAAGCCAAGGCCGAAAGTCTGGTTGAGGATCACAAGCGCATGATGCTCACCACGATTCGCCGATTGTACGAACTGTCTCAGACCGAGCAAGAGATTGCGAACGTCGAATCGCAGTTAAACCAGGCGCAAATGAGGCTGAAGAATCTTCGTGTCGAACAAGGTGCATTGGAATTACAAGAAGGAAATTTCGAAGGCAGGGGAGCAGTTGGATTCTAATCTGAAGGGAGAAATATGAGCGTAGCAACGGTAATTGAAACAGATTTGGGCAAGGTAGCGCATGTGTTTGTGACCGGAGCTTCGAAGCTGAAGGCCGCAATTCACTGGGCGGCAAGCCAAGAGCAAAAGATTGCTCCAGAAGTGGCGGCGGTTGAAAACGTGGCTAATGCGCTCGCCGATCAAATCTATCCCGGCGCAGATGTGGTGGCCAAGGCCATTGAAGCCGGAATGGCGAAGCTGTTCGCGGCGGTCGATTCCACCGATGCGGCAATGCAAGCGAATCTTGCCAATATCGGCCTCGACCAGACGGCAATCGCTACAATCAAAGAGGCCGTGCCAATCGTGAAGGCGCAAGCAACCACTGTCCCTGGCGCCTAACCATGACTCCCGAACAGTCGGCACGCAGGATAGCCAAACTGATTGCCGACTACTGGAAGGACAACCATGTTCCGATCTCGGAACGGAAAAGAATGGTCGAGAGAATTAAACGAGAATTGAATCGGCCCTAGTGACCAAGTGGAGCTATAGGCGATCGACAGGAAGAGCTAGCTCCTTACAACGACGCCGTGGCCGATTCAAGGGGCCGGGAGCAATCTCGGCCCATCAAAGTTTCTACGGGGCAGAGCCGCGCAGAGCGGTGAGGACAGGGAGAGCTGACTGTTCGATCCAGTCGCCAAAGGTTGGCGCCTGAACTGCCAATCCTCGGCTGAGATGCCGACTGCCCCACCCAAGTTTCGGTCCTCAGCTCAGGTTAAACAGAGGGGGATGCGGTTTGAGCGAACCGAACACTTAGCAATGCTCCTCTGGCCGAATAACCGAGACGGCGGGACGAGGCAGGCCTGAAAAGCCTGCTGGCCGTTGGGGCCGGTCCCGCCAAATCGGAGAATTTGAAGGTAGGAAGGGCCGAGCGTCAGGGTAGAGTTCGGCCCTTTATGAGAGTTGCTGAGGCTCTCGGAGGGTCCATTCGGTCAGTGCCTTAATCACGCATTCCGAGCACACCGAGTCGAAGCCTTCCTTGATCGCCAGTTTTTCGGTCCACACCTGTACAGAGAAGAAAGGCCGGGATTCGGTCGTGTATGTGTACCAAGTCTCGCCCTCGGCCTTCGGCTTCCCGCACGCGCACCGGAATGAATAGGCGAAAGGCATCTCATTTCAGATTGGCGATCTTGCGCTTCGATTTCTTCTCTTGGTTCTCATCGTCGTCGAAGTCGGACATCTTGTAATTGCCGAGTTTCTGCTTTCCGAACACAATCGATATCCCGATGGCGACCACAACGATCAGTGCCGATACAAGCCCGGTTTCGATGGCTCTCCGAATCGTCTCAATCATTCCTGTTCCCTTATTATTTCGGCAATCTTATTGTAGGCGCTCGCCGCTTCCGCTCTCTCCAAATTACTCGTTGGAATTCGCACAATTGGCGAGCCTTCCCTTCCGGTCATACCCGGCTTATATGCGAGCACTTGTGGAGGGCTGAACTTTGGATAGAAGCACACTTCCACCTCTTCGATGCCCTCCCGGAACAAGAATGCTCCGACCATAACACCGATAAGAAATGCTGCTATTGCCGCTCCAGTTGCCGCCACAAATAAATAGATCATGGAGTCACAATCCCCATGCGAATCAGTCTCTTAACCGATGGTATCAAAGCGTTGGTGCCTCCCCCGCATTCGGTCCCCAGCTTCACATGCACGCACCGGGCGAAAAACGCGGCAGTTGACCGGCTAATTCGCATGATGGCAGCAACTTCCTTCAAGGATAGTTCGTCCTGGTAGAAATGCCGGATGTATTCGAGTTCTCGCGGAGTGAAGTGCTGTTTCGGTTCCGGTGGGCCTGTCGGCAGTTGTGCCCCGATCTTCGGCATGAAGACCTGCTTTCTCGGGGACTGGACGTGTCGAGTATAACACTAGTTAGCCTTAAAGAAACGTAAGTGGCCTATGTCGATGATGTGCTGAGAAAATGGGTCTTTAGCCCACATCGGCGGATCATTGTCGAGACTCGAATCGTAGTAGTGAGTTGCCCCATGAACATTATCGCCGGCAATGTCAAAGTAAGCGGCCTCGGCGGCCTCCATCACGAGAATCCATCTTCCATTGCTCATGTCCGGGTAGACACGCAGGTTCGGATCGTTGTCGGCATTCGGTGGAACCATCGACGAGTAGGCCAGCGGGTGAGTCATGACACTGATCCAATCGTGGCCCCAGTAGCGGGGATTCTCGACGCGGTTGCGAACCGAATAGGCAACACCTAGCATTCCGTCGTACTGTTCCCCTCGCGCCTCGCGTCCGACCAGAAGAACAAGCATTCCGAACTCGATGGCTTGCTGCGTATTAAATTCGTTGGTCATGCGGAGTGTCCTCTATTGCACAGACATGCTTTCAAGCGGTGGCGTATATTTTTCATCGTCCTTTCACGGAGGACCGATGAAATGCCACCGCTTGAAATGCCGTCATGTGCTCGACGTTCACGAAGCACATAGATGCCTAATGATAGGATGCGACTGCCGAGGGTTCCTAGCTTTCAGTCCGGGAACCTGCACGATATCGCTGATTATCGAAGAAACCAAGTCGCACCCGAATGAGAGAATCAAGACCTGATGTGTCATTTCCGATGCCGAGTCGGAAGATCGTTCAGGTCGATGCCTAGCTCGTTGCAATATTTCTGCATGAGCATTTCGTGCTCGATTTGATAAACACTTAGCTTGCGAGCTATCCCCCAGCCAACACCGACGATGGCTAGGAAGATAGAGAGCTGTCCAAGTGTGATTGTTAGGTCAAAATGCATGAGTTATCCTTTCGGCTCGTCAGTGGAATCGGCCCATTGTTTCCAGAATCTAGCCTCGGCAACAACTGTTACCCACACAATCACTCCGGCCATATGCAAGGCCCCTGCGAGCGTGATGATGGAGAAATGCTCCGGGTCAACCACAGGCAGAGATACGATTAGCCCAGATGCTGCGCTCACCGCGCTTTTGAGTGCTCCGGTCAGAAGTAGCTTGCGCTTTTCGTTCATCGAGACTCCATAAGTTCTCCTAATTTGGCGAACAGTTCACAGTGAAAGACCACCCAGGGTTTAACGGCGTCACTGCGCCACTACAGTTAAACCCCCGGGAGGGTTAGGATTCGTCGGTGTCGTGAACGAAACCTCTGTGCTGAATGCGCTTTGCGCTCCGGTTGTTGACTGCGCGGTGAACACGCAGAATTGCTGGGTGCCCGGAGTGACAGACAGGTCCGTGTAAGACGTTCCCGTGATGAGAGTGGCTCCATTGACTGCCGGGGTTCCTGTCTCTCCGCCGCTGGTTGCGCTGCAATACAGGTTGTACCCTGCTACCGTCACTCCGCTGACTGACGCCGATGCCGTCCAGGAGAAGAACGTCGAGTGCGCCGTGCCGGTCGCTGCTGGCGCAATTGGGATAGTTTGAGCATGGCCCACGGCTGCAAAGGCAAGGATCGCAAATACGCCGAGTGTTCGCAGGCTATTTTGTAGCAATCGAGGCACATTCTGATTTTGTGAATTACCTTGTGTTTTTTCCATTTTCCACCTCTCTTGATGATTGTCGGACATGCGTAACATTTCATCTTCCACTTTTTGCCAGCATCAGTCCCGATCTCGACGGCGCGGGAGACGACTGCCCCGCCGGGTAGCTGAGTGCGTGCATGAAATTACCCAGCGCCACGCGCGCCGCGTTCAGGCCGGAGCCGGTCGTCTCGAACGTGTAAGTATTCGTGATCCAGCTTGTGAGTTGCGTGTTTACCGTCGAGCCGTAGCCGAGAGCGTTCAGTTTGTAGAGATATTCATAGTCCTGCACGCCGTCCCGCAGCAATTTCAGGCGCAAACTAGGCAGAATCAATGGCGTCGTGACTCCCGCGCCCATGTAGTTATCCGCGCTCGTGTTTCCACCGCACCCGGAGCATGACGCCGTGCTCCCCGCATAGACGAGCGTTCCATCGCCCCACATCCCTGAGTAATAGACCGACTTCCACGGATCGTATGTGGTCATGTAGGGATAGCCGCAGAAAGCCCCTTGCGACGTTGGGACCATGCAGATATCGGCAGCATAGTAAAGCTCCCCGGATTGGCCATGCAGATAGAGCATCCACTCCATTGCTCGATTCGCCGCTGGGTAACCGTCTATAGCTTTGTTGGGGTGAGTCACTCCGGTGCCAACCACATTGTTAGCGCAAGACCCTCCAGAGGTGCAATCGTTATAGCCCCAAAACTGGCGTGGAATGCTGTCGGTCGAGCCGGAAAGCCAAGTCACATAATTGGCTAGGTTCTGGAGCGGTCCGCCTTGAGGCTCCAGCACGTTCGTCAGCACAACCAGAATGTCGATGGAGTTCTGTGCGCTATTGGTTGTTGCGGTCACAAGGTCGGTTGTCACCAGTTCAGGAATTCCTGGCGTCAGGTATCCGTGACGAGTTGAGGCATTTGCAATCAGTGTGGCCCACGAGCAGCCATTTGGAGGTTCGTCGCAAAGATAGTCGAATAGCGGCAGCGTGCCAGCTGTGCCCCATCCATTCGTAACGAAATTTGACTGCCAATTGCTATAAATCGGAGCGCTGTACACGTTCCCGGCACTCTGGAACTCTTTTGTGTTATCGACGGAATTCGGAAGAATGGCGCAATAGGATGTAGAGTGCGTACAACCGCTGTTATAAGACGAGCCACCCATAACCGGACCCATGAGGCTCGTGTAATATGCAAAACTGCCTGATTGCGGGTAGATGTTATTCGAGATGCCGCTATCGAATCGGTGATCCTTCATCAGTACGTCGCCATCAACGTCCGTCAGCGTTACGCCTTCATCGTTCGATCCCGCAGTCGAATAGTTATTGCAGAGAGTTGTCCCGGAGGTCGAGTTAGGACTGTACATCTGCGTGCAGAGTCCGTTATAGCCGAATTCGGACATCTCTGTCTTTAGCGTCGGCGTGGCTGGCATATACCCAGCACTGGGCCACTGCCACACGGCGATGACAACGGGCATCGTTGCCACAGTCACACAACTCCCCGGACAGCCGGACTGCACTAGGACAGAGCCAAGATAATACCCGGCTGGAGCGCCGGAGGGAATCAGCACGTCCACCCATGCAGATTGATTATTTCCTGCGCTTACCGTGTACGGCCAAGCGTTCGTTGTCTGGCCCCAGTAAGGATCGACGGCGGGGATCAGGATGTCAGGATAGTAGCCTGTGGAGTTGTAGAACGTCGCTGATGTCGCGCTCTTAATCGTCACGTCCATGTAGGCTTCGCGGTAGACGATTATTTTTGGCGGCGGAGTGGTAGCGGAGGAAATTGTGTAGCTTCCAGGGGATGATTGAACGAAGTTTCCGACCGTGATCTTTAGCCCAGTCGTGCCGCTTCCTGAATCGTGGTAGTGGACTTGGAAATCCACGAATTCATTCTGTGTGCCGTGCAGAGCCGTTGAGCCGGACAGATAGCAGGCATTTCCCGGATTCGTTCCGCTATCTTGCCGGACTTTTTGCGTCCAGTCGGTGAGCCATGACGTAGTGCTGTACTGTGCATGGGCACAGTTGGTATCCACCGAAGGCACATAAGGAGCTGTCAGAGGATCGGTGGCGCGAGCGTTTACCACGCAGAACAGAATCGCGGCGATAAGGAAGAATTGTTTCATTAGTCCGTCCTAGTAGGTCCGCCGACGCGAGAAGGACCGCCGATTCTGCTTGCGGCACCTCCCGGTTGCGAAGATGCCTTAAATGTAGCGACAAACAGACTCCATGTGACCGCCGTCGCTGCGGTTCCACTTGCAGTTTGAGTTCCTGTCGAGGTCACATTCGCATCCCACATCGCTTCATAAGCTGCGTTGACATTGCTTTGCCTGACATTCACTCCAGTAGCCGAACCATTGACCTGCTCAGATGACCAGGCCCCGCAGCATCCTCCCCCAAAGCCGACAATCAATTCATTCGCAAACGATGTGGTTGCGGTGGCTCCAGAACTTGCCCCTGCTATCGTTCCTGTTCCGCAATGGGTCTTATCGAGGGCGCTGGCAGCCAATCCTGAGTATTCAGTAGGAATGGCATCTGCCGTGCCGCCGCCAGTCCATGAAATCGTGAGAGTGTCCGCCCCACCGAAGATATTATCGGCCTCGAACGCGGTGATTAGATAATTTCCTGAGCAATTCGTCGTGGAAAGCTGCGTGTATGTGTTATGGGAATCTGTCACGGAGATCGATGTGGCAGAGGTGCCTAAAAGTATAAATATTAAATTGGTATCGGTTGCCGTTGTGTTCGTGCTGTAGGCGCATGTTCCGCCAGAAGATACGCCACCGCAGTAATTCGACTGCTTATAAGTCTGCGCCCGTCCCTGCCCCGCGCACGCCAGCAGCAATCCGAGAATCAGCAGTGCTCGCCTGCCTAGAAGAGTGAACAATAGCTCCCCCTCTTCACGATAAGGTTGTCACCGCCAGTGCTGGTAGATACATAGATGTTAAATACTCCCGGCGTGGCATTTGACGGTTGCTCAATCGTGCCATCCAGTTCAGCCTTCCAGATCGTTGTGATCGCGCTGGGGGTGAAGGTCACGACTGCCGTGGGCGTAGTCGAGGCCAGGGCGGTCAATGTCCCGGTTTGTGTCACGGATGCGCTCGTGTAGGCCGTTCCACTTGCGTTTGCCTGTGTAGGTGCCGTGCCTGTTACACCAATCCCGAAGCTGTCTGAAACCGCTGCTGTCGCCTGATCGAATAGCAATGCACAGTGGAAGCTGACGTTCACGGCCTTTGATGTCGGAAGCGTCCATGTGAGTCCGGTGATAACTTGCAGGGTATTTGAGGTCGAGTCGGTGAAGTCTCCTGTGACGAATACCTTATTCCCGAGTACCGCGACTTCCGAGCTGGTAATGTTCTTGGCATCATCGGTGATTGAAGATGCGGTAATAAGACCATGAGTCGAATCGGTAGCCTTGGGAATTACGTTTAGCGTGATGGCAGCAGCTTCAGCGGTTGCGAGGCTGTCGGCCCCATTGGTTCGGATGTGGGTGTTTGCGTTCGTTGAGTCGTAATTGATGACACCGTTGGCCGAGGATGTGAATCCAGCGCCAACCGGCACTTTGAATCCTGTGGCTGTCGTCTCCGCGCTCAAGTCCACCAGTCCAGCCGCCGCCGCCGTCAGGGTGTGCGTGGCATAAGTGAAATCGCCGTTACCTGTAGCAGGGCAAACTCCAGCGCCGCCACCGACTACCAGCGCATTTGTGGCAAGAAGCGTCCCAGCAGATTCAGCCGTCGTAGAAGTGAAACAGGGAACCGCACCGGAGACGCCGCTTACGATGGTGAGAGGAAAAGTGCCCGCCGCGCTCTGCGTTAACGCGCATCCGGTATCTGTATTGTTAAAAATCGCATCGAAACAATGGCTTGACGAATTTGCCCACCAAACATCATATGCGGTCAATGTCCCAGTTGGTGTTGTGCCCTCATTGCTGCACAGATTTCCAGCCGTTCCAGTTACAAGGTTGGGGCACGGACTGGTTCCGGTAGAAATGCTCGTCACCAGAGGATTCAGAGGATTCAGCAGTTGCCAGTGCGTTCCGTCTGACAGGAAAACAGCGTTCGTCGTGGTGTTATAATCCGAAGCCACCAAGGCAGTCTGCCCCGGACCCTTCACAATCGTCTGCGCTCCGGCGCCGCCCACGTTCAATGTCGGCGTCGTCGTCGTGTTCGCCAAATTGGGCAGAACTTCGACTATCGTTCCCGCTGCGTTCGTAGCAATCACCGGGCTTGTCGTGACCGTCATCACGTTCACACTGCCCGCGCCCGCTCCGTATCCCACACCCGCCCCGCCGCTGCTCGACGTGCCGCAAGAGAGCGCCCCGGTCGCCGTGGTGAAGTTCAAGTGATTTCCAGCTGAATCGGCGCAACTCGGAAAGGCTGCTATATCGGGAAACACGCCACCAAAGTAATTCGTGTTATCGCTATAGCCGTAGGCAAGCCAGTGGTTCGGCACTATCTGGCTGTTATTCCCATTCCAGTGTGCTGTCGTCGGCGTGATCGTCACTAGGCCCGCGCCTTGATTCGCATATCCGAAGAAAAAGTTGCTCACGAAATTCCCGGTAGTGTTCGGCAATGTCACCGCGCACGCCGAGGCGTCCGAACTGTAGTCAAATGCCCCTCGGTCAGTGCTCAATACCGTGTAAGCGTTGGCCGTGCAGGGCACGGAATTTACCGTCACTCCCGGAAGCGTCCATGCCGGAGCCTGCGCTACTCCCGCGCTGGGCGTGTTGATTAGGCTGTAAGGGATGTTCTGCGCAGTAGGTCCGGCGAGGCGAGTAGCCACCCCAGAGGCTCCTCCATAGATTGAGTCGCCCAGCGTCGTCATCACCGTGTTTGGCAGTTGCGAGGTTATTGCCGTATCGAGGGACAACACTGGAGTCGTCCCCCCGGTTGAGTCGATTTGATTGGTCGTGCCGGAAACGCTGGTTACGGTCCCTGCTCCCCCGCCACCGCCGCCCAGACTCGCCGCCACGTTCGATGGATTCATGGCTACAGTTGTGTTTCCCGATGATTGGGTGGTCATCAACATGCACACATTGGTATAGCCGGATACCGCCGCCCGCCATACGCTGCCCGCGGTCGTTGTGGTTGTCGATGTAACCGTGGTCGTGCTGTTGGATGGAGTTACGCTCAAGGTGTTATACGTCTTTCCGCTATCACCTGAAGCGTAGAACGAGATCGTATTCCCACCGGCATTCGCGTTGATGGTAAATGAAACAGCCCCCATATCGGGTCTGACATTTATAATCAAAGCCGAACCGGCGGTAACGGGTGCCACGCAGCTAGTTCCGGCTGCGGATAGCGTTATCACTGGAGTTGTTTGCGCCCGTGCTCCGTTCGAGCACAAGAACAAGAGCGCGAGAGCGAGGATATATTTCTTCATGGCTTCCTTTCTATCGGCAATAACCGCTGAACCCATACGTGTTTGCAGCCGGAGTTCCGGCCCATGTGATCGTGAATCCAGTCGAGGTCAAGCTTCCAATTGCCGGATTGGTCAGAACTCCGAACGTGCCTGATGTTTGGGTTATGGTGCATTGGTTTG
>Ga0265325_10003113_pt1 | contig 10945 bp, 7 predicted proteins | sample 41420metaG_FD_202090 | JGI IMG/M metagenome (GOLD analysis project Ga0265325, IMG submission 202090) | Rhizosphere microbial communities from Carex aquatilis grown in University of Washington, Seatle, WA, United States - 4-14-20 metaG | ecosystem: Host-associated > Plants > Roots > Rhizosphere >...
TCGATTTCTCCGCCACCGACCGCAAGACCAAGCGGCTGATCGAACTGCAAAATGTCTCCTATGAGATCGGCGGGCGGCGGCTCTTCGAAGGATTGAACTTCATCATTACCGCGGGGCTGCGGGTTGGACTGGTGGGCCCGAATGGCAGCGGCAAGACGACGCTGCTGCGACTTATTCGCGGCGAGGTCGCCGCCACTACTGGAGAGATTCGCCGGGCGGACAAGCTGCGCATCGTGTACTTCGACCAGCGGCGCGAGCTCGATCCGAATGTGACGCTGCGGCGCGCCCTGGCGCCGGAGGGCGATTCCGTTATTTATCAGGATCGCGTGGTTCACGTGGCATCGTGGGCATCGAAGTTTCTGTTCAAGGGCGAACAGCTCAACCAGCCCGTGGAACGACTGTCGGGGGGCGAGCGAGCTCGAGTGTTGATCGCGCAGTTGATGCTTCAGCCTGCCGACGTTCTGCTGCTCGATGAGCCCACCAACGATCTCGACATTCCGACGCTCGAAATCCTGGAGGAAAGCCTGCTCGAGTTTCGCGGCTCGCTCGTACTGGTGACGCACGATCGCTACATGCTCGATCGAGTGTCGACCATCGTCCTCGGCCTTGATGGCCAGGGAGGCGCCGAACGTTTCGCCGACTACTCGCAGTGGGAAGCCTGGCAGGCGGAACGGCTGCAGGCATCGCAGGCCGAAGAACGTGGGACTCCGCGTGCGGCGCCGCAATCGACGTCATCGAAGAAGAAGCTCTCGTATCTTGAAGCCCGCGAGTATGCCAGCATTGAAGAGCGCGTGGCCGCTGCGGAACATGTGCTGGAAGCGAAGAGGGTCGCCGCTGGGGATCCGAGTATTGCCAGCGACGCCACGCGGCTGATGAACGCGCACGCCGAACTGGATCAGGCACAGCACGAAGTCGATGAACTTTACGCGCGTTGGGCAGAGCTGGAGAAGAAGCAAGCCTGACTTGAGTTGGACTCAGGATGCGAGGCAGAACGCGATGATCGTATTGCCGCGCGTGCCCGTACTTTTTTCGAGCTCGGCGAGCAAGCGCGCTTCGAGGTCGTCAGGATCGGGCGTCATCTCGCAGGCGGCGATCTCTTGGTCGGACGCACCCTGGAAGCAGAGTTCGCAAACTCCGAGGCCGTCCTCAGAGCGCACCGGAGGCCCGAACACGCGACAGGTCATCGGACGCGATTCGTAGAGTTCGCAGTATCCAGTCTGCGGATCGAGCGCCGGGCAAGGCTCGTCGTTGGCAAAGTCGGCGAAGCGTTGCTTCGCGTCTTCTCCTTCGTCGAGCAGCCCGCTGACGGGATCGCCGGGGAACTCCGGCGACAAACGGGCCACCGACTCGCGAGCACGCTGCCGCACCCGCGCTGCACGCTCCGGAGATTGCTTCTCAAGATCGGCAAGTCCTCGCCGCAAGCGGGAGGCATCGAGCTGATTGATGGAGAAAGCCCCGATGCAGCACTGCGTGCATCCGGGGCGGCACGCGAGCCAATGTCCGCTTCTGCGGGTCACGTCGGCGAGCGCGGAGTCGACGATCTGGATCAGCTTCTGATCGCCCGACACTCGAAGGGGCTTCGCCATCTTGTGAGGATAGCGCACCCGAATGCTCTCTCGCTCAACGCTGGTCGAAGAGCTCATTGCGGTCGATGCGCTCGCCCTTGAAGACGACGAGCGAGATCCGTTCGGTAGCGGTGATGTCTTCGAGAGGATTCCCGTCGACCACAAGCAGGTCTGCGTCGTTGCCGGCCTGGATGGAGCCGATCTGGTTCTCGCGGCGCAACAACCGGGCCGCATTAAAGGTGGCGGCCCGCAAAGCTACGTCCGGCGGAATTCCGGCCTGCACCCAGAGCTGGAGCTCGTGCTGCACGGTCGGCCCATGAATGACGAGATAGTTCCCGGCGTCGCTGCCCGTGACCAACAGGACTCCATGCTGGTGCGCGCGCTTCAGGTTGTCGACTGCAACCCGCATGTCGAGGGGATATTGGGCGAGTGCGGCGCGAAGGGATTCGGTGTCCTTGGAAGAGAGAGCTGCCTCGGTTCCCTGCAAGAGTTCCGGCGGTCCCACCTGTTGCACGAGAGACCGCTTCAGCAGTGAGGTCCGGCCGGCTGCGAATTCCCGCAACGCTTCGCCAACACTCAACGTCGGATCATAGAACGTTCCCTGTTTGGCCATCTGCTCAAACAGCGCGTCTGGAATCGCTTCGCGAAAGGATCCGTGTTCGATGGAGTTGGCTTGCGCCTGCACCGCGTCGGCAACGTCGCGAGCATCTCCGGTGTGCACCGCGAGTGGAAGGTCGTCGGCATGGGCCGCGCGAGCTACGGCGTCAAACACTCCAGTGTCGAGACGGTTGTAGACCTGGCCGCCCGCGCCCGCTTCTAGAATCGCCTTAATGCAATCGACACCTTGCTTCTTCAATTCATCCACTTGCTGCTGCGCCTGGTCGGCGGAAGTCGGCAGGCGCGTGAATTGCTTCTCGATATTTGCGCGAACGTTGGCGGGAAGGCCCTTGAAGTATTCGGTGCCGTGTCCTCCAGCCGTGGTGAAGAGAGGGCCGCAAGTGAAGAGTTCCGCGCCCAGCGCTTCACTTCCATTCACGGTGGAGCGCACTTTGAGGGCGATGTCGAGCCCATCGCCCACGCTTCGGACGGTGGTCACGCCGCTGTAAAGGTAGGCCGCCAGCTCGCGCAGCATGTTTTTCTCAGCGTCGCCCTTACCTTCGTCGGGAGTGAATCCGCCGAGCGCGCCGAGATGGACGTGAACATCGATCAAGCCGGGAAGAAGCGTTTTGCCTCCAGCCTCGACGACTTCGGCTCTCACCGACTTAGGATCGGGCCCGGACCCCGGATAGACTTCGGCAATTTTCCCGCCGCGAACGAGGACAGTTCCGCTCTCAATGATCTGGCCATTGCCGACAAAGATGCGTGCACCGCGAATCAGAAAAGTTTCGCCACGGGCCATCTGCCGGTTGAGAACCTTGGTCTTGGTGATGCCGCTGCGCGTGTGCATCTGCCATGCGCCTAAAAGCAAGAAGGGAGTCAGCACCGCGAGAAGCCAGAGCTTCGCGGACGCCCGAATCTTCTCCTCCTTTTCCCAGCGGAACAGCTTGTAGCCGATGAAAAGGCCGACGGCGGTGGTCAGCAGAAGGGCCAGTGTGGGTTCGCGGTTCGCCCAGATGTTTTCGTTTCTCAACAGCATGCCTTGGATGCCGGTCACCATGTAGGTCGCGGGAACGAACTGGGTGATCGTCAGCAGCCACGGCGGGAACATGGAAAGCGGAAAGGTCGTCCCGCTCAGGAAAAGCATGGGGAGGTAGATCAACTGCACGATGAGCTGGCTTTCCTGCATCGAGTTCACGACGGAAGCGATGATCAATCCGATCGCGCGAAAGCCGGCGACCGCAACCGTAATGAAGAGCAGAACCGATGCCATCGAGTGGGGCCAGGGCATGCCGTAAAGGAAATGCGCGAGCGCGAAGATCAGAATCACGTTCGGCATATACAGGATCCAGCCAGTCACTACGGATGCAACGAGCAATGGCGCCGGGGTGATGGGCGTGACTTTATAGCGGCGCAGGATGTTGGCTTCGCGCTCCTGTACGGCACGAATCCCCGCACCGAAGAGGCCGTTGCCGAGAATCCCGATGATCAGAACCATGGAGATGACCATCGTCATGGCGGCGCCGCGCTCGGCATGCATGGCTTGCCCGAAGATGAAGAAGAAGATCAGTGGGAACAGGTAGTTGAAGAAGATAACGGACCGGTTGCGCAGAGCCAGTTTCAGGTCGATCGCAATCAGAGCCTTGTAGCTTTTCATTGGCGGAGGCTCTTTCCCGTCAGCTCGATGAACACGTCTTCGAGACTCGGCTGCTTCAGGCGGACATCGGTGAGTTCGAGGCCCTGTTGGTCAATCCACTTCACGAGGTCGACGAGCGTCGCCGCTGGCCGCCGCGAGTGCACCGTCAGCGTATGACCGGTGGCGTCCAAAGAACTCTCGGTGGCTTCGGCCCAGGTGGGTCGAGGTTCAGGGAAAGGATTGGAGCATGTCACGACGATGCTCGATGCATTGCGGCTCTGTTGTTGAAGACGGCTCGGAGTGTCGAGCGCGATGATGCGGCCAGAGTCGACGATGGCGACGCGGTCGCACAACCGCTCGGCTTCTTCGATGTAATGCGTGGTCAGCAGAATCGTGCGCTGTTCACGCTTCAACTCTTCGAGGAGAATATGGATTTCCGCGCGAACCTGCGGATCGAGGCCGGTCGTGGGTTCATCCAGAAAAATGAGTTGCGGATCGTTGAGGAGCGCCAAAGCCAGCGCCAGCCGCTGCTTCTGTCCACCTGACAGGGTGCTGTAAAAAGCGTTTCGCTTGTCTTCGAGTTGCAACCGCTTCAGCAGCTGGTCCAGGTTCACGTTGCGGGTGTAGAAGGATGCGAACACGTCCATCGCTTCGTGGACGCGGATCTTCTCCGGCAGGTTTGTGGCCTGCAGACAGACGCCGATGCGGTCTTTAAGCCGCTGGCGCTGCGTGTCAGGATCGAATCCGAGAACGGAGACTTGTCCTCCGGTGCGGGAGCGCAGGCCCTCGAGAATCTCGACGGTTGTAGTCTTGCCCGCGCCGTTCGGGCCGAGCAGACCAAAGACTTCGCCGGGCTGGATTTCGAAGTCGATTCCTTTGACGGCTTCGACATCGCCGTAGGACTTCTTGAGGCCCTGCACGGAAATCGCTGGCGAAGTCGAACTCATACGTTGATCGATAGGCTAGCGGAGAGTGAAGGGGATAGTCAAAAGCGATGCCGGAGTGACGTGCGCGGTCGAGTTCTTAGATCGGCGTCATCCTCAATAATGCGACGTACCCAAGGTGCGACGCGCGAGATCCTTCACTACGCCCGAAAAACGGCTCCGTTCAGGATGACAAAGTCTCTGTTCTTACATTCCGATGAGATTGTTTTGCAGCTTGGCGTAGCCATGCTCGCGCGCCCACAGATCGAGCGGAGCCGAGGCGAGTTCGTCGACCAGAGGTTCGGCGCGCCCGTTTTTCGTAAGGTCGATGGTTTTGATGTAGGTCTTGCAGGTCTCGCAACATTCCACGCGGATGTAATCGAAGTCGCTGGCGGTGAAGACCGCGAGATTCTTGTCATCTTCCTCGCCGCATCCGGGGCAAACGATGCGGCGAAATTCCCATTCGGCAAGGCAGAAGGAACAAACCATGGATCGCGCGCCTCCATCTCCCATCTGGCGCAATACGCCGAGAGCGGGCATGCGATTACAGAAAGGGCAAAGAGCGTACGCAGCCGAACCGGCCTTTAGCTTCGCCCGGGAACGGAGCAGTTCAGCGTAGGGTTGAAGAAAGGCCTGCGCAAGAAGCCCCTCAGCATTGGAGCTCGAATGCGCGATCCAGGCACTTTGCAGAAGATCGGACCATGCGTCACGGCCACGAGTGTGGAGTTCGCGGCTCAGTTCGGCCAATGACTTCGGTCCGTGGGCCTCGGCCATCGATAGAAATGGTTCAAACGCGGAACTCAGTTCTGAGACCTCAGATGCGGTGAGTTCGCGATCGGCAGAAGCGGACTGGGGCTGCAGCGTCGCATTCGTCCGCCGATGTAAGTCCTCCTGGAACCGGGCCACGTGGATGTAGAAGCCAAGGATTTCCGCGGCGAATAGATGCTGGCCGGCGAGGTCTTGCGCGCGCCGGATGCGGCGTTGCCAAGGGGAAGGCATCGAGACATTATCATCTATCATCGGTGCCACGAATTGGAGCAATTTGGGGGGGGCGATGCCCCGCGCGAAATCGCTTCGCTACGCTCTGTCGCAGAATCCCCACCCTTCGGCTACGCTCAGGGCAGGCTTTCTCGCGCAAAGAACGCGCGAGAAACGGGGCACCCCGATTTTCACTTCCTATGGTGTGCGTCGGCCGATGGCGACAGGGCTAATATTCAACAAGCTCTACTACTGCTCCTTACGGATTGACTCGCTTCCCGCCCCAGAGGTATAGTCTCGGAATTCTGTTTGGGATACGACTCGGTCGTCGAGCGTAAAGTATTGCGACGGCCGCAACCTTCAACCTCCGTCTCACATCCTAGTTTTCCAGGGGTCGGTAGCGCAGTCGAACGCGTTCGGTGATTGCTGGAGGTTTCATGGAATTCTCCCGCAGGACGTTTCTTAAGGGCACCATCCTCGGTGGTGCAGGCATCTCGGTATTGGGATTCGATCTGACTCCCGTCTACGCCCAAACCCAAAATCTAAAAATTTCACGAGCCAGCGAGACGCGCAGCACATGTCCGTATTGCTCCGTGAGTTGCGGCGTCATTATTTACACGCTGGGCGACAAGGCCAAGAATGCGATTCCGCAGGTAGTGCACGTGGAGGGCGATCCCGACCACCCCATCAATCGCGGAACGCTCTGTCCAAAAGGGTCCTCCCTCGAACAAGACATCATGAATGATCGGCGCCTGCTCAAGCCGCAAGTGCGACGGCCGGGAGCCACCGATTGGGAAGACATCTCGTGGGATCAGGCCTATAGCGAGATCGCGCAGCGCGTGAAGAAGACCCGCGACGACACCTTCGTGGAGAAGGACGCGAACGGCCATACGGTGAACCGATGCGAAGGTATTGCCTTCACCGGCGGCTGCACCGACACAAACGAGTTCAATTATCTGGTGGTCAAGAGCATGCGCAGCCTGGGGGTCTGCTACCTGGAAAACCAGGCTCGGGTTTGACACGGCCCTACGGTCTCCAGTTTGGGGCCAACATTCGGACGCGGGGCAATGACGAACGGCTGGATCGACATCAAGAACACCGACATGATGTTGATCATGGGTGGCAATCCGGCCGAGAACCATCCTTGCGGCTTCAAGTGGGCGATCGAAGCCAAGATTCACCGCAATGCGAAAACCATCGTCGTCGATCCGCGCCTGACGCGGACTGCCGCGACTGCGGACATGTACCTGCAGATTCGCGCGGGCGCCGACATTGCATTTCTAGGCGGCCTAATCAATTACGCCGTTCAGAACAATCGCATCGCCCACGACTATCTCGTCAATTACACGAATGCTGCTTTCATCATTAAGGATGGATTCAAGCTGCCCGAGGATGGGCTGTACTCCGGCTTCGATGCGGAGAAGCAGGTGTACGACAAAGCAACGTGGAACTATGAAGAAGGCGGAGATCTGGCCGGAAAGCCGGTGATGCCAACGCCGGCGGCTCAACAGCCACCCCCGGCGCCCGCTCAGGGCGGCGGCCAAGCGGGCGCGGCCAAACAGGAAGGACAGGGATATCAGGGCGCGGGTCCGGCGGGGGCCAAAGGCGGAACCGCACCGGGGCCAGTACTGCCGCCGAAAACGGCGTTTGATCTTTCTCTACAGCACCCGCGTTGCGTTTTCCAGTTGCTGAAGAAGCAGTATGAGCGCTACACGCCGGAGATGGTCGAACGCATCACGGGCATTCCACAAGATCAATTTCTGAAAGCGGCGGATCTGTTTACGTCCATCCGCAAAGACGGCGACATGAAGAAGGTCGCTACCATTATTTATGCGGTCGGATGGACGCAGCACAGTTTCGGAACTCAGATCATTCGCACGGCGGCGATGCTGCAGTTGCTGATGGGCAACGTGGGACGCGCCGGGGGCGGTGTCAATGCTCTCCGCGGCCACTCCAATATTCAAGGCGCCACCGACATGGCAGGCATCTTCGACAACTTGCCGGGATATCTGAAGATGCCGAGCCCCGCCGACACCGATCTTGCCGCCTACTTGAAGCGCATCACTCCTACCCAGGCGAAGCCTGATCCGTGGGATTCTTTCAACTACTGGTCGAATACGCCGAAGTTTGTGGTCTCAATGTTGAAGGCGCTGTATGGCCCGGCCGCAACCAAGGAGAACGATTGGGCATTCAATTATTTGCCCAAGATCGACCGCAACTACTCGTGGGTGAATATCTGGAACGACATGTACGAAGGCAAGGTGAAAGGCATGTTCGCCTTCGGCATGAATGGCGTCATGATCGGTCCTGATTCGGCGAAGAATATCGAAGCGCTCAAGAAGGCCGACTGGCTGGTGGTCTGCGAGATCTATCCCGACGAGACGAGCGAGTTCTGGCGTGCTCCCGGTATCACAGCGGATGACCAGAAGAAGATCAACACGACTGTGTACCGCCTGCCGGGCGCGGGCTTTGCCGAGAAAGATGGATCGTTCACCAACTCGGCTCGCTGGCTGCAATGGAAGAATACCGCGCTGCCGCCGCCGGGACAGGCTCGCCTGGATCAGGACATTCTCGCGACGATCTTTCTGAAGGTCCGTGAGCTTTATCAGAAAGAGGGCGGCAAGTTTGCGGACCCGGTCCTGAATGCGACGTTCGCCTATACGACTCCGTATTCTCCGTCGTTGACCGAGATCGCGAAGGAGATCAACGGCAAGGCACTTGTCGATATCACCGATCCGAAAACAAATGTCACGATCAAGGCGGGGCAGCAGCTTCCGGGCTTTGCGTGGCTGAAGGACGACGGCACGACTTCGTCGGGAAACTGGATTTATTGCGGCTCGTGGACCGAGGCCCGCGGACTCACGCAGCGGCGGGGAACCGAAGATCCGTCGGGGCTTGGGATTTATCCGAACTGGGCGTGGTCGTGGCCGATGAACCGGCGCGTGCTTTACAACCGCGCTTCGTGCGATGTGAACGGGAAGCCGTTTGACGCCACTCGCCGCCAGGTTTGGTGGGATGAGGCGAAGCAAACATGGGCTGGCGTCGACGTGCCTGACTTCAAACCTGACTCGCCGCCGAAAGATCACATGGGACCGTTCATCATGAATCCGGAGGGCGTGGGACGTTTGTTCGTACCGCTCAGTGCCATGGCCGACGGGCCATTCCCCGAATTCTATGAGCCGATCGAAAGTCCGATCGCAAATCCTCTGCACCCGAATCAATCGAGCAATCCGGTCGTGAAGAAATACAAAACCGACATGGACAAGTACGGCACAGTGGATCAAGGCTTCAACGTGATCTGCACGACGTACCGTTTGACCGAGCACTATCACTACTGGACCAAGAACAATCCGATGAACGTGCAACTGGTGCCGGAGCCGTTCGTGGAAGTTCCGGTCGAACTGGCGGATCGGATGGGCATTCGCGGCGGCGAGAAAGTCAAAGTCACCAGCGCGCGCAGCCATTACATCGCCAAGGCAATGGTGACGCGACGCATTCGCCCCATGAAGATCGATGGGAAAGAGATGTTTCAGATTGGTATGCCGATTCATTGGGGATTCCGCGGAATTGCGGAAGACGAAGGGAAAACAGCAAAGACTCTCGTGAATCAGTTGACTCCGACAGTGATCGATCCGAATGCGTTCACGCCGGAGTTCAAGGGATTTCTGGTGAAGATCGAGAAGGCGTAAATCAGCTCTCAGCCGTGAGCTTTCAGCAAGCGGCGGGCAACTTACTGATAGCTGAGAGCTGACGGCTGAAAGCAATTATGAGCGACCGAAAGACACTTCAGATCAAGCAAATCTCGGGACACTCCGGTGCGTCGGCTGGTTTCGACATGCAGCGCGACGCGGAAGTTTGCAAGCTGATCGACACCACGATCTGCATTGGCTGCAAGGCCTGCGAGGTGGCGTGCGTCGAGTGGAACGACATGCCGTTCAGTCCCACGACGTTCGACAACACCTACCAGACGATGCCGGAGACGCGCTGGAATTTCTGGAACCTGATCAAGTTCAACGAACACCAGCGCGAAGACGGAACCATCCAATGGCTCATGCGCAAGGACCAGTGCATGCACTGCGCCGATCCTGGCTGCCTGCGCGCGTGTCCGGCCGATGGCGCGATCGTGCAGTACACGAATGGCATCGTCGATTTTCAGCAGGAGAATTGCATCGGGTGCGAATTCTGTGTCTCGGGGTGTCCCTATGACATTCCGAAGTTTAATCCGGCGACGAAGAAAGTCTACAAGTGCACGCTATGCTCTGATCGCGTTGGCGGTGGCCTGGAACCGGCTTGCATCAAGGCGTGCCCCACTGGTTGCCTTAAGTTTGGGACGAAGGACGATATGAAGTTCATCGCGGAAGAGAGAGCGAAACAACTCCGCGAAAATTTCGGATTTGAACACGCCGGAGTTTACGACCCGCAGTCGATTGGCGGTACTCACGTGGTTTACGTTTTGCATGATGCGGAGAATCCGGAGCGCTATGGCGGCCTGCCCAAAAACCCGGTGATCCCGTGGAGTTATACGGTGTGGAAGTGGCTGTTCAAGCCGGTGCTGGGTACGTTCGCGCTGTTCGGGCTGGTGGGAGTTCTTCTGCACTATGTGACCGTCGGACCACGGCGTCCACAGCCGGAGCCACCGCTTAAGAAGGAGGGCTGATGTCTAGTGCCGTTGACCGTTTCGACGACAAAGCGCGTGCCGCCTTCGACAAGATTGGGCAGAACGAAGTTTACGTGGGTGAACTGCAGCGACATCGTGTGTACACGCGCTTCCTGCACTGGATGGTCGCGCTCTTCTTCTTTCTCGCGCTGTTTACGGGATTCGGGATTTATTTGCCGTGGCTGTTCCGCTGGTTCACGCCTATTTTCGGGGGCGGGCCGCTCAGCCGTGAGATGCATCCATGGTTTGGCGTGGGATTTGTGATCTTCTTTGGATTGCAGATGCTGAATTGGATCAAGCCGATGACTTGGACCGCGGCCGACACGAAGTGGATGCGGAACATCGGAAAGATTGCCGGTGGCAAGGAGAAGCAGGATCCTCCCGAGACCGGCTTCTTTAACGCGGGACAGAAGGTACAGTTCTGGGAGATCGTTGGTGGGTGCGCCGTGTATCTGATCACAGGAATTATTTTGTGGGCGGGTGCGCGCACTTTCGGACGCTGGGCAGTGGCAGTCAGTTACGTTCTGCACGATATCTCGGCCATCATCATGCTGGGCGGGATCTTCATTCACATTTACCTCAGCACGAT
>Ga0265325_10003115_pt1 | contig 10943 bp, 7 predicted proteins | sample 41420metaG_FD_202090 | JGI IMG/M metagenome (GOLD analysis project Ga0265325, IMG submission 202090) | Rhizosphere microbial communities from Carex aquatilis grown in University of Washington, Seatle, WA, United States - 4-14-20 metaG | ecosystem: Host-associated > Plants > Roots > Rhizosphere >...
GGGCGTCGCTGGTGATGCGCTGCGCCTCGGCCGGAAAATGTCCCGGTGCAAGAATCGCGTACATGGCGTATCCCAACAAAGTGGTTCGCAGCAAATAGAACCCGATAACCGCGGGCCAGGGCCAGAACAACAGCGGTAAACCAATCCACAGCGCGTAATGCAGAATCATCGCGCCCAGGTCGATCCAGTGGCTCGTTTTTCGAGCGTCCGGCTTGCGCAGCATGCCGATCAGATGGCCCCAGCTCGACGCCTGGATGCTGAAGCAATTCGCCGCCAGCGCCAGTGGAAACAGCCAGAATTGCAGATGCTTGTAGTAGAAACGGCGCGCGGCGGAACTGGCGTGAACCTCGTCCGCGGTAATCGCGAACCACGGCAGCAAATCGGAATCGGTGTCCACTCCAACCACATTGGGCGCGGGATGATGCAGCACCACATGCTTGTGCCACCAGTACGTCGCCGACAATCCCAGAAACAGCGGATAGCCAAAATAGCTGAGCGCTTCGTTTACCCAGCGTTTGTCGCTGGTGCCGTAGTGCGTGGAAGTGTGGGTGTTCGTTCCCACGCCCATGCATCCGAAAGCGGCGATGAGAAGACCCGCAGCCTGTATCCACATGCTGTGCCACGTCATGAAAATCGCCATGCCGGCGAGCGCAATTAGCAGATGAATTGACAACTGAAAGAGAATTGGAGCGGTGGCTTTCTTGTCCCAGCCCCGGCGGGTGAATTCCCGGCGCAATTCGGCTACTGATTGGATTGTCGTCATTATGGCGCTACCAATTTCAGGCTAGCGGGAAATGAGTGTTAGATTTGTAACACTTACGTAACGGATAGGACGCCAGGTTTGACGCGACGCGCCACGCGTGCGATGCTGCGCGTGATGAATGTCTTTCAGAAAGGTATCCTCGCCGGCAAGAACGCGTACATCACGGGCGGCACCAGCGGGATCTGTCTTGGAATTGCCGACCTGTTTGCGCGACAGGGCGCGCGCGTCGCCGTCCAGGGACGTAATCCAGCTAAGGTAAATGCCGCAGTGGAAGCACTAACCGCCCACGGCGGACCCGTGCGCGGTTATTCCGCCGATGTGCGCGATCCTGACGCCACAAGAGCCGCGCTGCAATCCGCCAGCGACGAGTGGGGCGAGATCGACATCCTGATCTGCGGCGCCGCGGGTAATTTTCCCGCACCGGTCACTGCGATGTCGCCCAACGGGTTTAAAGCCGTCATCGATATCGATCTTCTGGGCACATTCAATACGGCACGGCTGGCATGGGACCATCTTCGACGGCCCGGTGCTTCGGTGCTGGCCATCTCGGCAACACACGCGAATCAACCCTATGAACTCCAGGCACACGTGTGCGCCGCGAAGGCCGGTATAGAAATGCTCTGCAAGGTGCTGGCTCTGGAATGGGGGCCCGCTGGCGTGCGCGTGAATGCAATCGCGCCTGGCCCGGTGGATGGAACCGAAGGTATGCGCCGCCTGGCGCCCACCGATGCCGCGCGCACTGCGATTAGTTCCGCGGTCCCGTTGCGGCGATTCGCCGATATTGGCGAAATTGCGGCTGCAGCACTTTTCTTAAGCTCAGAAGCCGCGGCATACATCACCGGCGCGGTGCTGAACGTGGACGGCGGCAGTGCGCTCGTCGGTTCGCGCTTCCTCGCGGAGGCGCCAGTTACTTAGAATTCAACTGCGCCAGCAACCAGGAACGCGAAAACTCCCAGTCCCGCTTCACGGTCGGCACGGAAATACCCAGCAGAGTCGCTACCTCCTGCTCTGTCAGTCCTCCGAAGAATCGCAGTTCGACAATCCGAGCGGCGCGCTCGTCCATCTTTTCCAGGCGCTGAAGGGCTTCATCCAGATCGGGTAACCGCTCGTCGACGACGATGGCGTGGTCGCGCGCGTCATCCAGCGCCAGCTTCTGGAATTCGCCGCCCCGCTTCTGGTTCTTCCTCCGGCGCGCATGGTCGATCACCAGATTGCGCATCTGCCGCGCTGCCAGGTTCAGAAAATGCAGCCGGTCCTCGCAATCGACAGGCTGCCGAGAAAACAGTGAGAGATAAAGTTCATTCACCAGCGCGGTGGGTTGCAGTGTGCCAGGTTTCTCGTCCCGAAGGCAAGCGCCTGCCAGCCTGCGCAATTGCCCGTAAACCACGCCCATGAGTTCGTGGCCCGCCTGCTCGTCGCCACCGCGCCACGCAGCAAGCAGCACTGTAACATCGGCCGGTTCGCTGGCCTGCATTCGTACCTCGTTGTTATGATAGTCGGAATCGCGGAGTGGAGGACATCTTCCGCATGACTTCCGAGGAATTCCAGAAACTCCGAGCCACGTTCGATCACCTGCTGGAAGCGACGGAAGCTGAGCGCACTTCCATCCTGGACGGCTTGCAGCAAACCGACGCCGCTCTCGCTCGCGAATTGAATCGGATGCTCGCGGCGCACGAAACGCGCACCAGTGTGCTGGACCGCCCTATCGCCGAAAGAATCGGAGTACAGGCGGCGGCATATTCCGCGCCCGTCCGCGATGGCTCGCTCATCGGACCCTATCGGATTGAAAGAGAACTCGGCCTCGGCGGGATGGGCGTCGTTTATCTCGCCACCCGCACCTACGGGAACTTCGAGCGCCGCGTGGCCATCAAGATCCTGCGGCACGACCGCATCGATCATCTCTTCCTGAGCCGATTCCAGCAGGAACGCCAAATTCTGGCGCAACTCACCCATCCGCACATCGCTTCCATCCTCGACGCAGGCGAAACGCCCGACGGCGATCCCTACTTCGTGATGGAGTACGTGGACGGCTCTCCCATCACCGCGCATTGCGACGCGCATGCGCTCACCACCGATCAGAAGCTGGATTTGTTTCTGCAAATCTGCGACGCGGTGCAGTATGCGCATCGCAATCTCACGGTGCATCGCGATCTGAAGCCTGGAAATGTGCTGGTAACCGATGCGGGCGCGGTGAAACTACTCGACTTCGGTATCGCCAAGTTGATTGAGCAACCGCAGGACCTACGGGCCGACGCCCCGGCCACCGCCGTCATCCTGACTCCCGAATACAGCAGCCCGGAACAGATTCGCCGCGAACCCATTACCACGGCGACCGACGTGTTTGCGCTCGGAATTCTCCTGTATGAGCTGCTTTCCGGCGAACACCCGTTCTGGCGCAAAGGCCGCCTGCCCCATGAGGTGATGCGCGCCATCTGCGAAGACGACCCGGCGCCTCCCAGCACTGTTGCTCACTCCGGCGCGCGGCAGATCCGCGGCGATCTGGATACCATCGCGCTCGCGGCGCTCCGCAAGCAACCACTGTGGCGCTATCCGTCTGTGGAACAGCTCGCTGACGACGTGCGCCGATATCGACGCGGCTGGCCGATCCTAGCAAAAGGCAATGGACGCTGGTATCGCGCGCGGAAATTTGCTCGACGACACTGGCTTCCGTTGGCCGCAGCCGTTCTTTTGGTGCTGTCTCTGGCCGCGGGCATCCTGGCAACAACGTATCAGGCGCGGCGAGCGGACCAGGCGCGTGCCATTGCCGAAACTGAGCGGGCGCGCGCGGAGACCGAACGAGCCCGAGCGGTGTTGGAACGCGCCAATTCCGACCGTCAGCGCGCACTGGCACAACAAGCGCAGCAAACCGCGATCGAGCAGCGTCGCGTGGCTGAGGCTCGCACCAGCGAGGCGGAGATCGCGCGCCAGCAGGAGCGGCAGCGGTACCGCGATGTTCGCTCGCTCGCCTCCTCCCTGCTGTTCGATCTCTACGATGGCGTTCGCGATCTGGCCGGGTCCACCACGGCCCGCCGCCTCATCGTCGCCAAAGCGCAACACCAACTGGAAATGCTGACCGCCGATGGCGACGACGATATCGGCCTGCAGCGCGACCTGGCTGCCTCCTACGAGCGCATGGGCGAGCTGCGCGTGGACCCGAATGAACGCAACAAGAACGATGCCGCCGCCGCTGTGGACGATTACCGCAAGGCGCTGGACCTGCGCCGGAAGATCGCCGCGATGCCTGGCGCACTTCCGCAGGACCGCCGCGATCTGGCGGTCAGTCTATCGAAACTTGGCGACGGTCAGTTCTTCGCAGGCGACTCGAAGGACGCTCTCACGTCGTATCAGGCTGGTTGGGAAATCGCTCACTCGCTTGTAGAAGCGGCACCGGCGGACCGTTCTATGCTCACCGCTCTGGGAACCATCGACGAGCGCCGCTGCGTAGTTTTGATGGCCGGTGGAAACAGCGCCGGTGCGATGGAGGCCTGCCGCGAAGGTATATCTTCGCTGTCGCCGTTGCTCGATAAGGCCAGCGGCGACGTTCAGATCCAGCGCACCGTCGCCAGTACCGAGGCATCCTACGCCAACGCGCTGCGCCTGTCTCAGAAACCACAGGACGCCACAAAACACGCCACCCTTGCGCTGGAATCGTTAAAGCGGCTGGAAGTTCTCGCGCCCAACAACGCGGAGTACCGGCGTCTGGCCTCCACCGCCGAAACGATTCTCGCCAGCAGTCTGGCGGCCAACGGCAACACCGCGGCCAGCCTGGACGCCTTCCGCCGGGCGGCCCAATCGATGCAGGTCGCCATGGAGATCGATCCTGGCGATCTTGGATCCGCGCTGCGCCTGGCAGTGACGCTGATGTCACTTTCGCGGCGGCTTTCGGCCAGCGGCGATAAAGACACGGCCCACGACACCGCCCGGCAAGCCCTGCAATTACTGGAGCAAACGGCGAAGCAGCCCGGCGCCGGTGCAGTCGAATGGAACGAATACGCGGACGCGCTGCTCAAAGTGGAATGGCGCGACCTTCGGCAATCAGACAGGGCTCTTCAGCTTGCCCAGAATGCCGTCTCCGCCACTAATCGGAAAAATCCTTTCATTCTGGACACCCTGGCGTGGGCCTGGTTTCGAACGGGCGATGCGGCAAAGGCTGCAGAAACCGAGCGGGAAGCGCTTCGATTGCTCCCCGCCAACGCCACCGGCGGCATTTCCGCGGAACTCACCCAGGGCCTGAAGACCTTCACCTCAGGCGCGCCCGCGGACGCCGGAAAGTAATTTTGATCCCTTTCCCGCGCAGTCTTCGCATCACCTGATGGCGATTGCACGGAGGATCTCAGAATGGCTACCTTTTGCGGACAGTCCCGATTCCCGCAGAACACGGCCGCCGTCATCGGCGGTCTGTATTATGCCGCACACAAAGTGAAACGGAGCGCCATCGTTCCAATGCATTTTCTGTCCCGCTTGCCGGTCCTGGCCTTTGCCGCCTTTCTGGCAGTGCTCCCTTTCACCACGCCCGCGCTCGCTGCAGCGGGTGGCGGCAGCGTCTGGATCGCCAACGGCGCTACCGCTTGCGAGAAATACCTGACACCTGATGTGGTGGCCGCGATCCAGCGCACTCCTGCCGGCCACCCGCGGCGGCTCGACGCGAACTCGTGCAACACCGGCATGATCTACATCTTCCTGAAAGTCGCGGACATCAATGTGTTCCGGCTGGAGGTGCCGAGGATCGCCGGCGCGCACCCGATCAGTGGCATAGGCGACGGCGCGTACTGGAACGAGGCGGGCGCCCTCTCTGCTGTTAAGGGCCATGATCGCGGCTGCGACATCAGTATCATCGGCGCCCCCGGAGAACTGAAGATCCACAACGCCGCGCTGGGACAAAAGCTCGGCGAGATATGCAACAAGTTGTTCGCCATCCCCTGATTTACGCGGCCACGTTCTACTGCTTCCGATGCGTTGGCGGCGCTAAGCCCTCGATTCACACGCGCATTCTGTAGAAATGTACCGACAGCGGACGCACATCCAAAGCACCGTCTGCATTACGGCCGGTGCCCCTGCGCCGCCAGCCAAATAATCTTTGATCCCTTTTGCTCTTCTTCTTCGCATTACCTGATGGCGATTGCCAGGGAGGATCTCAGAATGGCCACCTTTTGCGGACAGTGTGGATTCCCACAAAGCACCAGCAGCACCTTTTGCCCCAATTGCGGTGGGCGGCTTCCAGCGGCGGCAAGCAGTCCGGTCCCCGCCCCCATGCAGCCCGCTTACGTTCAGGCGCCGGCACCACCGCCTCCAGCCGCCAAACCGAAGGGCAGTTCGGCGCTCAAAATCGTGCTGGTTCTGCTTGTCGTGTTTGCCGTCGGAGCGGTTGCGGTTATTGGCGGTCTGTATTACGTGGCACACAAGGTGAAGCAGACCGTTGTCGAAAAGGCCGCCACGTACGGCGTGGATCTCAGCTCCAGCCCGTCGTCAAGCGACTCGTCGGAGGCGGCGGCGCGCCCGTTACCGAAAGCCTGCGATCTGCTCTCGGCGCAGGAAGTTTCGCAATTCCTCGGCGAGCCGATCGAACGCAAAGAACAACAAAGCGATGGCGCGTGTTTTTATTACGGTCCGGCGGGTCTGAGCGCGGAATTGGCACAGGAACAGGCCGCCAGCACGTTCCACCGCGCCGCGGCTCCCGGGTCAAACGTGCCTGGTAACGAGCTTATAAACTCGGTGGATCAGCTTGCAAATAACCTGGGGGTGCCGGGCTCGCAGACCGGAACCGGGGGAGAAATGCCGCTGTTGATGCTCATTGTTGCCAACGATGGCAAGGTCCAAATGAAAGCGCTGAACGCCACCGCGGCATTTTTCGGACGAATTGTCCCCGCCGACAACGGAAAGGGACTCGCCATGTCGGCAAAGGTTCCGGGCCTTGGCGATGAGGCCATCCGCCTGCAGAAACTGGGCCTGAATGTGTTGCAGGGAAACAATCTCGTCCGCATTATCGCCGGGCCTGTCCCCGATGCCGACGCGAAAACCATTGAAATTGCTCGTGCCGTGCTTCCGAAAATCTGACTGTAACAAACGCAGTCAAAGGCGTCTAACATCAGCAATCTTGTTTTCCAGGGAGGACAATGGAATGAACTCAACTCACAAGTGGCCGATACGTGAATGGGCGCGGCAATTTGCGGCGATCGCTCTTTCTCTGATTCTGCTTGTATTCGTGCAGGGTCAACTGAATGCGCAGGATGGTCCGCCCGGCGACTATGCCGCACTCGACGCCGAGCAACTCGATCAACTGGTGGCGCCCATCGCGTTGTATCCGGATTCGCTGGTTTCGCAGATCCTGGCAGCTTCCACCTATCCGCAGCAGTTGAGCGACGCATGGAACTGGACGGCACAAAACGGGGGGATGCCTCCCGGCCAGCGCGCCGAGGCAATTAATTCAATGCCGTGGGATCCCAGCGTGAAAGCCGTTGCCGAGTTTCCAAACGCCCTCGAATATATGGGTCGCAACCCTGGCTGGGCCGGCGCGCTTGGAAATGCCTACTACAATCAGCCGAGCGATGTGATGAACGCCGTGCAGGCCATGCGTTATCGCGCGCGGGCCGCTGGAAACCTGCGCTCCACGACGTATGAACGGGTTTATTACAACGGACCCGAAATCCTGATTGCGCCGGTGAATCCGGAGCTGGTGTACGTCCCCTACTACAATCCGTGGGGCGTGTACGGCGCGCCGGTTCCTGCGTGGGGCGGCTTTTATCTGATGCCTACTCCGCGCGGCGTAATCTGGGGCACCGGCATCGCCATCGGTTTTGCCGCCGCTATTTCCATTGGACTCTATGCTCACTACGGCTGGGGCTGGCATGCCTGGTCGCCGAACTGGCACAGCGGACGCGTCTACTACAACCACGCCACCTACTATTCGCGGAGCAACTCGGTTTACAATCGCGGGCATTTCGGAGAATACAATCGTGGCGTTTATGAACACGGCGGACGCGGCGTTCCTGGCGATTTCCATCCAATCGCGCACGAAGCACATGGTGAATACACGCATGGGGGCGCGGAAGGAATGCACCATGGAGAGCCTGGCGGCGCGTATCACGCGGGAAGCCCGGGCGGATATCACACCGGTTCAGCGGGCGCATATCATTCGGGAAACACAGGTGCGTCCCACGGCGGCACTGCGAGCGCATATCATCCCAGTTCAGCGGGCGTGAACCATACCGGAAGCGCCGGTGCGTACCATGGCAACAGCGCGAGCGCATATCATCCCGGCTCAGCGGGTGCGAACCATACCGGAGGCGCTGGTGCGAGCCATGGAAGCAGCGCGGGAGCATATCATGCCAGTTCCACACCGACGCACAATGCGTATCACGGATCGCCCGCAACGCCTCCAGCCAGCGGCCACAGCATAGTTCCCAGCGGCGGCGTGGGACACAGCGGTCCGGCGGAACATTCCGGCGGGGGAGCTGTCCATAGCATGGTTGCTCACGCACCATCCGGCGGAGGAGGAGGCAGCCACCCCAGTCCACCGCACGCGCCAGAAGCGACTCACGGCCACCACTAAAACCTGCCCGACTGCGCGACGCCGGATTTACAGCTATAGTAAACAGGATCTCTATGGCCAGGTTCCTGTTTACTATGCTCCCGGCGAACGACCTTGGCTTGCCGACGCGACTCGTCCCAATTGCTCGGGCGCTCGCCGACCGCGGCCACAATGTCGCTGTGTTCAACCCCGCCCCCGCTCCCTCAAAACTCATCGACGATGCTGGATTGAAGAATCTGCCCATGCCGCCCCGGCCGATACCGGCTTCGCAGATGGACCTCGCGCAAGTAAGCCGAGCCTGGGACGTTGAGCACATGCTCGCACTGTTTTATGGCGATGAGGAACTGGTGAGGGCGCTTACGGCCGTCCATGTCGATCTGATTCGCGATTTCGATCCCGATGTTGTGGTTGATTCCTTTGGCCTGTTCGCCTGCCTCGCCGCGCGCATTCTCAAAGTACCGCTTGCCACTGTGCTGCAGGGCAATTTCCATCCGGCGAGCGATGGATTTCTGTGGTGGGCGGGAGAGCGTCCGTCCGATTTGCCCAGCGCGGCATCACTGGTCAACAAAGTGGCCGCCGAATACGGCCTGGCGCCTGTGACCCGCTGCGTCGATCTGCTGGCGGGCGACCTTACGCTCATCGTTGGCACGCCGGAGACGGATCCGCTGCCCGCGACCGCACGTGTAACTTATGTAGGCCAGATTGTCTGGCAGCGCGGAAATGCCGTACTGCCGGATTGGGTGCAGGCGCTCGGCCACGATAAACCGGTGATCTGGGTATACTCCGGCAATCCCAGGTATGGCGCCACCGCGCCAACTCCGATCGACTCCATTGTGGTGATCCGCGCAGCAGTCGCGGCCCTCCGCGATGCGCCCGTACAGGTTGTGCTGACAACGGGCTACCAGGAAGTGCCTGCGGAAGTCGGTGCACTCCCATCGAACTTCCATCACGCACCATACCTGCCCGGCCTGGCAATGGCGGAGCGGTGCGACCTGATGGTGCATCATGGCGGTCATAGCTCGGTGATGACAAGCTTGTCGGCCGGCACCCCCGCTGTGATCATTCCCACTATCACCGAGCGCGAGAGCAATGCCCGCCGGCTGGCAGCGCTGGGTGCCGGCGAGGTGGTGATACCCGTGAACGATGCCGACGGAGAAAAGCACATCGATATCGCCGACTTCAGCGATAAGATGAATCGCGTGTTGAGTGAACCCTCCTATCGCGCTTCCGCCCACCGGATCGCCGAATCCATGCGGGAGTTTGGAGGAGCCCAGGAGGCCGCCAACCGAATCGAGCATTTCAGGGGCGCATTCACCACCGCGCTATCCTGAGCTTTGTGTCAAAAACTCTTACTACCGCAGTCGCCGTCGTCATCGTTCTGGTTGTTGTTCCTCTCGTTCTTCTGATGGCCTTTTCGTCAACTCCCGTAGTGGAAATTCCTGCCTCCGTCACGGTTGTGGGATCGGCCACGCCGGTGAGCGCACAGGTCACAGATCCGCACGGCATCAGCAAAATCGAAGCCTGGATTGAACAGAAGGGCGCGCGCTACAGCATCTATTCGACAACCCAGCCGGCGCGGCGCTTCCTGTGGGCCCGCCATCTGCCACCATCGTCATGGAGCTTTACGGCGGGCACCAATACCACGCCGCAGTTGAAGGACGGCGCGGCTCGACTGACCGTGGAAGTGACCTCCAATGATTTTCGCGCGGCCACCGCATCCACCAGCCGCGACGTCACCGTGGTGACCCGCCCGCCCTCGCTCAGCGTCGATTCCGATCAGCATTATCTTTACCTGGGAATGGCCGACATCGTCACATTCAACACCAGTGGCTATGTGACCGAATCCGGCGTCCGCGTGGGCGAGAATACATTCCGAAGCTGGCCGATGCCCGGCGGCAAGCCCGGCTTCTTCTCGCTCTACGCGTTTCCCTGGAACACGCCGCCAGGTACCGCGCCGCTGGTGTACGCCACCAACCCAACGGGAACCCAGGTGACCGGCCGCATCGTTGCCATCTTCCCGCCAAAGGAACAGCCGAAGTATCGCGTGCGCGATCTTGTGATTGACGATGCCTTCGTCCAGAAAGTGGTGAATGAACTCAACCCGAACGGCACCGGCGAATTAATCGACCGCTTTGTGGCTATCAACCGCGACATGCGCAAGGTCAATAACAAAACGCTCGCCGACCTGCGCTTCAAGACCGAGGCCCGGTTCCTCTGGTCGCAGCCTTTTCTGCAGGAACACAATTCCCAGGTGGAGGCCAGCTTCGCCGACGTGCGCAATTACATGTATCACGGCAAGAAAGTGGATCAGGAAGTGCATCTGGGCTACGATCTGGCAATCACGCCGCACATCGGCGTCGAGGCGTCGAATGACGGCAAGGTGGTTTATGCCGCGCCGCTCGGTATCTATGGCAACTGCATCGTTGTGGACCACGGCTACGGACTGCAGTCGATTTATGGCCACATGAGCGAGTTCGCGGTACACGAAGGCGACACGGTGAAACGCGGCCAGATTATGGGCAAGAGCGGTTCCACGGGAATGGCCGGAGGCGACCACATCCACTTCAGCATGCAACTGGACGGCGTGCAGATCGATCCGAAGGAATTCTTTGACCCGCACTGGATCAAGGACCACGTGGCGAAGCACGTGGA
>Ga0265325_10003120_pt1 | contig 10928 bp, 5 predicted proteins | sample 41420metaG_FD_202090 | JGI IMG/M metagenome (GOLD analysis project Ga0265325, IMG submission 202090) | Rhizosphere microbial communities from Carex aquatilis grown in University of Washington, Seatle, WA, United States - 4-14-20 metaG | ecosystem: Host-associated > Plants > Roots > Rhizosphere >...
CGCGATGACGACCGAGGGCAGCAGGGCCACCAACACCGTCAGCACACGACGTCCTCGCACGGGCCGAAGCGTAAGCCCGCAGCGGAAGCCGCGACAGCCGAATGCCGAGGCTTCCTCGAAGGGTGCCCGCGCCGGCACGTGGTCGAGCCGCCTGTCGGAGTCGAACCGACGACCTATTCATTACGAGTGAATCGCTCTACCGACTGAGCTAAGGCGGCGTACGCCGGGCGAGCGGCGCAACGCGAGCGAGTGTAGCCGGGCCGGGTCGACGGGATCACGGCGTTATCCGCAGGTCGTCCCCGGCTTCGGTGTCACGAGGTCGTCGACGTAGCTCCGCACGACCGCATCGACGCAGGCGTCATGCCGGAGGTAGGCGGTGTGGCCGTCTCCGACGTACGTCAGGAGCACACCCGAGGACAGCTGCTTGGCCAGCGCCTGAGCCCAGACGTACGGCGTGGCCGGGTCACGGGTCGTGCCGATCACGAGGATCGGCGGCGCACCGGGCGCGGTGACCGGATGCAGCTGCTCGACCGGTGGCACGTGCCAGAACGCGCAGGGCAGCGAACCGTACTCGATCGCTGCCCCGAAGTCCGGCGCCTGCTTGGCGAACGCCTTCGCGTCGGCGACGTACGTCGACACCGACCGGGGCGACGGCCGGTCGATGCAGTTGATTGCCATGTTGGACTCGACCAGGTTGGTGTAGCTGCCATCGGACTGTCGCTCGGTCAACGAGTCGGCGAACAACAACAGATTGGTGCCGTCACCGGACTGAGCATCGCCGAGGGTCTTCCACAAGTCGGGCCAGTCGCTCGGCGAGTACAACCCGGCTGCGAGCCCCTCAAAGAACTCGCCTGCACCGAGCTCACGCCCGTTGACGTTCTCCGGCGTCGCGGTGAGCCGGGCCTGCAGCGCGTCGACATCGGCGAGCGCACCGGCATCGGTGGACCCCAGCGGACATGAGCCGGAACGGACGCAGGCCGCGAGGAAGTCCTCGAGGTCGGTCTGAAATCCCTTGGCCTGAACAAGGTTTTCCTGCGTCACTGGCTCGTCCGGGTTCAGCGCACCGTCGAGCACCATGGCCCGGATGTGGGTCGGAAACAGCTGCGCATACTTCGCACCCAGATAGGTGCCGTAGGAAGCGCCGTAGTACGTGAGCTTGGCATCACCGAGCGCGGCCCGCAGCACGTCCATGTCTCGCGCCTGGTCGATCGTGCCGACATGGTCGAGATAGCTTCCGTTTCGCTTGTAGCAGTCGTTGGCAAAGAGCTTCGCTTCGTTGACCACCGCAGCGAGCTGCGTCGCGTTGGCCGGCACGGGGTCGGTGTTGATGTATGTGTCGAGCTGCGCCGACGACAGACAGCGGATCGGGTCGGACTCCCCGACCCCGCGCGGGTCGAACGACACCAGGTCGTAGTGGTCGGTCAGCTCCGAGAACGCCGACGCGGCCTCCTCCTCGAAGCTGACCCCGGACGCGCCCGGCCCACCCGGATTGATGATCAGCGAGCCCTCGTGGCTCCCGGACGACGGCTGCCGGACGACCGCGATGTGCAGCGTCGCGCCACTCGGGTGGCTGTAGTCGAGCGGCACCAGCAGGCTCGAGCACTGGAAGCTGTTGTCACACGGCTGCCAGGCCAACCGCTGGGTGTAGAAGCGTTGCAGGTCGGGGGGTGAGGCGGTGACCGCGGCCGGCGGCCGGCTCGACGTACTGGGTGGCGTGGACGGCGACGAGCCGGACGTCGTGCAACCGGCCGTCGCGACGGCGACGAGAGACACGCCGAGGATCAGACGCCGGATGACGACGCTCCGGGGTGGGACGACGAGTCATACGCCACGAAGGAAGCGTACGGCGCCCGCAACGACCGAACCGCGACCAAGTCAATCAGCCGGTGTGCAGCGAGATCGCCATCGCCTCGACGGCGAGCAGCGGCGCGACGTTGGTCTCGATCGCCTCCCGGGCGGCAAGGACGGCCTCGATCCGGCGCAACGTCGCTTCGGGCGAAGCCGCCGCGGCCAGCTTCGCCAGGGTCGCGTCGAGATCGGCGTTGATCGTCTCGACCGGTGCGCCGAGCTGGAGCACGAGCACGTCACGGTAGAACGAGGCCAGATCGACGAGCGCACGGTCGAGTGCGTCCCGCTGCGTGCGAGTCGCTCGCGAGCGCTGCCGGCGTTCCAGCTCCGAGATCGCGCCGGCAACGCCACGCGGCTTGGCAACGCCGCGGCCACCGATGTCGCCGAGCGCCTCGCGAAGCGCGGCCTTCTCGTCGCCGTCGAGTGCATCGCTGACCGCGGCGGCCTCCTCCTTCGCCGCGTTGACCAGCCGCTCGGCCGCAGCGAAGCAGCTGCCGACCCGCTCGACCTGCATCGGCAGCTCGAGGACCTCCCGGCGACGGCGAGCCGCCTCCGCGTCGATGGCCAGCCGGCGGGCCCGGCCGATGTGACCCTGCGAGGCACGGGCGGCGAACCCGGCCACGGCCGGCTCGACGCCTTCGCGTTCGAGATATCCGGCTACCGCGGCGCTCGACGGGATCCGCAGCGTCACGACCCGGCAGCGGGACCGAATGGTCGGCAGGAGATCCTCGGTGGACGGGGCACACAGCAACCACACCCCGCGCGGCGGCGGCTCCTCGAGCGACTTCAACAATGCGTTCAGCGCCTGCTCGGTGAAGCGGTCGGCATCCTCGACGATCGTGACCTGCCAGCGCCCGCGGGTCGGCGCCAGCGCAGCCCGAGCCACCAGCTCGCGGGTCTCGGCCACGCTGTAGGACAAACCGGCCGGCAACACGATTTCGACGTCGGCGTGGGTGCCCGACATCGCCGTACGGCATTCATGACAGGTGCCGCAGCCGCCGTCACGACACTGCAACGCGGCGGCGAACGCGCGGGCCGCCACCGACCGGCCGGACCCGGGCGGCCCGGTGAACAACCACGCATGGGCCATCCGCACGTCCGGGTCACCACGCACGACCGCCTGGGCGGCCTCGACCGCACTCGTCAGCTCGTCGACGACTGGGTCCTGGCCGACGAGGGCGTCGAACGTGCTCACGGCCGGACGTCGGCCAGCGGCCGCCGCTCCGCGACGCGTCCGCTGGTGGACGGCAGCAGCCGCGCGGTCCGGGCCATGACCACGGTGAAGATCTGGTCCTCGGTCAAGGTCGCGTCGAGCACGACATAGCGCTCGCGACTCTGGCTGGCGAGATCGAGGAACGTCCGCCGGACCCGCTGGTGGAACTCCAGCGTCTCGGACTCGAGCCGATCGGCCGGGCCGGTCAATCGGGACAGGCCGACCCGGGGCGCAATGTCGAGCAGGATGGTGAGGTCCGGGCGCAGGCCGCCGGTGGCAAGCGTGGAGAGCCGCCGGATGTCGCTGACCGGCAGCTGCCGGCCACCCGCCTGGTAGGCGATCGAGGAGTCGACGTACCGGTCGGAGATCACGATCGCACCGCGCTCGAGCGCTGGCCGCACGACATCCAGGACGTGCTGCCCGCGGTCCGCGGCGTACAAGAGTGCCTCGGACATCGGCGCGAGCTCGCCGGTGTCCTTGTCGAGCAGGATCTCGCGCAGCCGGGCGCCGACCGCGGTCGCGCCGGGCTCGAAACTGACCACGACCTCGTGGCCGAGACCCTCGAGCGCCTTGGCCAGCCGCCGGACCTGGGTCGACTTGCCGGCGCCCTCGCCACCTTCGAACGCGATGAACAGGCCAGCCGTGGTGCCGCGCCCGAGCCGCGGTCGGCGGCGGCGAAGCGCGGACCCGATATCCACCCACAGCGGCACATCCCGGCGGTCGTCCATCAGCCGATAACACACCAGCCCTAGGACAGCGGCGAGCACGCCCGCGCCAAACAGCGTCACCGTGACGCCATCGAGGCGGACCTGGGACTCGTCGAAGGTCAGCGAATGTCGTCCGATCAGGCCGGCGATCGTCGGCGCCGCGACCACCATGACCAGCAGCACCAGCCGCATCAGGTTGTAGATGAACGCGAAGGTCCGGCCGCGCAGCTCGTCGCTGACCTCGAGGCCGACCAGGGTCAGGGCGACGACCCAGACCAGCCCGGCCCAGAAGCCCATGATCCCGGTGGTCAGGATGGCAAGGGCAAGGTTCGGCACCAGCGCTTCGATCGCGAGGGTCACGCCGCACGCGACGATCCCGAGCCCGACCACCCGCCGGCGCGGGAACGGTCCGAGCAGCCGCGGACCGAGGAACATCCCCGAGGCAAGTCCGATGAATACGGTCCCGAACAAGGTGCCGTACGCCGCGTCACCACCCTGCAGGTCGTGGGCAAAGCGCTGCGACAGTCCGATCACCGCGGCGCCCGCGCCGGTCGCACCGGCGATCCCGAGGACGAGACCCTTGAGCCAGCGCTGCGCCCCGAGGAACCTCATCCCGTCGCCGATCGAGCGCACCAGACCCACTTGCTCAACAGCGTTGCCGTCGGCGGTGGTACGAGGCGCGACACTGTTGATCTGGTGCAGGTTGACGATCGTCAGTGCGGACACCATGAACGTGGCGGCGTCGAGATAGAGCGCGAGGTTGACCGGGTTGGTGCGGAAGAACGAGAGGTAGTGAGCAAGCACCCGATTGATGAACGCGAGCGCAGCAAAGAGCGCGGCGGCGACCGCTCCGAAGCCGTACGTAGTGACCAGGCTGAACTGGTTCGCCGACTCGAGTTGGTTGCGCGGCACAAGGTGGGGAATCGACGCCTCTTTTGCAGGGATCCAGAACAGGCTGGCGCACTCGATGAGGAACGACGCCGTCAACAGCCACCACAGATGCAGCTCGAGCGGGATCGACAGGAACAGCAGGAAGCGAATCACATCGGTGACGACCATCGTGGTCCGACGATTGAACCGGTCGGCCCAGGCGCCGGCGACCGGCCCGATGAACAACGCCGGAAGCAGCCGAACGAAAAGCACCGCGGCCACGGCATACAAGCCACCGGAGCCCGGGCCTGAGATCCGAGCAGCCAGCGCGGTGGTGGCCAGGAAGCCGAGCCAGTCGCCGAGGCTCGACAGCGACAACGAGATCCACAGCCGCCGGAACGGCTTGATCGCGAGGACGTTGCGGACCTCGAGCTCCTGAGGGGGTGCCGCCGCCACCTCGCTGAGGTCGCGCACGTGCGCCCCATCGCGAATCAGGCGCCGTGACCGAGGAATGTCCCGCTCCTCGCTAGCAGGGAATGTGCGTGCCGATCGTATCCAGGGATCCGGTCGGCCGCGCCAGCCAAGTGAGTCGCCTCCACCGCCGGCTCCGAAGCACCGTCACATTGCCCCGCGAAACGCGGGGGCAATGTGACATCACCCCCCGGATCACCAGGGCAATGTCACATTGCTTGGCTAGTCCGCCGCCTTCTTGGCCGCGGTCTTCTTCGCTGCGCCCTTCTTGGCAGCCGTTTTCTTTGCCGCCGACTTCTTGACGGTGGTCTTCCTGGCCGCCGTCTTCTTGGCCGGGGCCCGCCTGGCGGCCCGTTTGGTCGGCGTGCCCGGACCCCGGGCGCGACGCTCGGCGAGCAGCTCGGCCGCGCGGTCGACCGTGAGCGACTCGATGTTGTCGCCCTTTCGCAGGGAGGCGTTGGTCTCGCCGTCGGTCACGTAGGGGCCGAACCGGCCCTCCCGCGCCACGATCGGCTTGCCGCTAGAGGGATCCGCGCCGATCTCGCGGACCGGAGCGGCGGCCGCCCGCCGGCCGCGCGGCTTCGGCTGGGCAAACAGCGCGAGCGCATCGGCCAGCGTCGTCGTGAACAGCGCGGGCTCGTTCTCGAGCGAGCGCGAATCGGCGCCGCGCTTCACATACGGCCCGTAGCGCCCGTTCTGTGCTGTGATCTCCTCGCCGGTGCCCGGATCGACACCGAGCAGGCGCGGCAGCGAGAGCAGCCGGAGCGCATCGTCGAGCGACACCGCCTCGACCGACATGTCCTTGAACAGCGACGCGGTCCTGATCTCGCCGCCGTCGAGTGGCTGCGTCGTGACGTAAGGCCCGTAGCGGCCGCTGCGGACCAGGATCGGCTCGCCGCTGTCGGGGTCCTGACCGAGCAGTCGCTCGTCGCTGGTCTTGTCGAGCAGCGACATCGCCCGCTCGACGGTCAGCTCGTCGGGCGGCAGGTCGTCGGGGATGCTCGCGCGCAGGTCGCCCTTCTGGACATATGGGCCGTAGCGACCGACCCGGGCCACCACCAGCTCGCCGTCCTCGGCCTCGCCGACCGGCAGCGAGTTGACCTCGCGAGCGTCGATCTCGCCCAGACGGTCGTCGACCAGTTCCTTGAGCCCGTGCGGCTCGGCGTCGGTCAAGGTCTTGTCACCGAAGTAGAAGTTCGCCAGCCACGCGGTCGACTGCGCGGAGCCATTGGCGATCGCGTCGAGGCCGTCCTCCATCGCCGCGGTGAACCCGTAGTCCACCAGCTGCCCGAAATGCTGCTCCAGCAGCCCTACGACGGCGAAGGCGGTGAACGACGGCACCAGCGCGGTGCCGCGCTTGAAAACGTAGCCGCGGTCCTGGATCGTGCCGAGGATCGAGGCATACGTCGACGGGCGGCCGATGCCCAGCTCCTCGAGCGCCTTCACCAGGCTCGCCTCTGTGTAGCGGGCCGGCGGTGAGGTCGAGTGTGACTGGGGCTCGATCCGGTTCGCGGTGAGTGGCTGCGCGTGCTCGACGTGCGGCAGCCGGGTCTCCCGGTCGTCGCGCTCAGCTGTGTCGTCCTCGGTCTCCTCGACGTAGGCCCGCAGGAACCCGGGGAAGGTGATGACCTTGCCGCTCGCCGAGAACTCGACGTCCTCACCGCTCGACGACGCACCGCCGACCCGCACGGTCACCGATCGGCCGACCGCGTCGGCCATCTGCGAGGCGACGGTGCGCTGCCAGATCAGCTCGTACAGGCGGTATTCGTCGCTGCTCAGCTCGCCGCGCAGCGACGCCGGCGTCCGGAACGAGTCGCCGGCCGGACGGATCGCCTCGTGCGCCTCCTGGGCGTTCTTCACCTTCCGCTCGTAGCGCCGCGGCGCGTCGGGCACGTACTCCGCGCCATAGAGCTCCCGCGCCTGCGTCCGGGCGGCGGTGAGGGCGGTCTCCGACAAGGTGGTTGAGTCGGTCCGCATATAGGTGATGTAGCCGTTCTCATACAGCCGCTGCGCCAGCGACATCACCAGCCGGGCGGTCAGCCGGAGCTTGCGACTGCCCTCCTGCTGCAGCGTGCTGGTCATGAACGGGGGGTACGGCGACCGGCGGTAGGGCCGCTCCTCGACCGCGCGAACCGAGAACTCGGTGTCGGCCAGCCGAGCCGCGAGACCGACCGCGTCGGGCTCCTGCAGCCGGACCACGTCGCGAACGAGCTCGCCGTCCTCGCCGAAGTCGCGACCGGTCGCCACCCGACGCCCGTCGACCGCGACCAGCCCGGCCTCGAACGAGGTCGGATCACCCGGTACGGCCGGCTCGACGCCGGTGTCGAACTCGGCCAGCAGGTCCCAGTAGTCGGCCGACCGGAACCGGATCCGGGCCCGCTCGCGCTCGACCAGCAGGCGGGTGGCGACCGACTGCACCCGGCCCGCGGACAGCCGCGGCATGACCTTCTTCCACAGCACCGGCGAGACGCCGTACCCGTAGAGCCGGTCCACGATCCGGCGGGTCTCCTGCGCGTCGACCAGGGCCTGGTCGATGTCGCGCGGATGCGCCACCGCGTCCGCGATCGCCGACGGAGTGATCTCGTGGAAGACCATCCGGTGCACCGGGACCCTCGGCTTCAGCACCTCGCGCAGGTGCCAGGCGATCGCCTCGCCCTCGCGGTCCTCGTCAGTGGCGAGCAGGAGCTCGTCGACGCCCTTGAGGGCGGCCTTCAGCTTCGCGACCTGTTGGCGCTTGTCCGGGTTGACCACATAGACCGGCTCGAAGCCGTGGTCGACGTCGATCCCGTAGGTCTTCCAGAGGTGCTTTTGTTCCTTCGGCATCTCACCGGCGCCGCCCGGCAGGTCTCGGATGTGACCGATCGAGGACTCGACGATGTAGCCGGCACCGAGGTAACCGGCGATCGTGCGGGCCTTGGCGGGCGATTCGACGATGACCAGCCGGCGGCGACCATCGCCGTCAGCCACAGCCACCTCGGTATCGCTTGCCACGCGGGGTCCTTCCTCGTCGGTCGATCAGACCGGCGCAAGGGTATACATGCCGCCGGTCACCCGACGCTGCCCCAAGGCTGATCCTCGCCGTCGAACCCGCTTCTCCAGCGTGTCGGCAGCGTTCGTCGCCGGCCGTGGATCCGGGTGACTAGTGCCCCATCAACCGACGTTGGCCGTCGTGAGCGGCGCGCAACAGGCCTAACGTCGGGTGTTGGGGCACTAGGTCGCCGCCGGGCTGCTCATGTCGACATGGCGGCGCTTGCTCACGATCACCGCGGCGATGATGCCGCCGAGCGCCAACACCCCGACGATGACCCGGACCGCCGTGTTCTGGTGCGGTCCGTGTACGCCGTACTTGACGACCGTGGGCGCGATCAGCAATGCGACCAGGTTCATGACCTTGATCAGCGGGTTGAGCGCCGGACCCGCGGTGTCCTTGAACGGGTCACCGACGGTGTCACCGATGACCGTGGCTTCGTGCGCCGGCGAGCCCTTGCCGCCGTAGTTGCCGTCCTCGACCAGCTTCTTGGCGTTGTCCCAGGCGCCGCCGGAGTTCGCCAGGAAGATCGCCATCAACACACCCGCGGCGATCGCTCCGGCGAGGTAGGCGCCCAGCGGCTCCCAGCCCAGCCAGAACCCGGTCGCGATCGGCGCGAGCACCGCGAGCAGCCCGGGGGTGGCGAGCTCACGCAAGGAGTCCTTCGTGCAGATGTCGACGACCCGCGCATAGTCCGGCCGGACGGTGCCGTCCATGATCCCGGGGTTGTTCCGGAATTGGTCTCGGACCTCGATCACCACCCGGCCGGCCGCGCGGGCGACCGCGCTGATCGCCAGACCGGAGAAGAGGAACACCACCGAGGCCCCGATGATCAGCCCGAACAACACGTTCGGCTTGTCGACCGCGAGCGCGAAGTGGAACCCGGTCGACTGCTGTGCCTTGATCGCGTCGACCGAGGTCGCGAACGACCCGAACAGCGCGGTCGCGGCGAGCACCGCGGTCGCGATCGCGATCCCCTTGGTGATCGCCTTGGTCGTGTTACCGACCGCGTCGAGCGCGGTGAGCACCTCGGCGCCGGTGCCGGTCACGTCGCCGGACATCTCGGCCACGCCCTGCGCGTTGTCGGAGATCGGACCGAAGGTGTCCATCGCGACGATCACGCCCACCGTGGTCAGTAGGCCGGTGCCGGCCAGCGCGACCGCGAACAGCGAGAGCACCACGACACCGTGCCCGAGCAGGAACGCGACGTAGACCGCGCCACCGATCAGGATGGCGGAGTAGACCGCGGACTCCAGCCCGATCGACACGCCGCCGAGAATCACCGTCGCGGCGCCGGTCAGCGAGGCCCGGCCGATGTCCTGGACCGGTCGGCGCTCGACCTCGGTGAAGTAGCCGGTCAGCATCTGGATCGCGCTGGCGAGCACCAGGCCGACGAGCACGGCCAGGAAGGCCATCACCCGCGGATTGCCGGACAGCCCGGAGACGTCACCCTCGGCTCCGCCTAGACCGAGCTTCGCGAACGACGAGGGCAGGAAGGCAAACGCGACGATGGCCACGCCGATCGCGGCTGCGATCGCGGAGATGAAGAAGCCCCGGTTGATCGCCACCAGGCCGTTGCGGTCGCCGTCGCGCGGTGCGGTCACGAAGACCCCGAGCACCGCGGTGAGGACGCCGACCGCCGGGATGAGCAGCGGAAGCACCAGCCCGTCCCGCCCGAAAGCGACCTGGCCGAGCAACAGCGAGGCGACCAGGGTCACGGCGTACGACTCGAACAGGTCGGCCGCCATTCCGGCACAGTCACCGACGTTGTCACCGACGTTGTCGGCGATCGTCGCGGCGTTGCGCGGGTCATCTTCGGGGATGCCCTGCTCGACCTTGCCGACGAGGTCGGCGCCGACATCGGCAGCCTTGGTGAAGATCCCGCCGCCGACCCGCATGAACATCGCAAGCAGGGCGGCGCCGAACCCGAAGCCCTCGAGCACCTGCGGGGCGTGGCTGTTGAAGATCAGCGTGACGACGCTCGCGCCCAGCAGGCCGAGCCCGACCGTGAGCATGCCCACCGTGCCGCCGGAGCGGAAGGCGACCCTGGTCGCGGCCTTGGCACCGCTGGCCTGCGCCGCGGCCGCGGTGCGGACGTTCGCCCGGGTCGCAAGGGTCATGCCACAGAACCCGACGAACGCCGAGAACGCCGCGCCGACAAGGAAGAAGACGGACCGCCCGATCCGCGAACCCGTGGTGTCGGCCGGAAGGATGAACAGCAGCCCGAAGATGATGACGGCGAACGGCGCGAGGGTCTTGAACTGCCGCCGCAGGTAGGCGCTGGCCCCTTCCTGTACCGCTTTGGAGATCTCCTGCATCTTGGCGGTGCCCTGGTCGTAGGCCAGGACCTGCCGGGCGAAGAAGGCGGAGACGCCGAGCGCGAGCACCGCGATCACGGCGATCACGGCGACGATCGCGTGGTCCTTGCTCGTCAGGGAGGCGGGATCCGCGAGCGTGCGATGCACAGCGGAAACCGGTACGGCCAGAGCGAGCGGCGACATCGAGATCCTTCGGGTCGGCGTCAGCGACACGTGGCGCCCGACCCGATGCAGGCGCGGTTGCGCAGCGTCGAAGGAGCAGGCGTTGTGCGAGCGGTCAGGGTCTAGTAGCGGGCACGGTGTTGTAGCGCGCAGAGTGTAGTCGCCAGCGGCCGGCACCGCGCACGGGGTGCCGGAATCCGGGTGCGCTCAGTCCCTGGTCAGGTCGATCGGCCCGGGTGCCGGCCAGGTCATCGTCACATGGGTGCCCGACTCGTCACAGCGGACATCGACCTGCTCGACCAACCCGCCGA
>Ga0265325_10003121_pt1 | contig 10927 bp, 8 predicted proteins | sample 41420metaG_FD_202090 | JGI IMG/M metagenome (GOLD analysis project Ga0265325, IMG submission 202090) | Rhizosphere microbial communities from Carex aquatilis grown in University of Washington, Seatle, WA, United States - 4-14-20 metaG | ecosystem: Host-associated > Plants > Roots > Rhizosphere >...
AAATGGAGAAATTACAGAGAGTGCTCGAAAACACGTTTTCGGGGAAATCCGTCCATGCGGTAACGTGGGATCTGTCCAAGCAGAAGTTGATCCTCGCCGTAGACGGACCGCACCAACCGCGAGCGTATTACCTGTTGGACCGCACTATCCACACGGCGGCAAAACTCACGACCACCTATAGAGAGCTGTCGGATACGGATCTGGGCGACGTCAGGCTATATCCCTACAAGGCGCGCGACGGTCTCGATATTCCCGCCTATCTGACGCTGCCGCCGGGAAAGCTCCCGAAAAATCTACCAGTTGTGATCATGCCCCATGGCGGGCCGATGGCGCGCGATCAGCTCGGGTTCGATTGGATGGCGCAATTCCTTGCCAATCGGGGCTACGCGGTGCTGCAGCCGAATTTCCGCGGATCGAGTGGCTACGGCGTGAAATTCCTGGAGGCAGGCTATGGGCAGTGGGGCCTGAAGATGCAGGACGACATCACCGACGGCGTGCTGAAGTTGATCGCGGACGGGATTGCCGACCCCAAGCGCATCTGCATCGTCGGTGGAAGCTATGGCGGTTATGCCGCGCTGGCGGGCGCCGCCTTCACGCCCGATCTCTATGCTTGTGCGGCAAGCTGGGCCGGCGTTTCAGACCTTGGCGAATTTCTGAGTACGCGGGTCGAGGATTACGGCAGCGACTCCGCAATGATTTCGAGTTGGTCGCGCTTTATCGGCGACCGCCATAGCGATGCCGCCAAGCTCGATGCGGCGTCTCCAGCGCATAATGCCGCCCGCATCAAATGCCCTATCCTTCTGATGCATGGCGTGGCGGATTCTACCGTTCGCATCAATCAAAGCGAGATCATGCAGCACGCTTTGGAGAAGGCGAAAAAACATGTCGAGTTCATTCGGTTCGACAAAGAGACCCACTATATGGAAACAGCCGACACGCGCATCCGCGTGCTCAAGGCGTTAGAAAAATTCCTGGCTGAGAACATTGGGAACTGACTGCGGATCAAGCGCCGGCAACAACCGCACCAGCACCGCATTGGCCGCGCACGCGATGGCGCCAGAGCCGACCACCAGGTATTGCGACATGCAAACTCAAAATTCTATCTACAAGTAGTGGCCAAGGTGCATTAAACTAGGCCACTGTTTCGGGGGGAAAAGGATCCACAACAATGGCGATTTCATATCGCGCGGCGCGTGCGCTCGCGCTTTTCGGTTGCTTCGCGTTATTTGCAGGACATGCGCTTGCTCAGACGCAATCTCATCCGCCGATAGAGGCCTTCGGGCAATTGCCGGCAATCATGCAACCGATACTGACGCCCGACGGCAAACATTTTGCGACAATCCAGCCGCTCAATGGAAAGCCCGCCGTTTTGATCTATCAGACCGACGCGCCAGCCGGAACATTGCCCGTTGCGATACCGACCGGCGATTGGATCGCCCAGGCAATTATCTGGGCAAACAACAACCGCCTCATCCTCGTCATCAAGAAAAACTACAAGGCGACCGGTTTCACCAAGATCGAGACTTGGGTGCGCGCGTTGGCCATCAGTGTTGACGGAAGCAATCCGGTCGTCCTCATGGCCGACCAGCGTGGCTTCCGTTACAACGGCTCTTCGGCCAACTTCATCGGGCGCAATCTGGACGACCCCGATCATATTTATTCCGTGCTTTACGTGCCGCATATGACGCTGACGCCCGGCGATAGCCGTTTGACCAAAGATGAAGATTTGAGCGTATTTCGTCTCGACCTGTTGAAGGTGGACGTTAACACGGGCACGGCGGAAACTCTGGCGAAAGGCGAACCGTATACAAAAAGTTGGATTATCGACAACCACGGAAACATCGTCGGCCGCGTGGACGGCACGAAGCGTCCGTTTTTGGATCATCTGTTTCTCAACAGATCAGGCACCTACGTCGAAGTGGGCGTGTTCCCAGCCGGCGAAGACAAGGGCTTGAATGTCGCGGGCCTTACCCAGGACGGAACCGGCCTCGTCATCATGCGTTCGGGCGAACAGCCGACAAAAACATTGGAGCGCGTCGATCTCGCAACCGGAAAGATCACAACGTTGTTTTCGGTACCGGACTATGACGTGGATGACGCCACGGTTGACCGATGGACAGGCCGCGTAACGGGAGCCGCGTACACCGACGATAGCCGCAAGGTCCACTACTTCGATCCGAATCTTCAAGCGCTTCAGGACGGACTCGAGAAGGCGTTCCCGGGATTGAGCGTGCGCCAAGGCTCGTCCAATCTCGACGGCGACAAGCTCATTGTCGCCGTGGAAGGGCCGCGCACGCCCCTCACCTACTATTACCTGAATCGAGCTGCGCATCAGGCGGCTGAGGTCGCGTCATCCTATCCAAATCTCAAATCCGCCGATCTCGGCAGCGAAGCACCTTATCCTTACAAAGCGCGCGACGGTCTGGACATTCACGCGTATCTGACGCTGCCGCCTGGAAAACCGGAAAAAAACCTGCCGACCGTCGTCATGCCTCATGGCGGACCGGATGCGCGCGACCAACTCCGGTTCGACTGGTGGGCCCAGTTCCTGGCCAACCGCGGCTATGTCGTGTTGCAGCCGAACTTCCGCGGCTCCGCGGGGTACGGCCGCAAGTTCACGGAAGCAGGCCTGCATGAATGGGGCCTGAAGGTCCAGGACGACATCTCCGACGGCGTGAAAAAGCTGATAGCCGACGGCATCGCCGATCCCAAGCGCATCTGCATCATCGGCGCCAGTTTTGGAGGTTATGCGACGCTCGCGGGCGCCACCTTTACGTCCGACCTCTACGCTTGCGCGGTGAGTTGGGCTGGCGTGTCCGACCTGCATGCCGTATTGGCCACTGAAATTCAGAACGCGGGCCGGGAATCCGAGTTGGTCTCATTCTGGTCCTCGCGCATTGGAGTGGCTGCCGACGACGACAAGCAGCTGAGTGCGACCTCCCCCGCTCTGCATGCCGACCAGGTCAAATGTCCGGTCCTGCTGATGCATGGCGAATCCGACACCACCGTACGCATCAACCAAAGCGAGATCGAGGAGAAGGCCTTGCTCAAGGCAGGCAAGACGGTCGAATTCATCCGCTTCAGCGGTGGCGAAGATCATTACATGAACGTCGCCGACACGCGCATCCGCATGCTGAGGGAAACCGAACGATTCCTGGCGAAGTACATCGGGAACTGACGGCCGGCTCGTTATCGTCGCCTTGCCGCGCGCCAGTTCAAAATGCAGCGCGCGGCCCGCGTGATTTGTGCCATTCCGGGACAGCCCGCATGAAGGGCTAAAGCCAGGGCCGGTTTTGCGCTGGCCCGTTCTTTGTATCTTCGAGCACTGCGTCGCGTTCTGCGACACGGCACGTTTGGAGATTTGACAAAATGACCGCGTATCCGGAACGTCAGGTTCTCAAGGAAGTGTTGGATCGGCATTTCGGGAGCCGCAAGGAATTCCGCGTCTTGGAGGCGGGCTGCGGATCGCTCAGTTACGTTCCCGTTCCCGGCACGCCGCACATCACCGGCATCGACATTTCCGAAAAGCAGCTGGCGCGGAATGAAAGCCTGGATCAACAGATTCTAGGGGATCTTCAAACCTACCCACTTCCGAACGAGCAATCCGACTGCACGATTTGCTGGGACGTGCTGGAGCATCTTCCCGACCCCGACAAGGCGCTCGACAATCTGGTGCGGGCCACCGGGCAGGACGGCCTGATCGTCATCTCGGTGCCGAACCGCAATTCCATCAAAGGCCTAATCACGCGCCTGACGCCACACGCATTCCATGTCTGGGTGTACCGTCACGTCTTCAAAGATCGGGAAGCGGGCAAAGAAGACCGCGCGCCGTTCAAGACGTTCCTGCGGCCCCAGGTTTCGCCGTCGAAGATGCGGAAATTCGCCAAGCAGAACGGACTCGAGGAAAGCTTGTTCCTGCTCTACACCTGCCCGATGGCGAAAGCGGGGCCAAAGAGCGCGCCGGTGGTATTCTTCTTCTATCGCGCCTTCATCGCCGCGCTGAAACTTCTGACTCTCGGCCGCTACGACGGAAACCTGACCGACGCGCTGTTCGTCTGGCGCAAGGCTCGGGCAGTAACATCCGCAAGGGCAGAACTTCGAAACCCGCGGGTGTTTAGGGCCGTGCTCAGCCTTTCAGAGTGTTAGCAAACTCATTCATAGATGCGTTGGTGAATTTCGTCGACGAGCGCGGACGAGGTTTAACACATCGCGCGCGGCTTCCGGAATGTTCGTGCCGGGGCCGAAAATCGCGGCGACACCGGCCTCTTTCAGAAACGCATAATCCGACGGCGGAATGACTCCGCCGACGACGACGAGAACATCCGCCTTCTCCTTTTTCAGCGCCGCGATCAATTCCGGCACCAAAGTCTTGTGCCCGGCGGCAAGACTGGACACACCCACGACGTGAACGCCCGCGGCAACGGCTTCCTTCGCCACATCCTCGGGCGTCTGGAACAACTCGCCGATATCCACCTTGAAGCCGATATCGGCAAAGGCCGAGGCGATTACTTTCGAGCCGCGGTCGTGGCCATCTTGCCCCATCTTGGCGACCAGAATGCGCGGCGGCTTACCGGCGGACTTGGCGAAAGCTTCCACCTCGCCCTTCAGCGCCGCGAATTCGTTGTTGCCTTCGAAGGCTCCGCCATAAACGCCGGTAATCACACGCGTCTGCGCACGATGGCGCAGATGAACCTTCTCGATGGCCTCGGAGATTTCGCCGACCGTGGCGCGGGCCCGCGCCGCATCCACCGCAAGCGTCAACAGATTGGCGTTGCCCGCCGCGCCCTGGCGTAACGCTTCCAGCGTCGCCGCGACTTTCGCCGGATCGCGCTTCGCTTTCACGCTCTGCAGGCGGGCGAGCTGCGCTTTCAGCACCGCCGCGTTGTCGATGTCGCGGAACTCCACCGGCTCGGCATTTTCCGGCTCATAGCGGTTGACGCCGACGATGACGTCCTCGCCCATGTCGATGCGAGCCTGACGGCGCGCGGCGGCTTCCTCGATGGCGAGCTTGGGCGTACCCGCCTCCACCGCCTTGGTCATGCCGCCCAGCGTTTCCACCTCGTCGATGATCTTCTTGGCGTGCACCGCCAGGGCGTGGGTCAGCGCTTCGACGTAATAGGAACCGCCCAGCGGATCGACCACCCGGGTGACTTGCGTTTCATGTTGCAGGATGAGCTGGGTGTTGCGGGCGATGCGCGCGGAGAACTCCGTCGGCAGAGCAATCGCTTCGTCGAACGAGTTGGTGTGCAGCGATTGGGTCCCGCCCAGCACCGCCGCCAACGCCTCATAGGCCGTGCGCACGATGTTGTTGTAGGGATCCTGCTCGGTCAGCGAAACGCCCGATGTCTGGCAGTGCGTGCGCAGCATCAGGCTTTGCGGCTTCTTCGCGCCGAAGCCGGTCATGATCTGCGACCACAGCAAGCGCGCCGCGCGCAGCTTGGCGACTTCCATGAAGAAATTCATGCCGATGCCGAAGAAGAACGACAACCGCGGCGCGAACGCATCCACCTCCAGCCCTTTGCCGAGCGCCGTCCGCACATATTCGATGCCGTCGGCCAGCGTGTAGGCCAGCTCCTGCACGGCCGTCGCGCCCGCTTCGTGCATGTGATAGCCGCTGATCGAGATCGAATTGAACTTCGGCATCTTTTTCGCCGAATACTCGATGATGTCGGCGACGATGCGCATGCTGGGTGCGGGCGGATAAATGTAGGTGTTCCGCACCATGAATTCTTTCAGAATGTCGTTCTGGATGGTGCCCGCGAGCTGCTCCGGCTTAACGCCCTGCTCCTCCGCCGCCACGATGTAGTTCGCCATGATCGGAATGACCGCACCGTTCATGGTCATCGATACCGTCATCTTGTCGAGCGGGATGCCGGCGAAGAGGATTTTCATATCCTCGACGGAGTCGATCGCGACACCCGCCTTGCCGACGTCGCCCGCCACGCGCGGATGATCGCTGTCGTAGCCGCGATGGGTCGGCAGATCGAAGGCGACCGAAATGCCGGTCTGTCCCCCCGCGAGGTTCTTGCGGTAGAAGGCATTGGATTCTTCGGCCGTAGAGAAACCGGCATACTGGCGGATGGTCCAGGGCCGGCCCGCATACATGGTGGCGCGTACGCCGCGCAGATAGGGCGCAAAGCCTGGCAGGGAGTCCGCCGCCTCGATGCCTTCGAGGTCGGCCGCGGTGTAGAGCGGCTTGACGGCAAAGCCCTCCGGCGCATCCCAGACGAGGCTGGAAGGCGGGCGGTCCTTCAAGTCTTTGGCGGCTAAGGCGGACCAGACTTTGGGGGTGTTATCGGCCATGGGACACTCCGGAGCGGCGGGAGTATCGCAGCCGCGAAAGGCGGTCAAACCGCTGTAATGCCACGGTTACATATCCGTCACATTGCTCCGCACACGGATGGATACGTGGATAACTCCGCCGGACTCCATCCGTCGGCCTGTCCACAAGATATTGGGTGGTACGAAGATTGACAAACTCCCAATAGTATGAGAACAAAGGCTGATATTGATTCGGTTAGTGATTCGGGCGCCGTTCGTTCCTGCCTTGTTCCGGATGCTTATTGGCGCATTGCTATGCTGCGCCCCATCCGCTTGTACTGCATATCGAAAACTCCGATGTAATGGCGCAATGGTCCCCAAGCGCTTGAGTGTGCGTGACGCGCCGGCCGCCGGCCGGATTACCGCCGTTCTCGGTCCCACGAACACCGGCAAGACCCATTTCGCCATCGAGCGGATGCTGGCCCACAAGTCCGGCATGATCGGGCTGCCGCTGCGCCTTTTGGCGCGCGAGGTCTACGACAAGGTCGTGCGGCTGAAGGGTGCCAATCTGGCCGCCCTGATCACCGGCGAAGAAAAAATCGTTCCACCGCACGCGAAGTATTTCGTCTGCACCGTTGAAGCGATGCCGGTGGACCTGGGCACCGCATTCCTGGCCGTGGACGAGATCCAGCTTTGTGCGGACTACGAGCGCGGCCACGTCTTCACCGACCGGCTGCTGCACGCGCGCGGCGAAGAAGAAACGGTTTTTCTTGGTGCCGACACGATGCGCGGGGCCATCCAGCGCTTCGTGCCGCGGACCTATTTCATGTCGCGGGCACGGTTCTCGGACCTCGCTTACACCGGCTCAAAGAAGCTGACCCGCCTGCCCCGCCGTTCGGCGGTCGTTGGGTTTTCGGCTGAGGACGTGTACGGCATCGCCGAACTGATCCGCACGCAGCGCGGCGGCGCGGCGGTGGTGCTGGGCGCGCTGTCGCCGCGAACGCGCAACGCGCAGGTGGCGCTCTACCAATCGGGCGACGTGGATTTCCTGGTGGCGACCGATGCCATCGGTATGGGCATCAACATGGACGTGGACCATGTCGCATTCTCGGCGCTCGAGAAATTCGACGGCTTCGTCACGCGGCTTCTCAAACCCGAAGAGATCGGACAGATCGCCGGACGCGCCGGGCGCCACATGAACGACGGCACCTTCGGCACCACGGGCGACGCCGAGCCATTTGACGAAGAAACCGTGGCGCGGGTGGAAGGCCACCGCTACGAGCCGGTGCGCGTATTGCAATGGCGCAACTCGGCGCTGTCGTTTCACGCGCTCGACGCGCTGATCGCCAGCCTGGACGAGCCGCCGCCGACGCGCGGGCTGGTCAAGGCGCGTCCGGCGAGCGACCTCGTCGCCCTGCGCGTCTTGAGCGAACAGGAAGAAATCCGCGACAAGACGCGCGCCCCCGCACAGGTGCGCTTGTTATGGGACGCCTGCCAGTTGCCGGACTTCCACAAGCTCAGCACCGAAGAACATGTGCGGCTGGTGCGCACGATCTTCCTGCACCTGGTCGGCAAGACCGGCGTGTTGCCGGAAGACTGGTTTGCGGCGCAGATCGCCCGGCTGGATTTCACCGAAGGCGATGTCGCGACGCTGTCCGGGCGGCTGGCGCAAATCCGGACCTGGACCTATGCCGCAAACCGTCCGAACTGGATCAACGATAGTGCACACTGGCAGGACGTAACGCGCGCGGTGGAAGACCGGCTGTCGGATGCGCTGCACGAGCGGCTGACGCAACGCTTCGTCGACCGGCGGACTTCGGTGCTGATGCGTCAGCTCGCCAGCGAGGACATGGATGTGGTGCTCGACGATTCCGGCGGCGTGGCGATCGGCGGCGAGATCGTCGGCAAGCTGGATGGCTTCCGCTTTGCCCAAGCCGAAAGCGCGGCCGGCATCCACGAGCGCGCCCTGCGCGCTGCTGCGATGAAGGGCTTGGAAGGGGAATTCTTCGCGCGGGCGCGAAAGCTGACGAGTGCGGCGGACGGCGACATCACGCTCAGCGAACATGGCAGGCAGTGGTGGGACGGCGCCATCGTCGCGAAGTTGACCGCGGGACCCTCGCCGCTGGCGCCCAACGTTGCGCTGCTGGCCGACGAGATCCTGAAAGGCGAAGTGCGCGCCGGCATACAACACCGGTTGGAGGAATGGGTCGCGGCGCGGATCGCGGCCAAGCTCGAACCGCTGCTTGCGTTGCGCGGCGCCGTCGAAGCGAAAGCCGGAACGGCGGACGCCCTTCCCGCGGAAGCACGCGGCATTGCCCATCAGCTTTGCGAAAACTTTGGCGCGCTGGATACCGCGTACGTGACTTTGCCTGCCGACCGCCGCGCGCCTATCCGTGCGCTCAGGCGTTACGGCGTGTGGTTCGGACGGCGCTCGATCTATCTCAACAAACTGCTGCGGCCCGACGCGGCTGGGCTGCTCGCCTTGTTGTGGGGCATATGGCGGAAGCTGGAACAGGTTCCGGCGCTGCCGCGCGCGGGGCTTACCTCGTTCGTCAACGACACGAGTGCACCGGAGGGATTTCTGGCGGCGGCGGGTTTCCGCGTGCTGGCAGGCCGCGCCATCCGTTTCGATATGCTGGAGCGGTTGGAGGACGTGCTGGAAAAAAGCGTGATCGAAGGCGCCACTGTCGATGCGTCGATGCCCAAGCTGGTCTCGCTGCTCGGCTGCAGCAACGACGAATTGCGCGAAGTCCTCGCGGCGCTCGGCTGGCACGCCGCAGAAGTCGCCGGCGGCTCCGCAGTATGGCGCCGAACCGGCAAGCGCGAACGGCCCGTTCGCCACGAGGACAAACCCCGCTCGCGGGTGGAAAAGGATTCCCCGTTTGCCGGGCTCGCGGGCCTGATCGGAGGCAAATGAGCGAAGGGGGAAAATGAGCGAAGAACGTCTCCGTCTCGACAAGTGGTTGTGGTGCGCCCGCTTCTATCGCTCGCGCGACCTCGCCCAAGCAGCGTGCGAGTCCGGCCGGATCCGCCTGAACGGCCACCGGGTGGAAAAAGCCGGACGCGAAGTCAGGCTCGGCGATATCTTAACCGTACCCCAGGCACGGGATATCGTAGTCGTAAGGGTATTGGCGGGCGCCAAGCGCCGCGGCCCCGCTTCGGAAGCCCAGACGCTTTATGAAATCGTCGCAGATGACGCCTCGGGCTAAGACGCCGCTTGATCCCGCGGCGCATGCGCCTTAATGGACAAATCCCTGGACCCGTCCGGAGTGCTCAATGACTTACGTCGTTACCGACGCCTGCATCAAATGCAAATTCATGGACTGCGTAGAAGTCTGTCCGGTGGACTGCTTCTATGAAGGCGAGAACATGCTCGTCATCCACCCCGACGAATGCATCGATTGCGGCGTTTGCGAGCCGGAGTGCCCGCCGGAAGCGATCAAGGCCGACACCGAGACAGGCCTGGAGAAGTGGCTCGCCGTGAATGCCGAATTTGCCGTGAAATGGCCCAATATCACCCAGAAGGGCACCGCCCCGGCCGACGCGGAGAAGTTTCAGGGAGAATCTGGCAAGTACGAGAAGTACTTTTCCGATAAACCCGGTTCCGGCGAGTAGAATTAACGGGATTTCGCCTGTGGATAAGTCGATTTGGGCAAAAAAGCCACGCCGCGAGCGGATGTTAGGCGTGACAGTTTCTTACGTTGACGGAAATTAATACCGGCATTTCAAAGGTTTGACGATTTCTCCTTCCCTTTTCCTGCAACTTGTGCTAGGTTGGAGTTGTTCTCAAATTGCTCGAAAGGCGCAGCCCCACCCCGGATTAACGAACGGTCCGGAGCGCCGCATTTTGTTGCAGTGCAAATTTATGCGGCGCCGCCGAATGAGCGGCGCGGTTTCGAGTGCGCGAACTGGATATAAAAATGACAACTGGAAAGACTGCTGTTGCGCCGGTGGCCGTCAAAAAGGTCCCGGCAAATTCCAATAGAAAACTAGACTTCAAGGCGAACGACCACGTCGTGTACCCCACCCACGGCGTCGGCAGAATCACGCGTATCGAAGAGCAGGAAGTAGCGGGCACGAAGCTCGAGTTGTTCGTCATCACCTTCGACAAGGACAAGATGACCCTGCGCGTCCCGACCATGAAAGCCAAAGCCGTGGGCATGCGTAAACTATCTTCGCCCGACACGGTGGCCACCGCCCTCAACACGCTGAAAGGCCGCGCCCGCATCAAGCGGACGATGTGGTCCCGCCGCGCCCAGGAATACGAAGCGAAGATCAATTCGGGCGATCTGGTCTCGATCGCGGAGGTCGTACGCGACCTGCACCGCGCCAGCGGCCAGCCGGAACAATCCTATTCCGAACGGCAGCTGTACGAAGCGGCGCTCGCCCGTATGGCGCGCGAAGTCGCGGCCGTCGAGAAGACGGACGAACCCACCGCCGTCAAGCGCGTCGAAGGCATGCTGCTGAAGAAGGCGGCCTGATACTTCGTTCGAATATCAGAATTCAAAAGGCCCGGAGGAAACTCCGGGCCTTTTCGTATTTAGAATTACCTCCCCCTCGTGGGGAGGTCGGCGAACGAAGTGAGCCGGGTGGGGGACGGTGTCGATGACAGCCCCCCACCCGCCGCGCTGCGCGCGTCGACCTCCCCACAAGGGGGAGGTGAAAC
>Ga0265325_10003122_pt1 | contig 10926 bp, 7 predicted proteins | sample 41420metaG_FD_202090 | JGI IMG/M metagenome (GOLD analysis project Ga0265325, IMG submission 202090) | Rhizosphere microbial communities from Carex aquatilis grown in University of Washington, Seatle, WA, United States - 4-14-20 metaG | ecosystem: Host-associated > Plants > Roots > Rhizosphere >...
CGCGGATTCACTTTCTACGATGCGCGGATCGTCCCAAATAATTTCGGTTGGAAGCGTGCCCATGCACGCTGCCTTGAGTCCGAACGAGAATTTGCGAAAGAGATCCCAGGACTCCTTGTGCGCGGTCTCGGAAAACCAGGAGTACTCGCCGTTTCCTGACACCGCGCAGATAACGACATCCGGCCCGTTTTTCAGCATATGCAAGGCATGCACCTTGCGGCTAAAGCAAGCCTGAAGAAGTTCCATTCGAGCACCCGGATCGTCGCATTCCGCTGCGCGGCGCAGTTCCTGCGGGGTAATCGAGCGGTGCCAATCGGGCTCAGATGAAACGTCAGCTTCAAAGGGCGGTCCGGAATTCAAACCCGGAAAAGATGGGTACAAAATGCAGTCGATACTCGAAACCTGTTCGATCGGTTGGGAGATCTCGTCCAATAATTTAAGAGTTTTTTCGATGTCCCCTGCTGTTCCCACGATTCCGATGCGCACGCGCGGACGCCCGGCCGAACTCATCCACCAGAGCGGCCCATACGCGCAGATCCCGGTTTTTATGTCAACGCATCGGCGTTGCCCGCCAAAAATAAGTTCTGGTTCAGGCAATTGCAGGCAGTCAAACGTTTCCGAAGAGCGGGCCAAATGAACTTCGAGCGGAACAGCGTTAAGAACCCGTCTGAGGTTGTTCGTCCCAGCGATTTCGGTGGGTTTCGGAAGATACGTCTTCCTCAGGATGGATCGCGCTCTCCTGTTGGATCAGGCTCAGTTCGGGAATTGAAAGGTCATCCTGAGTTTCAGCGATCATTAGCTGGTCATAGTCCATTCGATCGTTTTGGATTCCGGATCGGCTGAACCCAGAGAGCGGGGTCAACCGGGCCCGCATGGGAGCCGAACCTGTATTGATGCGGAGTTCCTGATGGCCCTTTGCCAGCACGACCGACCAGAACCTCAACGAACGTAAGGCTTGCCCATTTCGTTCTCGCCGTTTCGAATGGGTGAGTAGCGGGCCGACTTGTCGATTCACGGCGGAAGTTTTTCCGTCCAATTCAGTGAGGTGCCAGGTTGGCTCCAACCGCAAAAACAGCGTGTTCAGAATTTGAACGAATTCGGCGCGAACGCCCAGATGCCGCCACCCATACTGAACTTCCGCCGTCATTCGATTTTCGAGTTGTATCCGCGCGATGTTTGGAGCGGTAACTTCGCGGGAAACTGCCTGATGCCCCATTTGCCACCAGATGTTCTTGGGCTTGGAGCGAGTGAAGTAGTAGAGGTTTCGGCTTCGTTCATAGCGCAAGCCCCGCTTCCAAGCGTGATATCGGAATAAATTGTTAAGAAGACAAAGCCCCGAATCCGCGCGGGCTGAACTAGAAAGCCATTGGGTGAAGTTTTCTTGTACGATCGTGGAACCTTTACTCGATGCAAGCCCGAAGACAGAATCCTGTGCAAACGATTGGAACGTGTACAAGCGAGAATCTTGCAGTAAAAAGGGAAGTGGGCCAGGCGCGCCACAGGCTTCCAGGACTTCGCTGGCTGTTCGACAAGGCGTCTCCGCTGAAAAGACAATGCCGGGAGTTTCAAGAACAGGGAAAAGATTCGATACAATTCGCTCCTTGACCTGTTTTGTTTCCGGAGAGGATAGAGTAGCGATCCGGCGCGAGGTCTGCCCATTGAATGGGCCCTTGGTGACCGCGAGCGAGCTTGCGCTTCGATCAGCAGAGTTCGCTCGAAGAATCGTCAATAATTCTTCAACGCTAGACTCATACGCTTTCTCTTCCCGAAAATCGATCCATTCCCGGAGCCGAAGGAACTCGGGCATGCTCACATTGTCTTTTAGGATGGTTAGAATGCGTCCATTCGCCTGCGGGATTTTCGATGCGGATTCCAGCATGTTCCCCAGCGGTGGCCAATCGGTTTGCAGCGTTGACGCCGAGATTACCACCGCGAAAAATGAGATTGAGCGAACGGTTCTTTCCATTTCTCGCGCGACGCCCAAAACATTATAGAAATCCGAACTCTTGAGTACAACTCGCAAAGCGCCATTTCCCAACTGCTCTCTACGAAGGCGCTCGGATAACTTCCCGGTCCACTTTTCATCGCTCTTGCCATGGTAAAGAACAATATCTGCGGGTCTGGTTTGAACGCCGATGTTTTGTACGACCCAATCCAACGACTGAGTGGAATTTCTTTCGAGTGCAAGACTTGCGCCGGGTTTCGGGGCACTAGAAACGGCGTGATCGACCGTTGGAGAGGGAAGCGTTTTGCTCTCAATTGCCATGCTGCAGTTTAGGAAGGCGGCGATCAATAATGTGTAATGAAAGTCTCATCATTCCGTTTATTTTGCCGGCGAATCCCGAATAATCGAGGGGCGGGACGTTTTCGGTCAAGGCGACCGGGAGGGGCCATCTTTATAACCGGATTGGGTTCAGTGGTTTGCAGCTGGCTGCCACATAAATAATTCATAAGTCCATCGGCTTTATGGATTGTCGGGATACAAAAGAACAGTCGAAGGAGGGCTCGATGAGGAGTAATATGGCCTTGCGCTCGATCCAATCTGGAATTCAGGCTCAAGAATGGGGCGAGGGCGGAAAGAAGGATCAATGAACAATAAAGAGATTCGTGCCTGCATTGAAGAAATTGGCATCATTCCTTCCATTCGAGTTTCCTCCGCTGCGGATGCACGCTTTGCCGCGGAGTCAGTGTTTCGAGGCGGCATTCCCATCGTTGAAATCAGCATGGTAGTGCCTGAGGCGATCCATGTGATATCGGACCTCGTTAAGCACGCTCCGAAAATGATCGTTGGCGCAGGCGGAATCCTGGACAAGAAGACGGCCCAACAATGCCTCGATTCAGGCGTTAATTTCTTGACAACTGACGCGCTCGATGTGGAAGTTGTCGAATTTGCGGCGAAAGAAAGCCTTACGGTTCTGCCCGGAGCGCTGACACCCACCGAAGTGCTGACGGCGTGGAAGGCTGGCGCGGATTTTGTAAAAATCGTGCCGTGCGCCCAAATGGGCGGCGCGGGCTATATTAAAGCCCTGAAAGCGCCGTTCCCCCAAATCCCATTGATTGCAGCGGGTGGCGTAAATCAGCAGACTGCGACTGGTTTCATTTTGGCTGGAGCGGCCGCGCTGGGCATTGGCGGCGAATTGATTCCGTGGGAATCGATCGCGCTGCGCCAATCGGGCCGCATCGGCGAACTCTGCCGGAGATTCTTGAATTTCGTCGCGACCGGTCGAAGAGAAATTGCGGAGAGAATCCCGGCAGCGTCCGTGCTGGTTGAATCGAAGCAGATGGACCGTTCCCTGGTGATTCAAGGCGATTATTTCTAGTCCTAATCCCCCCAGTGTGGCCAATTCGTCTCTGTACGCGATGCTCGGTTACTTGGCTTATTTCCAGGTGATCGTATCTTTTCGACCGGCCAGATCGCTGCGTCCTGTCTCCACGAACACCACAAATCTACGGGCCAATTCGCGAATTCGATCGGCTTGACGGAGCTTTATCGATTCTCTTGGGATTAACGCGCCTCCCACGCCGACCGCCGTCGCTCCCGCCAGGATGAAATTCGTCGCCGTTTGTTGGTTTACTCCTCCCGCGGCAATCAATGGGATTTGACGGAACGGGGCTTTCAAAGCCTTGATGTAGCTGTCGCCACCGACTTGCGCGCAGGGAACTACCTTCACGAAATCAGCCCCGGCTTTCCACGCCGTCAACACTTCGGTGGGCGTGAGCGCCCCAGGGAAAACAACGATGTTTTCCTTCACCGCAAACTCGACGATGTTCAAGTCGAGGCCCTCCGTTGTCAGGAACATTGCGCCCGCGTCTAAACATTTGCGGGCGGTTTCCGTGTCAAGAACGCTCCCGGCGCCGACGATCATTTCCGGCGCATGCTTCACCAAATCGGAAATTACGTGGAGCGCTCCGGGGACGGTCATCGTAATTTCCACGATAGGGATACCGCCGCTCGTGACTGCTTCCGCCGCAAACCGCGCATCTTCCGCTGAATAGACGCGCACCGCTGGAACGATGCCAATTGCTTCGATCGCGGAACGGACTTGTTCCTTTTTCATAAACTCGGCTCCTCGCGGTGGCTTCCTAAAATCTAAAAACGATCCCGCCCGTGTAACGAAAACTCTTTTCCGTGAAGGACGCGTCGTTTGTGCCCGTGGATGGATCGTAAATCGGCTGCTTCAGAAATAAATAGTCCGCTTCGATCGGGCGAATTGCGATATGGCGCGTGACAATTACATCCAAGCCGACGCCTGCGCTCTCGCCAAAGTCCGTGGACGCGAAGGGCGTGCCATTGAACTCCGCACCCGTATGTACAGCTCCAAAAATCCACTGTGCAAACGGAAGGAACCTTCCGGTCTTGTGCAGCGTGAGAGCGACCTTTGGGCCGAACATCAGCGTCTCCGACCGGCCACCGTTCGAGGTGACGTCTTTGGACAGAGACAACTCTCCGGTCCAACTTAGGAAATCGTTGACATTATACGTGCCAGAAACAACACCACTGTATACTTTGAGCGATGGCTCCGAGGGGCCCGTGACGTGAGCGAACGAAACTCCCGCGAACAGATCGACCTTCGATAGGTCCTGCGCCGAAGCCGGAACAGTAAAGAGAACGGCCAAACCCAACGCCAAAATGGCACCGCGCATTATCGAGTCTCCGATGCGAATCATTGTAAGTTCCTTACTCCGACAGCCTCGCGAAGCTGTTCAAGCGCGAGCAAGTACGAAGCCAGCGTTTGTCGGTATCCGAGTTCCGCGGCGCGATAGCTGCGTTCCGCGTCCAGGAAATCGAGCAACGCGATGCCGCCGCGGTGGTACGCGTAATCGGCGATGTCGCGAGATTTCTTCGCGATGTCCCGGTACTTGTTCTGGTATTGCAGGACCAATTTTTCGTTGGATTTCAAGCCCTCATAGGCGTCCTTCACGTCGGTCAAGACCTGGCCGTTGGTGAACGCTTGCTGCTCCTGCATCTGCGTTATCACCGAACGCGTCCGCGCGATTTCGCCCTGGTTGCGATTGAATATTTGCAACGGAATGCTCGCAAAAAAGCTCGCGTCATTGAGGCCTCCGTTGCGAGTGTAGTTCCCCTGGACGGTCAAATCGGGCTTTGCATCCGCCTTCGCGAGAACCAGACCGCTATTGGCAGCGGTAACGCCTTGCACCGCTGCGCGGAGGTCAGGGCGATTCTGCAGGGCTTGCATTTGGAAATCGTCAACGTTGCCCTTGACCGGCGAATACTCGAACGAGTCCACGACGTCATAATCGGCGGACACGGATTCGTAACCGAGTTGTTGCCGCAGGTCGGAAAGCCCCTGCACCCGAGCGAGTTGCGCCTGCTCCAGTTCGGTCTCGAATTGTAATAATTGAACTTCAATCATCAGGTAGTCGTTCTCGCTGATTCCTCCGCGCTTGAATTGAAATTCAGCGATATCAACGGTCTGCTGGAAGCTCTTTAGGTCCTGCTGCGCGAGATCGATCGTCGATTCCGCCAGTTGGACATTGACGAAGAGCGATGCGACCTGGTATGTCAGGCCGCGCTCCTGGTCCGCGACCAGCGAGCGCGTCTGCGCGGTCAAATCTTTCGCGGCCTGGTAGCGCGCCTGGCGCTTATGGCCGCGCTCAATCAGATAGCTGAGCCCGCCGTCGATTTCGGTCGAGTCCGAAAGGTACGTCTTATTCAAATTGCTCGGCGAAAAAAATGGCAGGTATTCCCAGTCTCCGACAAGGTTTGGATTGGGCCGCATGTTGGCCGTTACCTCGAGCGCCACGCTCTGGTCGATCGCCGTCCGTGCGGCGATCATGTTGTGGTTGTGCTGGAGCGCCATCTGAATGGCTTCGTCCAGGGTGATCCTGACGGGCCTCTTAGTCGCCTGACCGAACGCCGGGCTCACCAACACGCTGCAAGGCAGTACAACACAAGCAATCAGCACGGCTCGTAAACTCCAAGCTCGAAAAGTGTTTCGATTAACTCTCAAAGGTTTCCTCCGGTTCCGGCAGTACGTCGCCATCGCTCGCAAACCAGACGTAGAGCGTCGGCAAGATAAAAATGCTCATCGCCAAGTCGGCGATCAGACCACCCACGATGACAATTGCGAAAGGCCGCTGCGAATCCGATCCAATCGCGTGTGACATTGCGGCCGGCAGCAATCCAAGGGTTGCCACTAGCATGGTCATCATGATGGGTCGCAACCTCAGGACTGCCCCCTCGGTTGCAGCGTCGGGGATCGTGTAGCCACGAGCGCGAAGCTGGTTGATGTATTCGAGCATGATGACGCCTGTCTGAACGGATACGCCGAAGAGCGCCAGGAAACCTACCCCCGAGGAAACACTGAAATGCGTTCCTGTAATCAACAGAGCGAGTAATCCGCCAACGCGGGCCATGGCGACTGTAAGGAGAATGAGGAGCGCCCATTTAGGCGAGCGAAACATGCTGTAGAGAATCACGAAGATGATGAAGATCGTCAGAGGCAACACAATGAGCAAACGAGCTTCCGACCTTTGCTCGCTCTCATATTCTCCCGCCCACTGGATGTGATAGCCTTGCGGCAATTTCACTTTGTCACCGATTGCCTTGATCGCATCCCCCACCGTGCTTCCCAGGTCTCTGCCGCGCACATTAAATCTCACGGCGACATAGCGGCTGTTCCCTTCGCGGTAAATGTCATATGCGCCGTCCTTGACCTCAACTTTGGTCAGTTGGGCCAGGGAGACGCGCTCGCCCGAAGGCGAGAGCAGTCGAACATTCGCGATGGCTTCCGCTGTATTTCGGTAAGGCTCTTGATAGCGAACCACCACGTCGTATCGCGCCTCTCCCTGGAGTACCTGGCTCACGGCGTTTCCGCCCACAGCCGTTTGGATAGCGTCTTGTACGTCGGACACATTGATACCAAAACGCGCGGCCTGCTTGCGGTCGATCGTTAGATCGAGATTCGGCTGCCCGGTATCGCGCTGCACTCCGAGATCGTTAATGCCAGGGATGTGCTGCATCGCCTCCACCATTTCATCGCCCTTCTGTTCAAGGACGTACAAATCGGGGCCATAAATTTTGACCGCCAGTTCTCCTTTCGTGCCGCTGACAGTTTCACTGACGTTGTCTTCAATGGGCTGAGAGAAATTCCAGAAAGCGCCCGGGAGTTTGTCGACTTCCCGTCTCATGGCGGCAATTAATTCTTCCTTGTTCTGATGGAATACGGGCCTCCATTGTTCCTTCGGTTTCAAGTCAACGAAGTACTCGGTGTTGCCGAATCCTCCGGTGTCGGTGCCGTCATCCGGCCGGCCTACTTCCGAAACGACGGTCGTCACCTCGGGGAACGACGCAAAAATGATGCGACACTGGTCTGTAAAGCGGCTTCCTTCAGTAAGACTTGTGCTGGACGCCAGAGTGCCGCGCGCCCAGATTGCGCCTTCGTCCAAATGTGGCAAGAACTCCGCCCCAATAAACGGCCCAAACGTCAGGAACAGGGCCACGCACAAGCCTGCCGTTCCCACTCCGATGGTCACCATCCGATGTTCGATTGCCCACCGCACCCCGACGCGATATCGATCGGTCAGGAATACCATCACCGGGTTGCGCCATTCCTTGACTCCATGACGGAAAAATACCGCGCAGAGAACTGGCGCGATCAGAATCGAAAATGTCATGGCGCCCAGCAAAGCAAAGGCGACGGTTAACGCCATCGGCCGAAAGAGGCGGCCCTCCACGCGTTGAAGCGTGAAGATCGGCATGTAGGCCGTGATAATGATGGCGATCGCGTAGAAAACCGGGCGTTGCACCTCGTGCGAAGCTTCGCGGATCATGACCGCAATTGGCTTCAGGTGAAGAGTATCCGTTTTAGGAGGCGAGCCTTCCTCACTTTCCGGTGCGGCGTCTCTTGGCCGATGACTTATGTGCCGGATAATGTTTTCGACCATCACCACTGCGCCGTCCACGACCATTCCGAAATCGAGTGCGCCGAGCGAGAGAAGGTTCGCGGGAATCTTACTCAGATCGAGCCAGATCGATGCGAACAGCAGGGAGAATGGAATTGTGAGAGCAACGATAAAGGCCGCGCGAACATTGCCCAGAAAAAGGAATAGGACGATCGTCACGAGGATCATCCCCTCGACCAGGTTGTGCTCGACCGTGTGCAGGGTGTAGTGCAGCAGGTCGGCGCGATCGAGCATCGGGATGACCTTTACCCCCGGCGGCAGAATCCCGTTATTCAGCTCGTCAACTTTTTTGTGGATCAGGTCTAAAGTTGGGCCAGCATCCGCGCCTTTTCGAAGCAACACGACACCCTGAATGACGTCGGGTTCATCGATAATCTTTCCGTTGTCGAGATGATTGGCGCGCGCCATATGTCCCAGGCGAATCTTGGGGCCTTGCTGAACTGTCGCTATATCCTTGACCCGCAGAGCTGTCCCGGCTTTCGTCGTCAGGACCGTTTGTTCGATGTCCTGCGCAGTTGTGAATAGCCCGATCGCTCGGACATTCATCTGTTGCAAACCGGCCTCGACGAAGCTGCCCCCGGCGTTGATGTTGTTGTTGGCAAGTTGTTGCTCGACCTGGCCGATGCTTAATCCGTAGGACACAAGTTTGTTCGGATCGACGCGCACTTGATATTCCCTGACCGTCCCGCCGAAATCCGAGACGTCCACAATATTCGGAACGGATTTAAATTCCTTTTCGAGGGTCCAATCCTCGATGGACCTTAATTCCGTCAGGTCATATTTCGGATTCGTGCTTCGAATTGTGTACCAATAGATCTGCCCCACGGTGCTCCAGTCCGTGCCGATCTGCGGCTGAAGGTTTTGACCCGGAGGCAACTCGACCTGAGTCAGCCTCTCGAGGACCTTCTGCCGGTTCCAATCGTTGTCCGACTGGTCGTCAAAAACCATCAGAACAAACGAGAGGCCGAAGATGGATTCGGATCGAAGAGCCGTAAGATGAGGAAGCCCATTCATCACGATCTCGACCGGAACGGTCACTTGCTGTTCGACTTCTTCCGCCGACCGGCCAGGCCATTGCGTGATTACCGTCGCATAATTGTCCGCTATATCTGGGTAGGACTCGACGGGGAGGTTATGAAAGGAGACCGCGCCCCACGCAATCAGAAGGATCGCGATGGCAATCACTACAAATCGGTTATTGAGTGCGAAATCTACGAGGGTTCGAATCATTTCCTATTCATCTCCTGATTCTTGCTAAGAGCTCTCCCTCACTGGTTCTCGAACGTATTTTCCAAGACGATCGCGTTGGTCACGACCTGCTGGCCGGGCTGTAAGCCCGACACAACTTCCTGCATCTGGTTTGGCAGCATGTCCCCGCTACGGACTTCGACTTTGCGGAACTTTTTATCCGGGGCGGGTATGAATACCCAGTCGCGGTCCTGGAGATGCATGATCGCGCTCGCCGGAACCTGGGTATGAGTTTCCATCTTCTGTCCGCGGAACGTGGCTGTTGCGAACATCCCGATGCGCATCATCCCCGGGTTCCTGACTTCGAGGCGCACCTTAGCCGTGCGAATATTGGGATCCATCACTGCGCCGATGTTGCTGACGCGCCCGGGAATCTTCATGTTTGGGTACGCGTTTAAGCTGATTTCCGCGGGGTCACCCAACTTCACGTTTGGCAGATCGTTTTCGTAGACGTCGCAGACTACCCAGACGTACGAAAGGTCGGAAATTGTGAATGGATTCGTGCCGTACGCTTGCACCAAAGCGGCATTCGTGATTTCCTGGTCGGTAATCACTCCGGATACAGGAGCTTTAATATCCACGATGAAGTTAGGGTGATCCGGATCGTTGCCCAGTAGCCGCAGATGCTCGCCCGTGGTTTCAAGATTGACTTTGGCGTCGTCTTCGGTGTTTTGTGCAGCCTCGAGATCTTGCTCCGCCATGGCGCCGTGTGCGTACATGTCCGTGGCTCGATCCAACTGCTTACGCGCAAGAAGTTCGTCGTTAACGGCCTTGCGGTAGTCGGAAAACCCGCCGGAGACGTCGTCGCTACGGATATTAAGCAACACCTGATCCTTTTGAACCGTGTCGCCCAGCCGTGCATGAATCGCGACAACCTTCCCGGATGCGAGGGAGACTACGGGGACGCTCCGTGAGATGTCCGGGTTTACCACCGCAGTCGCAGCGAGCGCCGAATACGCCTGATGCGCCGTTGCCGCGACGAGCGGATACTGCTCCGGATGCTCGACGACGACGAGAGTGGCGTCCGGTCCCGGAACGACAGTGGGAGGCGGAGGAACTTCCTGCGCCGCCACGTCCCCTTGCCCCTTGCCACAGCCAGCCAGGGCCAGCACCGCTGCAACTGAGATCGTTAGCAATACAAATCTCAAATTTCTCATCTTCGTAGACATAAATTCCGTTCCTCCACGGCGATCTTCCAGCTTTCTTCAAGAAATCGGCGCACAAGTCTCCGCTGGGGAGCACGACAACAAGCTCGCTGCGCACACACTCGGCGGTCTGTTATATCGAGACTACGAAGGGCGGGGCTCTTCCGGTACTTGCGGCATGATCCAAGCGCATCGCCTGTGAAACAGTAGAGCCAGAGACGAAACCTCTCCGCGCTTGCGAACCGAAGATGGAATTGTGAATTGCGAGTGCGACGGTTTTGAAACCGGAGGACATCAATAGCGCAAAACTTTGGCAATCGCGGCTTTGCGAACCGTAATCCCCGCTCGACGAAAGAAAACGCGGATCGGTGCCTGAAATCGCCAGCGCAAAATGATCATGCCCGTCATTGACAAAAACGGTGGGAAGCCATCGGAACAATGCAGGTCGCAAGACCAGATCGTTTGGAACTTTATCTCCGGTCATGTCATGCATCTCGATCTGAAGTCCTCCCGGCGGGGCAGCCACAACAACGGATTGGTCGGCTCCAGAGGCGAGATGTAATTGAACGGTGTACATTGCATATCCGGCGAAGACTTGCTCGGTGAC
>Ga0265325_10003123_pt1 | contig 10925 bp, 13 predicted proteins | sample 41420metaG_FD_202090 | JGI IMG/M metagenome (GOLD analysis project Ga0265325, IMG submission 202090) | Rhizosphere microbial communities from Carex aquatilis grown in University of Washington, Seatle, WA, United States - 4-14-20 metaG | ecosystem: Host-associated > Plants > Roots > Rhizosphere...
ATCTCTCATCCCGTGAACAACGGCTACAATCTCGACTCCATTAACTTTGTGCCGATACACCACGAGATAGTTTCCGACTGGCCAGAAAAGAACCGGATATGCGGTCAGATCCTCGCGCTTGTGCCCCAAGTCTCTGTCGCGCGCGAGCGCTTCAAACGCGTCGAACAATTTGGCAATCAGGCGATCGGCTGCCTCGACACTATCTTCGGCAATGTAGTCCCACAGATCGTCGAGGTCGCGATCGGCCCCGCGGCTGAGGACATAGCCCTTCATGTACGTCGCATCCGCCGCTCCACCGATCTTCGCTGGAGGCGAGCTCGGGCTTTTGCCGGACCAACGCTTTCACCACGGTCAAGGGAATCAAGGCGACGGGCCAGCTCCGCATTGAACGCCATCAGTTGTGAGGTGCGTGCCTGATCGTGCTCTTCCAACAAGCGGAGGGCTTCACGCACGACCTCACTGGCAGAGGTGTAACGGCCCTTCGACACCTTCGTCTGTACAAATTTTTCTAACTCAGGCGTGAGTGAAACGTTCATGAGACACCAATCGTGATGATAACAAACATTGTCAAGCCCTGTTATGCAACCTGAAGTGTTACTACTCCAGCCGATTGATGATCGACGCGACATAGCCCGCCCCAAAACCATTATCGATGTTCACCACGGTGACGTTCGAAGCGCAGGAGTTCAGCATCCCCAGCAGCCGCAGCGATGCCTCCTGCTCGTTTGTGGCCAGTGGGGAGCTACTTGATCATTTGCTGAAAAGAGGTTGAGCGATATGCATTACATGCTTTGCAAACAGAACGTCAAGAACTTCGGCGAATTCAAGCAAACGTTGGCTTCACACGGTCCGGCGCATCAAGAGTCGGGGTTTCGTGTGCAGCGCATTTGGCAAAACATGGACAATCCCAAGCAGGTTTTCTTCATCTGTGAGGTTTGGGATGTTGCCAAGGCAAAGGCTTTCGTCAAGTCAGAAACCGAGCGTATGAAAGCGTCTGGGGTGTCCGAATTCCCGGACATCTATTACCTTAGCGAAGATTCGCGATGATGCTTGGGCAAAGACGGTGATCTCCTACTCCAATCGATTGATGATCGACGCTACATATCCCGCTCCGAAGCCATTATCGATGTTCACCACGGTGACGTTCGAGGCGCAGGAGTTCAGCATTCCCAGCAGCGCGGCGATGCCCTGGTAAGACGCTCCGTAGCCGACGCTGGTCGGCACCGCAATCACGGGAACGCCAACCAGGCCGCCGACAACACTGGGCAGCGCGCCTTCCATGCCGGCGCAAACGATGACCACGCGCGCCTCAGTCAGCGCTTCGCGACGGGCCAGCAGGCGATGGATTCCGGCAACTCCGACGTCGTAGAGGTGCTGCACTTCGTTGCCCATCACCTGCGCGGTGACAACAGCCTCCTCAGCAACCGGGATGTCGCTGGTACCCGCCGACACCACGACAATCTTTCCCTTGCCGTAGATCGCTTGGTCTCTGGTCAAGGTAACGGCACTTGCCAGGTCATGCATCTCGGCCTTGCGAAACTTGCGTTTGACGGCGCGAAACTGCTCCGGCGAAACCCGCGTCGCCAGCACGTTGTGACCATGTTGTGCAAGTCGCGCAAAGATCTCGGCAAGCTGTTGCGGAGTCTTCCCCGGCCCGAAGATGACTTCCGGCATCCCAACACGCACTGCACGATGATGGTCGACGTTGGCAAAGCCGAGGTCTTCGAACGGCAAATGCCGCAATCGCTGGACGGCTTCATCGGGTGAGAGCTTGCCGCGCTTGACCTGGTCGAACAACTTCTTGATGGCTGCGGAATTCATGCTGCAACAGTTTCAAGTCTGGAGTTTCAAGCTTCAAGTGCGACAGAACACTATCCTCGGAAGTACCCCTTAGGGATTTCGAGGCGTTCGGAACTGAGTGGTACGATTGGAACCCAGGATGCACGCTCTGACCAACTCCGCACCCCGCACGCTGACCGTCGCCGTCACGGGCGCCAGCGGCTCGATCTTTGCCAAGCACCTGCTGGACGCCCTGGATCGCGATGAACGCGTCGCGACGGTCAATCTTATCCTATCGGACAGTGGACTGCGGGTAATGGCTGAGGAGATCGAGATCTCCGGTCGCAATCAATTGATCGGCAAACTTCTGGGCCGGGATTCGCAGAAAATCCGCCAGCAGAACAACTCCGACATCGGAGCCAACGTGGCCAGCGGTTCCTACCAGACCGACGCCATGATCGTGCTACCGTGCAGCGTAGGCACACTGGCGCGAATCGCCCACGGCATGGCTATCCAGCTGATCGAGCGCGCCGCCGATGTCTGCCTGAAGGAGCGCCGGCCGCTGATCCTGTGCGTGCGGGAGACGCCTTTCAACCTCATCCATCTGCGCAACATGACCCTTGCCGCCGAAGCGGGCGCGACTATTTTCCCGATCATCCCGGCGTTCTACTTCCGTCCAATCTCGACCGACGAGATTGCGCGCGAGTTCGTCAACCGCGTGCTGGCGCATGTGGGATTGCCGCGACCCGGCGCGTACCAGTGGAAGGGCGAGTGAGTCCTGTTCAACCAGATCAGGCAGCCATCTCGCCTATACTTGCGCCTGACGTTTTGAGCGGGGGTACGAGTGAGCCGTCTACGATGGGTGAATCCGCACCTTCTCATGCATGCAGTCCGAAACGCGGTGGCGGGCGTGGGCTCGCTGGCGCTCGCCCAGGCTCTCCATTTGCCGGAACCGTTCTGGGCGTGCATCACCACCTTTGTCGTCCTGCAGCCTCAGCTGCGCCTAACCGTGGACAGCTCCTGGCAGCAACTGGCTGGGACCGCACTGGGAGCAGCCGCTGGCGCGTGGCTGGCCATTCATTTCGGAAGCTCGCTCCTGGCGTTCGGTGCAGGCGTCTTCGGAGTCGGCCTGATCTGCGCCGTCTTGAAACTGGACAATTCCTTTCGCTTCGCCAATATCACGCTTGCCATCGTGTTGCTGGTGGCGCATGGCGAATCCCCTTGGGGAGTGGCGATCCATCGCTTTCTGGAGGTGTCCCTCGGAATCGCCGTAGCTTTGGCCCTGACGGCGGTGTGGCCGGAACCAGGACTGGCACCCGCGGCCGCGCCCCGTTAAACTCCGGCGGACAGACACTCGAGATCAGCAAGATATAGACGACTGGCTGCAGACAACTGACCCTCGGAAAATCTGCTGCGGTCAGGTACTGGCGCCGAGGTCGCCCGCCCGCAGCTTCCACACTATCTGCCGTAACATGCCGAGCAGGACTTCGGCATCGGCGGGTTGCAGGTTGAGGCGACGCACCATGCGGCGGACCTTGTCCTCGGTGGAAGCTGCTGCGCTGGGGTTGGCGTAGCCGCTGAGGTGCAGAGCGTCCAGCAGCAGTGCTGTTATGCGCTCTGACTCGCCGGCACTGGCACGCTTCAGCTTCTCCGCTTTTACCGCCCTCTCTGGACTGCGGACCAATTCGTACAGGCAGACCGCCACCGCTTGGCCTAGGTTCATCGAAATGTTCTTTTCGCTAGTCGGAATACGCATCAGCCAGTGGCAGTGGCTGAGATCCTGGTTCGAAAGCCCAACCTTCTCCGAGCCGAATAGGATGGCGACGCGCCCCGCGGCCAGTTGTTTGCGGATGAGGCGCGCGCCGCTGTCCAGCCGTCGGAGTGGATGTTGTAATTCACGGTGACGCACCGCCGTGGTTCCTACCACCAGTGAACAATCGGCGACCGCGTCAGCCACGCTCTTGTATTCCTCAGCGCTCTCCAGAACCGCTGAGGCGCCCACCGCCGATCGCGCTTCTCGAAAGGCCAACTCATACGGGTTCACCACTCGCAGGTGAGCGAAGCCAAAGTTGCTCATGGCGCGGGCCGCCGCTCCGAGGTTCAGCGGATTTCGCGTGGCTACCAGTACCACGCGCAGGTTGTTGAGAGCGTCGGGCATCAGAGATCAGTCTACCTTCCGCCGATTGAGGTTAGCGGATAGAATTGGCCAGCCTCGGTGGCCGGAGAAGTCCAGGCGTCGGCATCGCGAACGTATCGGTAGCACACATGTGTTTAGAATCACTTGAACGGAGGAGCTCATGGAGTTGTACATTTTCGCGCGATTTCATGCCCGCCCGGGCCGCGAAAGGTCCGTCGAGAAGGAGCTGCATGCCGTTGTTCCGCCTTCGCGCGAGGAAGCGGGCTGCCTGAGCATTAACGCTTTACGCTCGGTGCGGGACGCCGGGCTTTTCTACATCCATTCCCGCTGGACGGACGAGGCTGCTTTTGAAAAGCACGCTATCCAGCCGCATACGGTGCGCTTTATCGAACAAATGGAGCCGCTAATCGATCACTCGCTCGATGTGACCCGGGCCGAACTCCTGGGTTAACAGCCGTTTTTTGCAATAATAGCCAAGCCCCATGAATGGCCTTTTGCAGCACGTGCGTTTTGGCCTGCGCCTGATACGTAAGTCGCCGGTCTTTTATTCAGTGGTCATCGTCATCCTTGCCTTGGGAATCGGCGCCAATACCGCCGTCTTCAGCGTGGTCGATGCCGTCCTGCTCCGCAAGCTGCCTTACCGCGAGCCCGACCGGCTGGTCATGGTCTGGGAGAAGAACCCCACGCTCGGCGCCATGGTCGGTGACCGTGTGCCCACCGCCTATACCAACTTCGCTGAATGGGTCCGGCAACAGCGCTCGTTCGAAAGTATCGCCGGCTTCGAAGACGTCAGCTTGAACCGCACCGGGACTGGCGATCCGGAGCGCATCGCCGGCGCGCGAGTCTCGGCGAATTTCTTCGGCGTGCTGGGCGTGACTCCCCTGCTGGGCAATGCGTTCGAATACGCAGAGAGTGACGCCTCGCGCAACCACGTCGCGATCTTGAGCTATCCGTACTGGCAGAGCCACTTCGGCGGCAGTCCCAGCGTGCTGGGGCAAACGCTCACCTTGAACGACGTTCCTTACACCGTAGTGGCCGTGCTGCCCGCCAACTTTCATTTGCCATCGACCCGCGAGGGCGGCGAACAGCGCAAGCCCGACATCTGGATTCCCTATGAGCCAGTCAGCCAGCGCACCGACGCGGAGTTGAACCGGCTGAAGATGCAGACCTTCGCGCGGCTGCGTCCGGGCGTGTCGCTGGAGCAGGCACGCCAGGAAATGGACGTCATCGGCAAGCGACTGGAGGAGCAGAATCCCACCCTCAACGCCGGCTTCGGCTCCAACGTCTTCCCCATTTACGTGGAAGATGTCGGCAAAGAGCTGCGGCGCAACCTGCTGGTGCTGCTGGCTGCGGTTGGGCTCATCCTTCTGCTGGCCTGCGCCAATCTGGCCAACCTGATGCTGACTCGCGCCATGGCACGGCAAAGGGAGCTTGCCATTCGCAAAGCTCTCGGCGCCAGCCGTGCGCGGCTGATCGCGCAGATAATTGTGGAAGGCCTGCTGCTGAGCTTCTTCGGCAGCCTGCTGGCTCTGCTGGTAGCGCACTTCGGCATTGAGCTTTTGCTGGCGCTGAAGCCCGCTGACTTGCAGCGTCCGGAGCAGGTTCACCTCAGCATCGGCGTGCTGCTGTTCACCATGGCGGTCAGCTTCGTCGCGGGAGTGGCGTTCGCGGCGATTCCCGCCATCTACGTATCCAAGACCGACATCAACACCGTGCTGAAGGAATCCACGACAACCTCGCGCCATCCCGGAAGGGTTCGTGCGGCTCTGGTCGTGGGTGAAGTCGGACTGGCCTTCGTGTTGCTGATTAGCGCGGTGTTCATGATCGCCAGCCTGGCATCGGTGCTGCGCGTCGATCCGGGATTCCGCGCCGATCATGTCCTGACCATGCACTTCAGCATGCCGCCCTCGCGTTACGCCAAGAATGAGCAGTTCGCCAACTTCTGCCAGCAGGCGCTGGAACGCGTTTCCGCGCTGCCGGGCGTGAAGTCGGCCAGCTTTTCCGATGGTCTGCCGATGACGCGCATCCGCATGATGAAGTTCACGGTTGATGGCCAACCAATGCCGAAGCGCGGCAGCGAACCTACGGCCGACATGCGCGGCATCAGTTCGCCCTCGTACCTTGCGACACTGGGGATACCGATCGTCGCCGGACGTAACTTCACCGTGGATGAGATCAACCAGAACCGGCCTGTCATCGTCGTGAATCAGACGCTGGCGAAGAAGCTGTGGCCGAACGAGGACGCGATCGGCAGGCACATTCGCACGGTTGCACGGCCAGGCACCGAACCAATGGATCTTACGGTGATTGGCGTTGCGGGTGATACGCACCAAGTATCGCTGGAAAGCGGCACTCGTCCGGAAGTGCTGCGGCCGATGGTGGACTATACCTACCTGACGCTGGCGGTGCGCACTGCCGCCGATCCGGGCTCGCTAACCTCGGCCATCAAGCACGAGGTGTGGACGCTCGACAAAGACTTGCCGATTTACGACGTCGCTACCATGGACGAGGTCGTCGAGGAGAACCTCGGCCAGCGCCGCTTCGACTCCTTCATGATGGGCATCTTCGGCGGGCTGGCGCTGTTGCTGGCCGGAGTCGGTATCTACGGAGTGCTCTCCTCGACGGTGCAGCAGCGGACCCAGGAGATCGGAGTACGCATGGCGCTGGGAGCGCAGCAGGGCGACGTTCTGCGCATGGTGATGAGCTACGGCCTGAAGCTAGTGCTCGTCGGCATGGCGCTGGGATTGGTAGCGGGTTTCATCCTGACGCGCCTGCTGGCCAGTATGCTCTTCGGCGTCAGCCCGGCGAATCCTCTTAGCTATCTTGGCGTTTGCGCAGGATTGACGCTCGTCGCAGCACTTGCCTGCTACTTGCCGGCGCGAGTGGCAGTGAGGGTCGATCCGTCGCGGGCGCTTAGGGCGGAATAGCGGAAACTGCTACCATAGTGTTAAGTGCCTGCAGCCGCTTTGACGGCGTGGGACACGGAGAGGAACGGCGAGGACAATGCGATGGATGTTACGGTCCAAGATTCATAAGGCCACAGTTACCGATGCCGATCTGCGATACGTAGGCAGTATCACGATCGACGAGGAATTGATGGACCAGGTGGAGTTGCTGCCCGGCGAAAAAGTCATGGTGGTCAGCAATACCAGCGGCGCAAGGCTGGAAACCTACACCATTCCTGGGAAACGCGGCTCGGGTGTGATGTGCATGAACGGAGCAGCCGCGCACCTGATCAAAAAGGGCGAAGAGATCATCGTCATGGGCTTCGAGCTGGCCGATGGGCCAATCGTGGCCAAGCAAATCGTGCTGGGCCCGAATAATGAATTCGTGCGCTGGTTGTAAGACACCGCCATCGCGTCACCAACTGGATAATTGACGGCTTCCTTCACCGGTGATATGTTGCCTCTACACTGGAAAGGAGGTTGATCCAACGCCTATGAAAATTGATGGTCCGTGTAGTACCCCAAGTGAGGTGGCTGAGGCTTAGGGCTTCTGCTCTAAATCCTCGCAAGACTGCTTAGTATTGAAGTCTGCCGCTGGGGCCACGTAGAGTGGACAGCCTCAGGCCAATTCCAACAGCTAACCGGAAGGACCCGCTGGCGCCGCGCGCCGCGGGTCTTTTCTATTGCAACTCGCGAGGTGGCTCATGAGCGGTTTGGTTGGTTCCGCGGTGGAGGTCCCGATTCTTGAAACCGAGCGTCTCAGGCTGCGCGGGCATCGGCTCGCTGATTTCGCCGACTGCGCCACGATGTGGGCTGACCCGATCGTGACGCGTCATATTGGCGGCAAACCATTTTCGCGAGAGGAAGTCTGGGCCAGGATGCTGCGCTATGTTGGGCATTGGGCATGGCTCGGCTTCGGCTATTGGGCGGTCGAAGAGAAAGCCACCGGCGAGCTGGTCGGCGAGTTGGGATTCGCTGACTACAAGCGGGACATCCAGCCATCGATCGAAGGCACGCCCGAGTTGGGCTGGGCGCTGGCCTCGCGAGTACACGGCAAGGGCTATGCGACGGAGGCTGTTCGCGAAGCGATCACCTGGGGCGACGAACATTTTGGACGCGTGCGAACGGTTTGCCTGATCCATCCCGAAAATGTTGCGTCGATTCGGGTGGCGGAGAAATCTGGCTATCGAGATTTCGAGCACACGACGTACAAGGACCACGCGGTGATACTTTTCGAGCGCTAGTTCATTACTGCGGCGGTTGCTGAGGCTGCGGAGGCACGCCGTGCGGTCCGACAGGAGCTTCTCCCGCCTTCAATTTGCGGCAGCAGCCGCTGACCATGTCTCCCGTGGGCAGGTTGACCTGCGACGAATAGGGGAAGGTTTCCTTGCGAACAGGATCGTTGCAGCTCGCCTTCTTGATGGTGGCCGACAGGTCGTATTGGCCGTTCATTGGAGCCAGGCCGTTCCGGCGCTGCCAAGCCCAGGTCTTGTCCTGCGCCACCCATACAAATTGGCCCAGAAAATCCTGGTCCGGCTGATTGATGCCCAGGTAGCGCGCTCCCCAGGAGACAAACTGAATACTCCAATTCGGGCCGTAGCCAAAGCAGACCATGTCAGGAGGGTTGGGCGGCGGAGCCTGGTTCTGAGGAGTCGCCGGAGCCGGAGGCTGAGCCAAAGGGTTTGTGGTGGTTTGTGCGAGGGCGAAACTCGCGGCAAACAGGAGGAAGATGAATAAGGCGGATTGAACTGATGCGCGTCCCATGAAACCTCCGAAGAGGAATGGTCGCCGTAAACGGCTGCCGCGTCAACTGCGAAAATCGCCGGGTGTCTGTTCCCATAGGCTGGGGGGCAATCAATGTCCGATAATGTGGTACCCCCTCCCCCCTGCCATTCTTTAGAATCAGTAGTTTAGGAGAAAAATCCCGCCAAAATCGTCTGCCCATTGGACTTAGAGGTAAAATCGTCCAGGCAAAGGACTTAGGGAACACCATTCCGCCACTTTTCACATTGCTGACGTTCATCCAAGTTTCAAAGAACAGGGTAACCCGCTTCGCTGTGGCGGGCCAACGGCACTGAGCCTGCGGACATCATAGCACTAAAGAATTAATTGTAAAGTCACTAAAGTGTTGTCCGAGGTGCCTGCGAGTAAACCCGACTTTCTGAACAGCGAGACGAATAGACGAGTGGGTTTGGCTGATAATTCTGCCCTGGATGGATTGGGTGCGAGTTCGCCTGTTCATGCCAGCTATCTGCGGACAGCCAACTTCCGTATTATGCGCGAGACGATCAGAATGATCGAAACTCCGCGATACGTTCCTAATGGAATGGGCGATCAGACGGCAAGAGCCGCTGGCTGAGAGGAGCGAGGTCGGGCGGGCGCTGCCCCATGAAGCCCGCCAGCGCTCGGCGGCTGCAGCGCCTTGTTAGGCCGCAGAGAGCGCACTGATCGTAACGCAATATCCGTCCGGATCTCGGAGCGAGAACTCCTTGGTTTGAGTGTTCGGATTCACATGTGGCTCCTCTTCGAGCCGAGTGACGAGAGAGCGTGCCCTTTGCAGCGCCAGGTCGAAATCATCGACACGGAAGAACAACAGGAGCCCGTTGCCGGGCGTCCCGTGATCGGGGCTGATCAATGAGGGATGCTCATGGGCGCCCCACTCGTGGAGGCAGAGCAAAACAGTTCCATCGGAATCGAGGATTTGCCCAAAGTAATCATGGGCAGGAAGGATAGCCGGCTGACCGAACAGCGCCTGGTACCATTTCAAGCTGCCCGGCACGTCTCCTACCCCTATGATCGTCCACGTGCGCTTCATCGGGTAACCCTTCTATGGACTAATTCTTGTCTAGACCGACCTGGCCGCGGCCCTCCTTGACCGCAGACCGATGATGGTCACGGTTCAAGGGAGGAGTGGCGCGTGATTCCAGGACGCATAAGGACGTGCCGGCGTTCACGTCAGCCTCGCCGCGCTGCCTCGATGGCGGCGATGTCGACCTTCTTCATCGTCATCATCGCCTCGAAGGCACGCTTTGCCTCACCACCGCCAGCCGCTAGCGCGTCGGTTAGCGCGCGCGGGGTGATCTGCCAGGAGAGGCCCCAGCGGTCCTTGCACCAACCGCACTGGCTTTCCGTGCCGCCATTGCCGACGATCGCGTTCCAGTAACGGTCGGTCTCTTCCTGATTCTCCGTCGCGATCTGGAAGGAAAAGGCTTCGGTGTGCCTGAACACCGGCCCGCCGTTGAGACCGAGACAGGGAATGCCCAGAACGGTGAACTCCACCGTCAGCACATCGCCCTTCTTGCCGCCCGGATAGTCACCGGGAGCCTCGTGAACTGCGGTTACTTTACTATCCGGAAAGGTGACGGCGTAGAAGCGCGCCGCCTCGTGCGCGTCCTTGTCGAACCAGAGGCAGATCGTGTTCTTGGGCTTCATGTTCGTGTGCTCCTTGTGCTCGATCAGGACGAACGCCGCGGCCTTTGCGTCGGTCCGTATCAGTGACCCACGAGCTCATCTGCTGATCGGCTAAGGCCGACGTCTCAAATTGGTCGCCGCCCGTCCTGCCCTTTTGAATCATATCGCTGGCAGAGATCGATTTCGAGATCCAAAGCTATGACAGGCCAATTTCCGAATGATCCCGATTCAGGTTCCTCCTCAGGGTAGATCACGCAAATAGGCGTAGCCTTTGCCGATGATGCCAGGATAGCCGGCAATTCGGAAAAGGGCGGCAGCCCCTTTGCCCCTGCTTCCTCGTTGTAGAAGAAAGGATCATGGGCCGCTCCCATTCATAAGCGCTACCTTAAAACCTTGTGGGCTTGAAGTGGCGTGCCAATCTCCCAGAACCCCGTTTTTCGGGCTAATGTGACAAGCGAATGCTTCGCTGACCATTGTGTCCGATTCAGATAGGTTACGAGTTGGGTTGTTATCGCCAACGATCCCGGGCAAGCAGCGTAACTCCATTGCCGTCGGCCGTTTAGGCCGTAATCTCAAATTAAGTTGACCGTTCGCCGCGGTTGCGCTAATAAGTAGTCCGGCCGCGCAGTAACAGTCGTTTTGCAACATGCGCG
>Ga0265325_10003124_pt1 | contig 10925 bp, 10 predicted proteins | sample 41420metaG_FD_202090 | JGI IMG/M metagenome (GOLD analysis project Ga0265325, IMG submission 202090) | Rhizosphere microbial communities from Carex aquatilis grown in University of Washington, Seatle, WA, United States - 4-14-20 metaG | ecosystem: Host-associated > Plants > Roots > Rhizosphere...
CTGCGCAGCCGTCTGGTCGGCAAATTGCATGACGATGCGGTGCTTGACGAGCTCTTCGTAGGTGGTCGGTCGACCATACAAGTCGAAATATTTTTGACTTCCATACCACATCACATGAAGACATCCGAGCTTGACGACTTTGGCGTCCAACGCGGCGGGGCGGGTCAGTTGAATTGCCACATCGGCCTCGTGCCTCAGTACATCTGCCGACTGCATCGCACAGTGTAGATCGATAAAAATGTTTGGAAATGACCGCTGGAACTCGACCAGCCGCGGCGCTAGCCAGAATGTACCAAGCCCTTCGGTGATTGCGACTCGAACCTCACCAGCTATTGCAGGCGCCACACGGCTTCGGCTGCGTACAACGTCAAACGTCGCAGCCTCCATACGTTCGACAGCCTCAACCACCTGCGCGCCCTCATCAGTCAAGCGTGTTCCATACACGTCACGGGTAAATAGGACGGCGCCAATTTCGCGTTCAAACTCATCAATACGGCGGCGCACCACACTAAACGACTGATTAAGACGTTCGGCCGCCGACCGAAAACTGCCGCACCGGACGACCTCCAGAAAAGCCCGAGCGTTATTCCAGTCGGCAAGCGTGCTTCGACTGTCGGGAAGGTGTTCCGCTGGCAGAACACCGTGTTTCACCACGAGACGCATACGCGCCATCCTCCCGCAGCTAAGGTTCTATTCAAATTAGCGCGGAGTGGTAGGCGCCTACAACTGTAAAGGAGTGGAGGATGACTGCGCATATAAGAGGCATTACTGGGATCGAACCTGGCGAAGTATTGGGGTTCGGCCCGCCAAAGCATCCTCTGCCGGCCCAAAACATCGAAGACTTTGCCGAGACTGTCGTTGTTTTTACGCCGGCCGGCAATGAATTGAACGCGGTATTAAGTCGCGCTCGAATCGACCTTCCGGGGCTCGCGGAGTCTGACGCAGTACACCGGGTCATGTCGCATAATCCGGACAGCCTTTGGGCCATCGCGCAACGTCAAACCTTCGACGCGGCGCACCCTATAATCGACGGGTTTATCGCTTTCCTGATGCTTAACCGCGAAGGCGTTAGACGCCTCCTTGAGGGGTCGTTCGATGCCAGCAATCCAGATCTGGCGCTCCTCGTTGCACAAAACCACAAGCCGGCAGGAATTTATGTCTGGGCGATGTGGGCGCGCAATGGACTAGTGCCAGGTATCCCGTTGGCGTTCGAGAAAATGTGGACGCCGCTTTACAAAGACGCGAACTTCTATGCCCGGGCAGCAACCCAGGACGGGCGACGCCTTCTGGAGACGATGGGCTTTTCGCGCGGCGCCGCGTTTGAAGATCTTAGTGAATCCAATCTCCATTTCTTTCAACGCTCGGAGAAAATCAAAACGCCTTTGCCTTCCTATGATCGATATCAAGGCGGGGGCAATACCAATGAGATAGCCGTCACAATGGCACGCTCGATCGAAGATTTAATGCGCGTCGTGACGGTGCGAAGCGCAGTGTACATTTCCGAACAGGCTTGTCCCTACCTAGAAGAATTTGATGGCAACGATTTCTGCGCGACTCATCTTCTCGGATATATCGGCAATGAACCAGCCGGTTGTATTCGCATTCGGTACTTCGCGGATTTTGCCAAAATCGAACGGCTCGCCGTGCGCAAGGAGTTTCGCAAAACACGCTTGTCATTCCACCTGGTCCGTGCCGCGATAGAGTTCTGCCGGGTTAAGGGCTATCAACGCCTCTACGGCCACGCCCAAAAGCGCCTCGTCAATTTCTGGTCGCGATTCGGATTCGAATTATTTGAAGGCGGCCAAGAACTTGTTTTTTCAGATTTCGATTATGTCGAAATGCAACTGAAGGTCGAACGACATCCGACCGCGATCACTATCGGCGTTGACCCTTATATGATTATTCGGCCCGAGGGCCGTTGGCATCAGATGGGGGTTCTTGAGACTTCGAAAGCCCGGCCGGTGACGCGCCCCTCCGTTGAGGGGTCGGGCAATTGAACAACATTGTAAACCTGCGAACGTTCGCCACAGCGCGCGGTGTACCTATCGTGGTGCTGATTGACATGCAAAAAGAGTATCTCGCTACCCCTCGCATGATCGCAATTCCGAATATTGAACCCGCGGTCAAAAACTGTCGCAAAATTCTGGCCCACGCCCGCAAAGTGGGGTTGCCGACGATTTTTGTACGGTGGCTCGATCAGTCCGCGCCGTTCTTCAACAAGGCAACCCCCTTTGTTGGCTGGATCGACGGCTTTGAGCCGCAACGCAACGAGATGATCTTCGAGCGAAGCCGTCCATCGTGTTACGCTAGCAACGACTTCGCGTCGCTCATGCAACAAGGGGGCGCTGACGTCGTCATTGCGGGATTCGCAGGAGAGGTCGCGTGCTTGTCGACGATAGTGGAAGCCTTCCACCGCAATCATCGGATGACTTTTCTAGCAGATGCATCCGCTAGTCACCCGCTAGGTGACATGACTGCAGAAGCTGTTCATTCCGCTGTCGCAAAAATCGCAAAGATCTATGGTGAAGTAGAAAAGACGGATGATTGGCTCAACGCCGTTTACGCTGACGAGGTCGTCAGTGGCTGACAAACGTTCGTCTCTCAATCGAAGGTTAGATGAGATGATCACAGGTCTGAAGAATTGGCAGCGAGAGCTTTTGGACCATGGTTATCTCGATAGCTCTCGATTGTTGGGCATCGCCATTCTAGACTTGCAAATGCGCCTTAACAAGATTTCTGACTTAGAGTTGAAAGCGTTTTGCGATGCTGTACGACAGCACGCGGCGAATGCAACGCCCGATCGTCCGTTGCACACGTTAGGACAGTACTGTGACGGCGCAAGAGATCTTTCTGCTACCGAAAACATTATTCTTATGCGCGACGTAACCGAGCGGCGAAAAAAGGCAGACAGGGGCTAATGGTTGAGTTGCACCTTCTGGGTCGTAACGAAAAACTTGGTGAGACGTCACAACGCTACGTTATTGGCGCAGTCGCAGTCGGCAATGCTCTAGAGTGGTTCGAGCTAGTTGTATTTGGCTATTTTGCAGCGATTATTTCCGATCTCTTTTTCCCTAGCAGTGACCCGACTGCGTCACTGCTATTGACCTTAGCCAGCTTCGGTATCGCTTATGTCATGAGGCCATTGGGTGCGGTCGTGCTAGGGGCGTACGCGGATCGAAATGGGCGAAAGGCCGCACTTCAGTTGTCCATTTTCCTTATGGCGCTGGGATCGGTTGCGATCGCGGTTGGGCCGACCTACGCGACGGTCGGCATTCTTGCGCCTATCGTTATCCTTGCTGCAAGACTTGTTCAGGGTTTTTCAGTTGGCGGAGAGTTTGGCAGCGCAACGGCGTTTTTGGTGGAGCAAAGCAACAAACGTCGAGGTTATTTCGCGAGTTGGCAGTTTGCGAGCCAGGGCTTAGCCGCCTTAATGGCAACCGGCTTCGGCGCGGCGACCACTTTCCTTCTAAATCCGGCGCAAGTCAGCTCCTGGGGATGGCGAATTCCCTTTTTCTTCGGACTCGCGCTCGTACCGCTAGGCATATACATGCGTGCACGCCTAAGCGAAACGGATGCCTTTCAGGAAAATCGGCCGGTAAAATCGCCTGCGCACTCTGTTGCGCTCGAAGGTAAGGCTGGCCTGTTAATTTCGGTCGGCGTTATCGTCCTTGGAACGGTATCGGTCTACACGATTTTGTTCATGCCGACGTATGCGGTGAAGGTGCTATCACTTCCCGCCCCGAATTCCTTTGCGGCCGGATTCGTGACTGGTGCATTACAGTTATTTCTAATCCCTATTTTTGGTGCGCTTTCGGATCGGGTTGGAAGAACAGGAGTGCCAATTGTCGCTGCTAGCCTAACTTTGTTGGGCACTTATCCAATTCTCAATTGGCTTTGCGTCGAGCCAACAATTCATAAGCTATTCGCTGTGCAAGCGATCCTGGGCATCGTTACCGCGGCTTATCTTGGCTCGCTGCCGGCACTTATGTCCGAGTTGTTTCCAGTTGCCATGCGTAGCACGGGCTTGTCCGTCAGCTATGCGTTTGGCGTGGCAATCTTCGGCGGGTTCGCGCCGTTCATTCATCTTTGGCTCGTCGTAGAAACCGCGAATCCTCGCGCCCCGGCGATATATGTCATAGCCGCGGCTATGATTAGTCTGGCGTCGCTTTGGTCTGCGCGTCGGCGGGGTTTTAACTAGCTGTGAGTGTGATTTCCCAAACTAAGCGACGAGCAGGTCATTTGCGGGCAGGAATTATGCCGCTCGATCGCCGTCTGTGGATTTTAGCAGCAGGAATGTTCGCGATCGGTACGGATAGTTTTGTGATTGCGGGACTGCTTCCGCAGGTCTCACGCGACCTTGGCATAAGCATTGCAGGAGCAGGTCAGTTGGTTACCGCTTACGCGGCGAGCTACGCCATTTGTACTATCCCACTTGCAACATTTACCTCACAGCTGCCGCGACGGCGTATTTTGCTCTTCGCGCTGGCGATCTTTATCACAGGCAATGTCCTTGTCGGTTTAAGCTCAAATTATGTGATGGCCTTGACTGGACGGTTGCTTGCAGGAGCGGGGGCATCAATATTTGCGCCGTTAGCAGTTGCAACGGCGGTGACCTTAGTCGCCGACGATCGTCGTGCCCGCGCGCTAGCAATATTAATGATGGGTCTTAGCGCAGCGACAGCGTTCGGGGCACCTCTAGGTACCGTTATAGGTACACTAAATTCTTGGCGCTTAACGTTCTTGTTGATTTCGGTCGGTGCGGCATTCGTCATCGGCGGTGTGTACTTCGGGCTTCGGGATTTGAAACCCGGCATGCGCATGACTCTTCGAGAACGAGTCGCCCCGATACATGATCCCAGAGTTCTCCTAACGCTCCTATCGACGTTCTGTGTTCTTTCTGGTCTGTATGTAACTTATACTTTTATCAGTGCCATCTTTGATCGCGTAACGAACAACGATGGCGTGACGCTTGCATTGCTGCTTTCTGTATTCGGGGTTGCGGGGACGGCAGGAAGTGTGATTGTAGGTAAATTGAGCGACCACTTCGGGACTAGAAAAATAATTAATGGGACGCTGGCAATCGCGGCCGTCAATTTCTTGCTCTTGCCTTGGACGGGCGCGTACTTTTTCAGCGCAATTATTGCGCTGGCGGTTTGGGGTGTCTGCGGCTGGGCTTTTACAATTCCGCAACAGCATCGATTAATTGGCTTTGCGCCCGAATTGTCCTCGGTATTGCTGGCACTGTACGCTTGCGCCGTATATGCTGGCACGTCGGCATCTGGAATTTTTGGTGCGCTTGGACTTGCCTTAGTGGGCCGACATGAGCTCCCAATTATTGGCGCTGCGCTGATTGTTTGTGGCCTGATAGCTGCGGAGTTCGTTAGTAGGCAAAAGTCAATCCGCACTAAATCGAACGCCGGACCCGCCCGACGCGGCCGATCCAATTACGCCTCACGCGATGTCATTTCAAGAAATTGAATTAGGTTGCTTGGATGATGTCCCGCGTGCCTACGAAGTGGCCGATTTCTTCGCTGGATTCGCAAAAGCGATTACGGAACATCGCGCGGCGGGTCAGCGGCAGTGCGCCTGAGCGGTGAGATCTCATTGATCGCGGTGTTGGCCAAGGCCGAAAGGCAGCTTTGAAAATCATTTCCAGTCTACGAGCGGCCGCATTGTCAGCGAAGCTGCTTCTGGCCGTCAGCGCGCCGCTGTGAAGCATGTCTCGGCTTCCATGGAGCGGTTCCTGAAGATTGCCTCAGACGCATGATCTCGTAATCTACTATAACGGGAGTGTGGTATATAATACAACCGATTCGCTGCTGCCTAAGGGGAGAGCCACATGGCTTTGCGCTTCATCGTGGACGAAAGCTGTCCGAAGTGCCGCGAGCCGGTAAAGCTAGCCGTTGTTGAACTCCATCCCAAACTCAGCGACACAGCAACACACACCCTGAAATGTACGTTTTGCGGATTTGAAAAGACGAAAATCTTTTCGATCAAGGCAGAGTATCCAAAGCCTTCTCGCGCTTCGCACGCGCATCGCTAGGGCCAGCCTGCGTTACGATTCTCTCAAATGGATATTTCTAAGTTACCAAGGCAACTGCGACGGGGTGCGCCTCCCGCCAACTGCGTTTGCGTAATACAAACCGCGAGTTCGCATAAGGCCGAATATGGAATTCTCCAAGCAGTCGATGTTTGCATCACCTTTTTCACGCTGGAGAATGCTTGTTCACAAAGGGCCGAGCGCAAGCTGGCAGCGAGAACAACTGATTGGATCTTTTCCGTACCGCTTTTGAAACAGCATTTTTATCGCGCCTTCATCAGGGAAGGCGGCCTGCTACTTTAATAGTAGCGCGATATTATTTTCGTCACCCGGTGAACAACCTTTAAGCGGCCGTCTCCTTGACAGGAAAAAAAGCCGGTGCAACGTTGTTGAACATGAGGACAATGCGCGTTAAGCGGATCATTCGCGAAAGCGTTATTACAAAGGTGGCCGAAGAGCTGCGTCGGCTTATTTCGGCTAACGGCCTTGTGGCGGGCGACACGCTGCCTTCCGAGACGGAATTATCGCTGAATTTTGGTATCAGCCGAAATTCACTTCGCGAAGCGCTTCGCGTTCTGGTGGGCCTTGGCTATATCGACAAAGAGCCGAACAAGCGGGCCGTCGTAAGAGCTAAACCGGTTACCGGAGCGGACAGACCCAGTGCGGTTGCGTTCGCAGAAATTGCGCCTCTCGCCTATGAATTGCGCGGTCTGATCGAACGGCGTTGCGCTGAACTCACAGCAAAGAGGGCGAATAAGGCTCTAGTGGCCAAACTAGGCGACGCCCTTGCGCGCTTCGAACAGGCTTTCAAAACTCGAGAATTGGGAGCAGCCGCGGAGGCGCATACGGCGTTTCATGACACGCTGGTCCAGGGCTCCGGAAATCCTATTCTCATTAATCTATTCAATGGCGTGCGGTTCGCGATGATCGAACTCGATATTCCCGCGCGCAGCATTGATGAGAGTACACCTTCGTTGCACCGCGCGATTTTTAGCGCGATCAACGCTCGCAATCCCATCAAGGCAAGCGCGGCGGTGCAGCGGCATTTTCGCGCGTTCAAGCCCCTCGTGGAATTTATCTCAAAGAATTCGATAACGAATTCTTTGTCGCAGTACCATTCGAACTCCCGTGGCAGGTCGTCAGGTCGAAGCCGGGCGACTCGGCGCTCTGTTCTGGGAGATCTTTCCGTTTTATCAGTCAAAGTTGGAGAAAGGTAATGACTATTCGTCTCGGCTCAGTTGTCGGTATTGCTCTAAGCCTCACATTGGCAATCGTGCATGGCGCCATGGCTGCCTCGTTCACCGGTCAAACATTGCGCGTGCAGCAGTGGCCAACTGGCCCAGAGGCAGAGGCGCTAAAAAAATATGTGATTGATCCGTTCATCAAGGAGACCGGGGCCAACATTGTTGTCGAATATGGGCACACGACCGCCTCTATTGCCAAGATTCGCGCGCAAAAGGATGATCCTCAGCTTGACGTCGTGCTTTTGGATGACATCGGCGTCTATACCCTCGCTCGCGAAGGGCTGCTCGACCAGCTCGATTTGTCGAAGCTTGAGAATGCTAAGTACATTTTTCCCAATTACGTACTTGCTAACAGTCACGGCATCGGAGTGACCACCTACATAGCCACGATCCTCTACAACACAAAGTTAATGGCGACCGCACCGACAAGCTGGAACGACCTTTGGGATCCAAAATACAAAGGCAAGGTCGTGCTGCCGCCGGCGAATGTCGCGAGAGCGCCACTATTGGCGCTGATGGCAGCAAAGCTCAACGGCGGCGGCATCGACAACATGGGTCCGGCTTGGCCAAAACTTCAGGAGCTTAAGCCTAATGTTTATTCGTTCCTTGAGAACCGCGCCCTCAGTGCTGAAGATTTCCGGTCGGGCCAAGCGGCTATGACTATCGATCTGGTCGCGTTTTGGAAGCCCTATGTTGAGAAAGGCGTCCCGGTTGCGATGGCAGGTGATCTAAAGGAGGGCTTCTTCGCCTTCACCGGCGCCGCGAGTCTCGTTAAGGGCGGTAAAGGAAACAGAGAGCTGGCATATGCTTTCATTGACAAGGTGCTCAGCGCGGAAGCGCAGCGCGGTTTTGCCGAAGATAACTGGTTCGGCCCAACCAACCGTAATGTGAAAGTGTCGCTTGAGGCCGCGAAATATATGGCGGTGACTCCGGAGCAGGTGGCGCGCGCGATACCGTTGGATCAACTTAAGATGCTGGACTTGCGGCCTGAAATTATCAAACAATGGAACACCATTTTCGTCCATTAGCCGCGCTAGCGTAGTGGGCGCCAATCCGAACGGTTGAGCGAGAAAGTCACTAAAAAGGCTCGTCGGTAGATGGTTGTTCCTTTGTTGCACGGGGCGAGACTGAATCTCGTCCGAGGTTTGACGTCGTTCACGCTGCTGCTTCCGGCGATCTGCATCACGGCCTCGTTGCTTGTCGCTTGTGTCATAATTTTTCGATACAGCTTCAACGAATGGGACCCTGTCCACACGATGACCCCGGCGGTGACCTCCGCCAACTATGAAACTCTGCTCACGGATCCGGTCGTACGGCTTGCATTCTGGAACACGCTGCGCCTGAGTGTGATCGTAACGGCATTTTCCCTCTTACTTGGCTATCCCGTCGCCTACGCCATCGTGAGATCGCGTTGGCGCACATTCTTCGTGTTTTTGCTAGTTGCTCCGCTCATGACCGACGTCCTGTTAAGAGCTTATGGATGGCTTGTCATGTTGGGCAATGCTGGACTGGCAAATCGTCTACTGAGTCTCGTTGGCATTGGTCCGCAGCGGTTGATTTATAATGATCTCTCGGTCGTCATTGAGATGGTCCACGAAATGACTCCGTTGATGGTGCTTCCGATTGTGGGTGCACTTGATCGGATCAACCCATCACTTCGCGAAGCGGCAGCGAACCTTGGTGCCGAGCCCGTTCGAAGCTTTTTACTCATTACGCTGCCACTTAGCGTTTCCGGCATCTTAGCCGGCTCACTCCTAACATTTGCACTTTCGATGAGCGCCTTTGTCGCACCGCTCATCATGGGTGGCGGCAATGTCACCACCATGACTGTCCTGATTCAGCAGCAGATGCTGGTCACTCTGAATTGGCCACTTGGCGCGGCGGAATCTGTCATCCTGGTATTGCTTATCATTCTCATTCTTGTCGGTTATCGCCGCCAAGTGCGACGATTTGCTGGAGCAGTCGGATGACTGTTCAGCGTCAAAAGTGGCTTAGCGCGTATCTCTTTTTGTTTTTTGTCTGTCTTGAGAGCCCGCTGCTCATCATCGTCCTAACGTCCTTTAGCTCCGATGAGACCGTCTCTTTTCCACCCGCGGGATTATCGCTGCGATGGTATGCGGACCTGTGGCACCAATTGTGGAACCAAGGCGGCGTGAAGCCAGGTCTCGCGATGTCGCTTTGGACCAGCGTTTGGCTAAGCGTACTATCTGCGGCCGGGGCGACGGTCGCAGGCGTCGCTGCGGCCCTTGGACTACGCTTTTTTTCTTCGCGGTCGGCGGGCATTTTGAAGCAGTACTTATTGTTTCCCATCCTGTTCCCACAGGTAGTGATTGGCATCGGTCTTTTGCTTTGGTTTAGCGCGCTTGGTGGAATGCCAGTTTGGACGAAGCTTTTGCTGGGTCACTTTATTCTTACGATGCCTTACGTTGTGGTCACAACGAGCGCCAGTCTTGAAATGCTCGACCCAGCCCTTGAAGAAGCCGCGATGAATCTTGGCGCCAACTTCGTGCGTACGCTTGGCCACGTAACCTTACCCATGATTCGTGCAGGGATTCTCTCAGGCGCTCTTTTTGCGTGGCTAACGTCATTCTCAAATTTCACGATTTCATTCTTTCTCTATTCGGGGGAAACGAGGCCAGCCCCGGTGTGGATTTTTGAAGTTCTGCAATTTGTGATCGATCCGAGTCTCGCGGCGCTAAGCACTGTTCTATTGCTCACGACTTTGGTTGTTTTGTTCAGCGCAAATCGAATTCTCGGAATTGGCCGTCTTGTCGGACTTCGTCGATGATTGTGATGACGGATAACCCGGCGATCCCTGAACTCGAGGTTTGCGCCCTTAGCAAGCGCTTCCGCGACAGTACAGCTGTACAGGACGTTTCATTCCGCATTTGGCCAGGAGAATTCGTCTCATTGCTTGGGCCCAGCGGGTGCGGCAAGACCACAACGCTACGCATGATTGCTGGCTTCGTTACTCCAGATGAAGGCCAGATCCTTTTGCGTGGCCAAGACATCACAAGGTTTCCGCCACATCGCCGAAAGGTTGGGTTGGTATTTCAAAACTATGCGCTTTTTCCTCACATGTCAGTTGAGCAAAACGTCGGCTTTGGCCTGCGCATGCAGCGGGCGTCCAGTTCGCAAACGCGCGATCGCGTCAACTGGGCGTTGAATCGCGTTCGGATGTCTGGTCTCGAGAAGAGAAGGCCGCACGAATTAAGCGGCGGACAACAGCAACGCGTCGCCGTAGCGAGAGTGTTGGCAGCCGGCGCCTCTCTTCTTCTGCTCGACGAGCCGTTCAGTAACCTCGACGCGAAGCTCCGTCACTCGATGCAGATCGAACTAAGGGACCTCCAGCAACAGCTTGGCGTCACGGCAATCCACGTCACCCACGACCAGGAAGAGGCGATGGCGGTGTCGGAACGGCTGATCGTTATGAATGCCGGGCGAACCGAACAGGACGGCAGTGCGGAGGACCTGTACATCCGGCCAGCCTCGCAGTTCGTGGCCAACTTTATCGGTTACGGCAACAGGATTCAGGGACGCGTGCAGCAGGAGGAAGCCAATGCCGAATTCGTTCGATTTGACATCGAAAGCGGTGGGACAATTCTTGCATCGCGGGCCAATTCTTCAACGCTAACGGGGCG
>Ga0265325_10003125_pt1 | contig 10924 bp, 14 predicted proteins | sample 41420metaG_FD_202090 | JGI IMG/M metagenome (GOLD analysis project Ga0265325, IMG submission 202090) | Rhizosphere microbial communities from Carex aquatilis grown in University of Washington, Seatle, WA, United States - 4-14-20 metaG | ecosystem: Host-associated > Plants > Roots > Rhizosphere...
CTCGAATCGCTTGCCGATCGATGTGTACTAGCCATTTTCACAGGCCGTAGCCAGCTCGAGGCGGGCATCACGCTGGAACGCGAAAGCTGCTCAGGCCGGTTTCATATCGTCTCCTCGGACGACGTCGCAAAACAAAAGCCCGATCCAGACGGCCTACTGCAGATTATGGCGCGGCACCCCGGCAAAGAGATCCTCTATATTGGCGACACGGTGGACGATGCTCGCAGTGCGCGTGCCGCAGGAGTGAACTTTGTCGGCATCGCCGCGGGCGACCCGGAACTCGCGCGCCTGCTCAGTGCTGAGGGCGCGGTCGCCGTGCTGAAGAACATCAACGAATTGGAGGATCTGCTGTGCGCCGCGCGGCCATAACCCGAAACACCAAGGAAACGCAGATCGCCGGACGCCTGAATATCGATGGCTCGGGCACATACGAAATCTCCACCGGCATTCGCTTCTTCGATCACATGCTGGAGCTGTTCGCTAAGCACGGCGCGTTCGATTTGAAGCTGAAAGCAACCGGCGATCTTGATGTGGATCAGCATCACACCGTGGAAGACGTGGGCATCGCCCTCGGCCAGCTCTTCGCGAAGGCGCTCGGGAACAGGCGCGGCATCAATCGCGCAGGTTACTTTGTGCTGCCGATGGATGAAACCCTCGCTGTGGTGGCAGTGGATCTCGGCGGCCGTCCCGCGCTGGCCTACAAGGACCTTGTCAAGGTGCGCGTCGTCGGCGACCTGCAAACAGAATTGCTGGAGGACTTCTTCGGCGGGTTCGTGAACCACGCGGGCGCGAATCTGCACGCGAAGGTTCTCTACGGGCGTTCGAACCACCACAAAATCGAAGCGATCTTCAAATGTTTCGCGCGAGCGATGCGCTACGCGTGCTCGAAAGACGAGCGCTTGAAGGATCAATTGCCATCAACGAAGGGATTGCTGTGATCACGGTGTTCGATTACGGTGCGGGCAACCTCCGCTCTGTGCAAAACACGCTCGCCGAAATTGGCGCAGACGTTGAAGTGATTCGCGATGCGGCGTCCCTCAGCGACGCGACGAAAATCATCCTGCCGGGCGTGGGCCACTTCGGACAAACTATGCGCGCTCTCGATTCCCTCCATGTGCGTGAGGCACTCCTGGACCGCATCCGCGCCGGAGTCCCATTTCTCGGCATCTGTCTCGGCATGCAGGCCCTTTTCGAGCGGAGCGAAGAAGCGCCCGAATGCGCCGGGCTCGCCCTGTTTCCGGGCACGATTCAGCGCTTTGCGGCGGATACACGTTGCCCGCACATGGGCTGGGACAACCTCGAAGTGAAACCCGGCGCGCGTCTTTTCAAAGGACTCGCCGCGAACCCATATCTTTACTTCGCCCACAGCTACTATGCGCCAGTCGTCGATTCCACGGCCGCGACCTGCACCTATTCGGTTCCCTACACAGCCGCGCTCGAGTGCGGCAACGTCTTCGGCGTGCAGTTTCACCCCGAAAAATCCGGCCCGCTCGGACTGCGCATCGTGAAGAACTTCGTGGAACTCTGATGCTGGCCAAACGAATCATCCCTTGCCTCGATGTCACCGCCGGCCGCGTGGTGAAGGGCGTCAATTTCGTAAACCTGCGCGATGCGGGCGATCCAGTCGAACTTGCCGAGCGCTACAACGACCAGGGCGCGGACGAACTCGTCTTCCTCGATATCACTGCTTCCAGCGATGCGCGCGACACGATGGCCGACGTCGTCGCCCGCACCGCACGCAAGGTGTTTATCCCGCTCACGGTTGGTGGAGGAATTCGCACGGTGGCCGACGGCCGTAAGATGCTGCTTTCGGGTGCGGAGAAGGTGAGCGTGAATACCGCCGCGGTGCGCCGCCCCGAACTCATCCACGAACTCAGCGAGGAATTCGGCGCGCAGGCCGTGGTGCTGGCAATCGACGCGCGCCGAAATCAAAATGGAGGCTGGAACGTGTACACGCGCGGCGGCCGCGACGACGAGGGAATTAGCGCCATCGAGTGGGCGCAGCGCGGTGAATCGCTGGGTGCTGGCGAGATCCTGCTCACTTCCATGGACACTGACGGTGTGCAGCGCGGCTTCGATTGTGCTCTCACGTCAGCGGCCTCGCGTGCCACGCACATTCCGATCATCGCCTCCGGCGGCGCGGGTCAGCTCGACCACTTCAGCCAGGTGCTTACGGAAGGTCTGGCCGATGCTGCACTGGCCGCGTCCATCTTTCACTACGGCACGTACACCGTCGCGGACCTGAAGCGCCACCTCACAGACTGCGGTGTGCCAGTGAGGCCGCCCGCGTGATCGTTCCCTGCATCGATCTCATGGGCGGCAAAGTGGTCCAGCTTGTCCAGGGCCGCGAAAAGGCGCTGGAAGGCGATGCGCCTCTCACGATGCTGGAGCGCTTCTCCGCTTTCCCGCAAATTCAGGTGATTGATCTGGACGCCGCCATTGGCACCGGCGCCAATGACGACCTTGTGGAACTGCTGGCCTCGCGCGCAACCTGCCGGATAGGCGGTGGAGTACGCTCAGCCGACCGCGCCCGCAAACTCATCGAGCAGGGTGCTCATCGAGTTATTGTCGGCACCGCAGCGTTCACGCCCGCTCTGGAGGAAATCGCCACCGCAATCGGCCCCGAGCGCGTAATCGTCGCACTCGATTCCAAAGACGGCCGCATCGTAGTGAAAGGCTGGAGAGAGAAAACCGACTTCACCGCCGAAGAAGTACTGAAGCGCTTCGAGCCCTACTGTTCGGGATTTCTCTGCACCTACGTCGACAAGGAAGGCATGATGCAAGGCACCGACCTCGCCTGGTTCCGGCGTCTGCGCGCCGCTACGAACCACGAGATCACCGCCGCCGGAGGCATCACCACAATACAAGAAATCCGCGAGCTGCAGCGACTCAACATCCACGCCGCATTAGGCATGGCCGTTTATACCGGCAAGCTGAAACTCGCGGATTTGGCGCAGCTTTAATTACCGGCTTCCCAGGTTGTATCCAACCCAGATCGTAGCCTCAGGCACGGCGTTGCTGTTGAAGTCGTTCTTCAGCCCGGGCACGTAATGGAAATCAAACTGGGGTCGAATGAACAGATGCTCGGTCAGGAAGAACTGAACACCCACGCCCGCGTGCACCTGAAAATGATTGTCGGTGCCAACCGGTTGCACCTGCGTGCTGCAGGCAACATTCCCCACGCAACCGCTTTGCGAGAAGCTGAAACTGGTGCGAGCGCCACCAACGCCACCTTCCAGCCGCAATGCCACGCGCTTTGTAGCGTAAGGCTGGTAAATGCCGTTGAAGTCATAGAACATCTGCCGGTCCGTCAGTGGACCGTAGTTTTTCTGCGCCGGTTCCACGTTGAACTCGCCGCCGACGCCGAAATGCTTATACAGCATGACGTCACCTCCCAGTCCCAGGAAGAAGCCATTCATGCTGGAGGACGCCTGGCAAAAAGGATCACCGCTGTTGGGCGTGCATGCGCCGAAAGCGTTCGTCGACGACAAATTGTCGATGCCCGTGCCATTCGCCTTGTCCCACGCGGTCCCAAACCCCACCGCAACATCGACCGAGCTTTGCGCGCTCGCGATTCCGACGCCGAACATCAGCAGCGCGGGAACGAGAAAACATTTATCTGCTAATCTCACGAGATCTCCATAAAACGTATAGTCGTTCGGACACAAACCGAAGCTGTTGCGGTTCGGTGCGCCAAGGCAACAAAGGCCGCGCTGTCCGTCGCAGTACGAGACGTTATCTGGGGAATGTGAGTTTCAGTTATTGGCCGTCCGAGGGCTTAATGGAGACAAACCTTTACAAATGGCGGCGCGCTTGAAACCGAAAAGCCCGGGAGTTTAATTCGATTTCAATCTTCGTAAAGCCCGCTGCTTCCAATCGCCGAGGGAAAGTTGTTGGATCCACCACCACCATCGTGTCGAATAAATGCAGCAAACCGAACATCCGGCCGCAACACGCGAGCAACTTCACTGAGTAAGCGATCCTGGAGGGCAGCCGACGGAACGTGATGCAGCATGGTGAAACAGACCGCGCTATCGAAAGCCGCGTCGGGAAGAGACATGGCCGTCGCGTCTTCATGGCGTACGGTCACGTTGCCGCCTGCCACGCGCCGTTCCAGCGACGCTGCCAGCCGATCGTCGATCTCGATGCAGGTTAAGCGCGGAACTCGCGCGCGCAGCAGATCGGTGGTGATGCCCGGGCCCGGTCCTACTTCAAGAACCTCGCTGCCGAGGTCTATGCCGTCGAGCACCCATGGCATGATCTCCGTTTCCACTGTCTTCTGCCAATGCGCGGAGGCGCACAACCAGCGATGGACGCGATTCATGGGTGCGCTACGTGCTGGCTGATGCTCAGAGTGTTGCCGTCCGGGTCTTTAAACCACGCGACTTTGTCTCCGGTGGGCGCGGTCCAGATCCCGTTTTCACTCTTCACCCATTCATAGCGGTCCAGCTTCACGCCGCCACTCTCCAGCGCCGCCGCAGCCGCTTCGATATCGGGCACCTCCCATCCGAGAACTGTCCAGCGGACTTGCGGAATCTCGCCGACAGGCACTACGCGCAGCATGGTACCGTTGGCGTCGAACACTAGCGCGTATTGGTCTTCGCTCACCAGCCGAAGACCCAGCTTGTCGCGATAAAACGCTTTTGCAGTCTCCGCGTTCCGGACCGCCAGGAACGCGATGAGCTTATACGAATCGAGCATGCAGCCAGTGTGCCTCTGTCGCCCCACCGCCGATACGCCATAATGTATCTCTGATGCGACAGGGCCTGATCACTGGTTACGACCCGCAGCCCGGCGTCTCCATTACCACCCTGGCGTGGGATTACCCGGCAGGATGCGCTGTTCCGGAGCATGCACACGGGTCCGACCAGCTCATTTACGCCACGCGCGGCGTCATGGAACTAACTGTCGGACAAAGCTTCTGGCTGATTCCGCCACACTTCGCGCTATGGATTCCGGCGCACACCGCTCATCGAATTCGTATGCCCTCGGCCGTGGCGATGCGTACGTTGTATCTACGAAGGCGGATCGCGAGCGGGCTCCCCGGTGAGTGTACGGTAATGCACGTCACCGCTCTGCTGCGCGAGTTAATCGTGGAAGCGGTGCGCACAGGCCAGCTGCGAAACGATAATCGCGAGCATCGTGCCCTGCGGGATATGTTGTTGGCGCAACTGCGAACCGCGACACCCATTCCGACCGGCGTGACTCTTCCGCGCGATCCGCGGGCTCTTGGCGTGGCGCAAGCCTTGATGACAGATCCCGCGCGCGGAACCGCGCTGCACGCACTGTGCACGCGAGCCGGCGCCAGCGTAAGAACAATCGAGCGCGCCTTTCGAAGAGAAGTGGGCATGGATTTCGAATCGTGGCGACGTCAGGTGCGCCTGATGAAAGGCATCGAACTGCTGGTGGAAGGCCGCTCGGTGAAACAGGTCGCATTCGAGGTGGGCTATCGCCAACCCAGCGCGTTCGTGCAGATGTTCCGAAAAACCATGGGCACAACGCCGAAAGCCTGGACCGGGAGTCGCTGACCGGACATGCGGCGCCAGCCGTGGATAAAACTCAATGTGGGGCGGCGCCGTGCGCCGCGTGTCCACGGTACCTCGAGCACCATGTATTTTTCGAGGGTATCCCTCGGCGTCAGACTAGCCTGTTTTTTTGAGGGTGTAGAAAGTGGAGAATGGAGTTTCAAACGAGTGAACTCCATCAGTCCAGCTCGCCGCACGGCATTTCAAATCCTTCTGCGCGTGGAAGCGGGCGCCTGGGCGTCGGACTTGCTGGTTGCTCACACCCAGGAACTCGATTCCCGCGACGCGGGCCTTGCCTGGGAACTCGTCCTTGGCTCCCTGCGCCGGCAAACGCAGCTCGATTTCATCATCAAACGACTCGCGCCGCGCAAACTCGATATTGAAGTTCGAGTGGCCCTCCGACTGGGTCTGTATCAATTGCGCCATCTGGAGCGGATTCCGGCGCATGCTGCCGTCACCGAGTCCGTGGAATTGGTGAAGATTGCGGGAAAGCGTTCCGCCGCCGGGCTGGTCAACGCCATCCTGCGGCGAGCCCCGCACGGCGAAATGAAATGGCCCGATGCCGCCACAGCGCTCTCCTGTCCAGCATGGCTGCTGGCGAACTGGGAGCGCCAGTTTGGTCCCGAAACGGCGGCTTTAATCGCCGAAACCGCGCTCCAGACCCCTTCGACGCACGTCGCAACCACCGGCCGCATTCAGGATATCGGCGCCCAATCCATCGTCCCGCTTTTGCGAATCGAACCCAATTCGACGTTCCTCGATGTCTGCGCCGCGCCCGGCAATAAAACCGCCCAGGCCATTGAAGCGGGCGCCCAGGCCGTCGCCTGCGACCTCCACTCTCACCGTCTCCGCGCTCTCGCCGACCTGTCCTGCAGTCGCGTAGCCCTCGATGCCACTCAGCCGCTGCCTTTCAGCAAGAAATTCGACCGAATCCTCGTGGATGCACCCTGTTCGGGCACAGGCACCCTCGCGCGCAACCCGGAAATCAAATGGCACGTCCAACCCTCTGATTTGCTTGATCTTCACTGCCGCCAGGTGGCCATCCTGCGCAACTCGTTGCAATACCTCTCTGACGGAGGGGTGATCGTGTATTCCACCTGCTCGCTGGAGCGCGAGGAGAACGAGGACGTGATTGCCGAGGTCGGAGGAAACTGGACCCTCCACCGAAGAATTCCTGGTGCCGACGCCGGGGACGGCTTCTTTGCCGCTGTGTTAACATCGGGATTACCCGCAAATGGTTGAGATTCTTCCCTCTATACTTGCGGCCGATTTTGCGCGGTTGGGCGAACAGATCGCAGCCGCGGAGCGTGGCGGGGCCGGCCGATTCCATCTCGACGTCATGGACGGCCACTTTGTGCCCAATTTCACGATCGGGCCGCCGGTTGTGGAATCGATTCGCAAGTTCACCAAAGCAAAGCTGGACGTCCACCTGATGATCGAAGATCCGAACACCTACGCGCCTGTTTTTATTGCATCCGGTGCCGATTCGGTCTCCGTCCAGCAGGAAGTCTGCCCGCATCTGGATCGGACTTTGCGGTTGATTCAAGGTGAGGGCGCGCTGGCTGGCGTGGTCATCAATCCGTCGACTCCCATTTCCGTTCTCGAAGACGTCCTCTATCTGGCTGACTACGTGCTGGTAATGAGCGTCAACCCGGGTTTCGGCGGGCAGAAGTTTATTGAGCATTCTCTCGCCAAGGTGCGTGCACTGGACGCGCGGAAGAGGGAACTGGGTTTGCGGTTTGCAATCGAGATTGATGGAGGCATCACCCTCGAAAATGTCGCCGACGCCGTCCGGGCAGGCTGTGAATGGATTGTGACAGGGTCGTCGATCTTTCACAGTGCCGATCCCGAACTGGCTACGTCGGAGATGCGTAAGGCCGCCGAAGGGGCGCGGGCGGTGCACGCCTGAACGCCGCTGCGGCGCGTGTGTTATTGTACGGGGAAAAGTTGAGTATGGTTCGTCATCAAACGTTGGTCGTTCGAATCTTCGCCACGCTGCTGGGATTTGGCGTGCTTACTTCGGGGGGGATTTTCCACCACAAGAAATACGAAAACCCCATCGGTAAAGACACTCGCCAGCCCGACAAGGTGCTGTTCGATAAAGCTGTCGTCGATATCGAACATGGCCGCTTTGAAGTGGCGCGTATCACGCTGAACACGCTGATCAACACCTACGACCAGAGCGAATACCTCGCTAAAGCGAAGCTGGCCATTGCCGATTCCTGGTTCCGGGAAGGCGGCCTTCATGGCATGGCCGAGGCAGAGGCTGAATATAAAGACTTCGAACTTTTCTATCCGACGATGCCGGAGGCCGCCGAGGCCCAGAATCGCGTCTGCATGATCCACTACAAGCAGATGGACAAGCCCGATCGCGATGCCGCGCAGGCCCTGCGCGCCGAGGATGAATGCCGCGCCCTGCTGGTGCAGTATCCCAACAGCAAATACGTTACGGAAGCGCAGCAGCGGCTTCGGGAAATCCAGGAAGCGCTGGGCGAAGGCGAAATGAGGGTAGGCACGTTCTACCACGCCAAGGGCAGCAATCCGGCCGCTGCCAACCGGCTTTCGCGCCTGGTGGATCAGTATCCGTTGTACAGCCGAGCCGACGAGGCCTTGTGGGAACTGGGAGATTCCTATTCGCGCATGGGCAATCGTTTCCGCAAGCAGGCCGGCGACGCTTACACGCGCATTGTTCGCGACTATCCGCTCAGCTCCTTCACGGAAGAAGCCAAGCGGAAGTTGCAGGACATGGAGATGCCGGTTCCGCAGGCTGATCCCGCCGCTTATGCGCGCATGAAATATGAGCTGGACCATCGCACGAGGCTGAGTGTGAAGAACCGCGGTCTGGATCTTATGCGCCGTGGTCCCGATGTGCATAACGCGGCAAAATCGGGAGCGCCGGCCATGGCCAATTTGCGCCCGACGGTTCCGGTAAGCGTACCCGTGCTGGTGGAACAGAATCCTGGATTCAATGGCGATGTTTCCGCGCAGACGATTTCCACCACGCAGTCGACCGATCTGGATAACAAACCGGACGCGCGTACGAACCCCCCGGCCGCGGCCACTGGAACTACTCCATCATCCGCAACTGTGCCGGACGCCAATCAAACGCCCAATGAGCGCCTCGCGCAGCTTCCCTCCAACCACACGTTGAGCGACAAGGAACGGAAGCGACTGGAAAAGAAGTACAAAGACCAGCAGAAGAAGAACGCGAAAAAACAGCCGGCCACTACTACGCCCCAGCCGGCGGCGGCGCCCACAACTCCCACTACACCGCCACCTTCGGCGTCGTCGAATCAGTAATGAGCCGCATCCTGCTGGCCGACGACAGCCCGCATGCACAACGCATGGGCGAGCGGATTCTGCGGGAAGAGGGCTTTGAAGTCGTCAGCATTACCGATGGCGACACCGCGCTGCTGCGACTGGCCGACGTCGACCCCGACCTGATTCTTGCCGATGTTTTTCTTCCGGGGAAATCCGGTTTCGACATCTGCCGTTACGTCAAGAGCCATCCCCGCCATTGCCACGCCTGCGTGGTCCTGACTGCGGGAATGCTCGAACCATTCGACGAAGAAGAAGCGCGGCGCGCGGGTTGCGATGCCATCCTGAAGAAGCCGTTTGAAGCATCGGTGGTGGTGGAAACGATTCGCCCGTTACTGCACGAAGCCGAGTTTGCGCGAGGACTTTTCGCCGAGCCAATCGATGTCTCTGAACCCGCCGCCGAGGAAGAGCCACCCCCGCCCCCGCCCCAGGCCCCGGAACTGGATGTGGAACGCGTTCGGGCGGCGGTGACGGTGGCACTAGACGCCTCGCTGCCGGCCATGATTCACGAGATTACCGAGCGCGTTCTGGTTGCTCTCGGGCACTAGGGCTGCTTTAGAGCCCGCTCCATAACTGTCGCGGTTCAGTTCAGCGGCTCCGTGTGAACAAGCGGGTTCGGAGCTCTTGATTCGTCCGATACACTAAAGGAACTATGAGATTTCCTCTCTCTGCAGTAACGGGGTTCATCATTGCCACGCCGCTGTTGCTGGCCCCACTGGGGTTTGCGCAGCAGGAGAGCAGCTTTCAACCGCGCTTCACCACCGGCGACCGGGATGCCCGCGAAGGCTTCTGTAATCTGCGCATCCGCGTCGACAACGTAACCGATGTGATCATGTTCGGCGACCGCGTCACCCTACGGACTTTCGCGGGGCGCCCGGCTTTCGACGTTGGTTCCCAATGCACGGGGCCAATGCCGCGCCACGGGATTATCGATTTCGATTTCCGGAAGACCGAGGGACCCGGACGCGCCGTTGTAACGGACTCCCCCGACCGCGCCGACGGGCGTCTGGCGATTCACGTTACCGATCCTTCGGATGGCGATCACGAATACACGCTGCAGTTCCGCTGGCGCAGCGAGCACCGCGACGGCTGGGACGGTTGGGACGGCGATCGCGATCATGATCGTGGCTTCGCGCCGGCCCCTCCTCCGCCGGCCGCGTTTGGCCCGGATCGGGCGTTCGGAATTTGCCAGGCTGCCGTGAAAGATCAGATCTGGAGCCAGTTTCATTTCCGCGATGCCGATTTTGCCAGAGTTCGCGTGGATGAAGGCCGTAACGAATGGATTGTCGGCGAAGCCATTGCGCGCCGTCATGACGACCGCCTTGCGTTTCGCTTTGAATGCAATGTGGACTTCCGCGAAGGACGCGTTCGCAACGTCCGCGTGTGGGAACGCGACAGGGAATAAAGATAAGAACAAAGATGAAAGCTCTCGTATACGTTTCGTTCAAGACGACGGTGCTCGACCCGCAGGGCCAGACCATACGGTCGGCTCTTGCGGGTATGGGGCACGCGTCGATCGCGTCGGTCCGCCAGGGCAAATATTTCGAGATTGAACTGGCCGCCGGCACAGACCGGCAAAAAGCCGCTACGGAAATGGACCAGATTGCCCGCGACGTGCTGGCCAATCCGGTAATCGAAGAATATCGGGTAGAAATCGTCGATTAAACCCGCATGCGGTTTGCCTGCGTAGTCCTGCTGGCATCGTTGATTTTATTCGCCCAGGATTACGTTTGCCCCATGGATCCCGACGTGCGGTCGAGCACGCCGGGCGTCTGTCCTCGGTGCGGCATGAAGCTGGTGCTGGGCATTCCCGACAATGCCCGCTATCCGGTTGCTCTCACCGCGACGGACGCAGAGTTGCGCTTTGCTATCACCGATCCGCATTCCGGCAAACCGGTGGAGCATTTTCAGCTCGTTCACGAGAAACTGTTCCACCTATTTGTCGTCAGCCAGGACCTGAGCTGGTTTGAGCACGCTCATCCTGGCGCCGAGCCCGACGGAATCTTTCGAATTGAGCATCGGTTTCCGAAGCCGGGAATGTATCGAGTGCTGGCCGATTTCTTTCCAGACGGTGGAGCGCC
>Ga0265325_10003126_pt1 | contig 10920 bp, 5 predicted proteins | sample 41420metaG_FD_202090 | JGI IMG/M metagenome (GOLD analysis project Ga0265325, IMG submission 202090) | Rhizosphere microbial communities from Carex aquatilis grown in University of Washington, Seatle, WA, United States - 4-14-20 metaG | ecosystem: Host-associated > Plants > Roots > Rhizosphere >...
AACACGACGCTCCATCAATCGAAAATGCCGCTCTGCCAAGTGAATATGACGCACCATCGATAAGAAATGCCGCTCTACCAATTGAACAAGCCGCTTTCGCGCCCCAACCCCAAACCAAGACCGAACATCAAGGAGAATCCCCGATGTCTGACACGACCCAATCCATCCGCCGCCCGACTGTCACCCTCCAACGCTCACGTCTTCGAGGCTCGCGATGCGCGCCGCCGTGCGCGAATGATTCGACCCGCGAAGAGGCCGAGCATGCCGCCTGCGCCGAGCGCCGCCAACCCTCGGTGCGGCCGGGACGGAGTCGCCGCTGCACAGCCGACGGAGGAGCAAGGCTGATAGACGGGGCAAGTCAGGTTTACGCTCTTGGTCACGTTGCGCGTATTGGAGAGTTCCGACTGGTCGGCCGAGGCTTGCAAAAAGAAGTCCTGGGTCATCGCGGCGTGCGCGATGTCGCTTCGGATTCGAGTGACGCGCACGTTCGGCCCTTGCAGGCCCGCAAAGAGCGCTGCGATGTCGGCCGTACGAACATCGTCGGCGCTCTGATACGGCGCAGCGTCGGCGCCCGCATCGGGGTCGCCGATGGGTAGATAGTCCTGTGTGGCGTCCGAAGGCAAAAGCTGCATAGCGCCGCTCGCTCCAATGCCGCCGTTGCTCGAGTATTGCCCGCCGCTGAGAATGGCGCTGGTGATTACCTGCTGGTTCAGGGTGAGCGAGCTCTCGATCTCCCAACCCTTGCCGCCGAGCGCGGTTTCGTTCTGCGTACGGAGCGTCGTGTAGTTGCTGGAACTTTTGCTCCAATCCCAGACGAGGGCGCTGTCTTCGATGTGAAAGAACGGGAAGTTCTGAGGCTCGTAGCGGCCGTCGCTGACCACCCAGATGGTGATGCCGACCGTGACCCCCGTGCCGATGGCGGCCATTCGAAGGGGCAGCGAGAGCGAGGCGCCGCGCGTGGTGACGCGTACCGGGCGCATCGCCTGGACCCCCTGGTTGGGAAGGAGCTTCATCGCAAGAAAATCGAAGCCCTCGCCGACGTACGCCGCAATCACAGGCTGCTCGGCAGCGGGGATCACGAACCCGTTCTGGGCAAGCCAATTCTCGAGCGCGCCCGTGTCGGCCGAGTGAAGCTGCACCGTGTCGTACGGCCCCACGTTCTCCTGTTTGGTCACCGTCACGGTCGAGTTGTCGTCACTCCCTGAACCGAAGTACGCACTCGGCGCACTCTCGCCGCCTGCAAGGCCCACGCAGCTCGGCGGCGGCGGGCAATTCCGAGGGGGCGCGACGATCTGCGTGGCCGTCAGGGCGTCGATGGAACCGAAGAGGACGTCCGCGCTCAAACCCACGTCCACCGTCCCCCGGATGGGCAGCACCCATGCGAAGGACGATGGGTTTCCGGTGTATTCGAGCTGGTCGTAGAGCGTGGACTGCGTCGGCGAAACGGCCAGCAGCATCCGTTCGTCGGTGACGTCGGAGGCGGTCTGGGTCGGCGGCGGCGGCGGCTGCAGGCACCCACCACACGCGTTCGCGTCGCGCTCTCCGATCCCGGGAAGGAGAGACGCCAGCGAGAACCCAAAAACAACGGCTGATCGCTTCATCCCGCCCTCCGCGCATGATTCAACTTGAAGTAAGGTCCACCGTAGCGTACGCGACCAAGGCCAAGGGCGCTAGGTAAGGCCGCTCACGCGGTAGGGGTGAATCATCTTGGGGCGAGAAGGGCTTTCTCTTGCATCCGCCGGGCTCGTTCTCCTACTCGCGGGGTGCCCCAATCCGAACACGTACACGACGCCTCGAACCCTCCGGCCGGGTCAGGTGCAATGGCAGCTGGCACCCGAAGTCATTGGCGTGGACTACAGCGCTCGATATGGCTCGACGGATGCCAGCGGGAACCTCGTCAAAACGAAGGTGTCGAGCGTCTGGCCGATGGCCCCTACGTTTGGCGCGCGCATCGGCGTCGCCGAGGGGCTCGAGATCGGGCTCCGCGCGCCCAACCTCGAGCCGCTCGCCGCGGACGCCAAGATTTGTCTTCACAAGGGCCGACTCGACGTCGCGCTCGACCCGGGTCTTCAGCTCTACTACGGCAGCGCCAACGGCAACGGGTTCGCCGCGGTTTATCTGCACGCGCCCCTCCTTTTCGGGATCAATCTCTCGGAGAAGGTGTCGCTCGTTCTGTCTCCGGGGCTTGTCTACGCCGGCAACACGGCGAGCGGCGTCGTGCCGAGCGGCGTCACCGGGTCATCGGCGGCCGAGGGATTCATGGCCCGGCTCGGCGCGGGGTTCGATTTTCGCGTCGACCGGAAGCTCGCGATCCATCCGGAGGTGACGCTCGTGAGACAATTCACGGGAAGCGAAGACCTGCTCCTTTGCGTCGGAGGCATCGGGTTCAACTTCGGCGCGCAGCCGGACTACTCCGATCTTGCAAGCGCTCCGAAGCCCACGGGAGCGCCTTGACCGCCGGGCGGGCACGGACTTCGCTCGGCGTCGTCGCACGAACCGCATCAGCAGGAGGAGCACACCACGATGAAGCCGAAGAACACAATCTGCCTATGGTTCGACAAGGGCGCGCACGAGGCGGCGCGCTTCTACGCCGCCACCTTCCCGAACAGTGAAGTGACCGCGGTTCACAAGGCGCCGGGCGACTTCCCGGGCGGCAAGGAAGGCGACGTACTCACCGTGGAGTTCACGGTCTTGGGTATTCCCTGTCTCGGTCTAAACGGTGGTCCGCAGTTCAAGCACAACGAGGCGTTCTCCTTCCAAATCGCCACGGACAATCAGGAAGAAACCGATCGTCTCTGGAACGCCATCGTCGGCAATGGCGGGAAGGAAAGTCAATGCGGCTGGTGCCAGGACCGCTGGGGGCTTTCCTGGCAAATCACTCCGCGTGTCCTCACGGATGCTCTCGCCGCGGGGGGCGCGGAGGCAAAGCGTGCCTTCTCGGCCATGATGTCCATGAAGAAGATCGATATCGCCACGATCGAGGCAGCACGCCACCCGAGGACCACCGACCGCAAATGACCGAAGTCGATGAGTTCGCCGCGACTCGAAATTGAACGAAGGACCAACGCATAGACTGGCGCTCGCAAAAGCGCGCGTCATCGTGGCAGTCTGACCCAGACGCGTCCGGCCGTCGGCCGAGGGCGCGCAGCTCCGCCGAGAAAATATCTCGAAGAGTCTTGGAACACTCCGTGCACCGGGGACCTCGTCCGAGAGCGCCTGAGCTCTCGAACCGACGATGCGTATTCCGACCGCCACCTATCGCATTCAGTTCGGCCAGGCCCTTGGATTCGACCGAGCCCGCTCCGCTGTCTCCTTCCTCGACTTGCTCGGCATCTCCGACCTCTACAGTTCGCCGATATGCGAGGCGCGCCCGGGCAGCGAACACGGATACGACGTCACGAACCACGAGCAAGTCAATCCGGAGCTCGGAGGTGAGAAGGCCTTCGTCGCCCTCGCGCGCGAACTTCGGGCGCTCGGAATGGGAATCCTCCTCGACATCGTTCCAAATCATATGTGTGTCGCCGGCGACAGCAATTCACGCTGGCTCGACGTCCTTCAGAACGGTCCCGCGGCGGAATCCACGGATTTTTTCGACATCGACTGGAACCCTCCCAAGCCCGAGCTCGCGGGACGGATTCTGCTACCCATACTGCCCGATCAATTCGGCCACGTGCTCGCTGCAAAGGAGCTGAGCCTGTGTTACCGCCCCGAGGGATTCGCGGTTCTCTATGCGGGTGCACGCTATCCGCTGACCGCCAATTCTTGGGTCGACATCCTCTCCATCGCCCTCGGACTCCTCAAGCAGGACGCTAGTCACCCGGAGGTCGACGAACTCGAACTGGAGAGCATTCTGCGCGCCCTCGAGCGGCTGCCCGCCCCAACCGACCTCGTCGCCGCCCGTGTGCGCGAGCGTCGGCACGAGTTGCCGATCATCACGCGAAGAGTGGCCTCGTTGCACGCCGAGAGCGCAGTGTTTCGCTCGGCGCTCGAAGCGACGCTCGCGAAGTTCGTCGTAGACGAAACCGAGCCCGGGGGTTTCGAGGCCCTTGGAAACCTGCTCTCGAAGCAGTGCTTCCGCCTGAGCTCCTGGCGCGTCGCCGCCCACGAGATCAACTATCGCCGCTTCTTCGACATAAACGAACTGGCGGCCATTCGGGTCGAGAATCGGAAGGTCTTCGAGGCGGTTCATTCGCTGCCGTTCCGCCTCGCAAAGGACGGCCACGTGACGGGCCTACGCATCGACCACGTGGACGGCCTCTACGATCCGTTGGGATATCTCGACGATCTCCAGCGCGGCTGGAGCGCGCATGTCGGCGCGAATGCCTCTACGAAGGACGCGTATGTCGTCGTGGAGAAAATCCTCGGCCCCGCCGAATCGCTGCCGGCAGAATGGCCCGTCGCCGGCACGACTGGCTACGAGTTCATGAACCTGGTGACCGGCGTGCTCGTGGATGGTCGCCGAGTCGGCCGCCTTCGCACATTGGCCCGGGGCGAGGGCGATGCCGATCGCCCATTTTCGGACATCGCTTACGAGTGCAAGAAGCTGATCTTGCGTACCAGTCTTGCCGCCGAGTTGACGGTCTTGGCACGACGGCTCGACCGCATTTCAGAACAAGACGTGCGCACCCGTGACTTCACCCGCGTTGACCTACAGGACGCCCTCGCCGAGGTCGCCGCGTCATTTCCGTTCTATCGCACGTACATCCGCTTCGAACAAGACTTCGTGAGCCCCGCGGACCGTGCCGCAATCGACCTTGCGGTGCACGCGGCCCGAACACGCGGCCGCGGGGGGGTTCACCAAACCGTCTTCGACTTCGTTCGCTCCGTTCTTCTCCTCGAAGATCCGGACGGCTTGACGGCACGGCAACGGAAGGAGCGCCGAGATTTCGTCATGCGGTTTCAGCAGCTCACGGGGCCCGTGGCGGCCAAGGGGGTCGAGGACACTGCATTCTATCAATATTTTCCGTTGGCGGCTCTCGAGGAAGTGGGCGGTAATCCCGAGTCGACAGGCACGTCTCTTGCGCAGTTCCACGCGAACATGGCCGAACGCGCCCGGCGCGCCCGCCACGCGCTTTCGGCCACGGATACGCACGACGCAAAGAGAAGCGAAGACGTGCGTGCGCGGCTGGCCGTGCTCTCCGAGATCCCAGAAGAGTGGGACCGCGCTGTCGAGCGGTGGCGCACACTCAACCGCGGTATCAAAAGCAGCGTATGCGGTGTGCCGGCGCCCGACGACGACGACGAGTACCTTTTTTACCAAACGGTCGTAGGGATATGGCCGCCCGCCGCAGCCGCGCCCTCGGAGGACCTGTCCGAACGGGTCTCGGCCTACATGACCAAGGCCGTTCACGAGGCCAAGCGCCATAGCAGCTGGACAAACCCGAACGGAGCCTACGACGAAGCCGTTGCCGCCTTCGTCGGCGCGGCGCTCGACCCTACGAAAAGCGCGGCCTTTCTGCGCGACCTTGGGGCGTTCGTGAATCAGATCGCGCGACCCGGCTTCTGGAATGGCCTCGCTCAGGTCCTCCTCAAGATCGCCGCGCCGGGTGTTCCCGACTTCTTTCAAGGAGCGGAGCTCTGGAGATTCCACCTCGTGGATCCCGACAATCGTAAGGCCGTCGACTTTCAGCAACGACATCGGGTCTTGGAGGAGGTGTTGCATGCCTTCGAGCGCGACCCGGTCTCGCTCGCGAACGCGCTCCTGGCCAGTCCAGAGGACGGCCGCATCAAGATGCTCGTCACGGCCATCGGGCTTCGCTATCGGCGAGCAAATTCTGCGTTGTTTCGAGATTCCGATTATTGGCCGTGCGATACCCAGGGCCCGCGCGCGTCCCAAGTCGTGGCCTTTGCGCGTGTCGGCCGCGGCAAGGGGGTCATCGCGGTGACGGGTCGATTCTATTTGCGGTTTCGGGCGGCCGCCGATCTTCCCGTGGGCGCCTGTTGGGCCGGAACGCGTGTGGCCGTTCCCGAGGAGCTTCGGACGGCCTCCTTTCGTGATGTCATCACCGGCCGGCGACTCGTCCCCGAAAGCGGGGGCGCATTCCTGGCCGTCGATCGCGTGCTCGAACACTTCCCGGTGGCGCTGGTCGAAGCCAAACGAGAGCGCGAGCAAACGGTTTCACAACCTGGCTAAGGGAGCAATCGATGCGCGAGATTTGGCCCGGCAAACCATTTCCCCGTGGAGCGACCTTCGACGGCGTAGGAGTGAACTTCGCCCTCTATTCGCGCGTGGCCACGCGCGTCGAAGTGTCGATCTTCGAGCCGAACGATCCCAGCAAGGAAGTCGAGCGGTTCGACCTGCCAGAGACTACGGATTTCGTGTGGCACGCGTACGCTCTCGGCCTCGAGCCGGGCACGCTGTACGGGTTTCGGGTGCACGGTCCTTACGAACCCGACTTGGGACAGCGCTGCAATCCGAACAAGCTCCTCGTCGACCCGTACGCCAAGGCACTGCACGGAGATGTGGACTGGAAAGCGCCCGTTCTCGGTTACAAGGCCGGCGATCCCGCAGAGGATCTGTCCTTCGACGACCGGGATAGCAGCGCGGCCGTTCCGAAGGGTGTCGTAGTCGCAAACTCATTCGAATGGGGCAGCGACCGCGCACCGGACGTGCCCTGGCGCCGCACGGTCATCTACGAGCTCCACGTCAAAGGGTTCACCAAGCTCCACCCCGAGATTCCGGAAGAGCTTCGCGGCACGTACGCGGGCCTGGGACATCCTGCCGCCATCGCCCACTTGAAGGAACTCGGAATCACCGCGGTCGAACTGCTTCCCGTTCACGCAGCCACGGATGATGGCTTTCTGCAGGACCGACTCCTCCGCAACTATTGGGGCTACAGCACCCTTGGGTTCTTCGCGCCCGAGCAGCGGTACAGTAGCCGCAAGTCGCCCGGAGCACAGGTGAACGAGTTCAAGTCGATGGTCAAAGCTCTTCATGCGGAAGGCATCGAAGTGATTCTGGACGTCGTTTACAACCATTCTTGCGAAGGCAACCACTTGGGGCCCACCTTCAGCCTTCGGGGCATCGACAACGCCACGTACTACTGGCTGATGCCCGAGGCGCGCTACTATCTAGACTTCACGGGCACGGGCAATAGCCTGAACGCCTCGAACCCGGAGACCGCTCGGCTCATCGTCGACTCGTTGCGTTACTGGGTCGACGAGATGCACGTGGACGGCTTTCGCTTCGACCTGGCCAGCACCATCGGGCGCGTTGGCCGCGGAGAATTCGATCGCCATGCTCCCATCTTCCAAATCATCGCCCAAGATCCTTCCTTGTCTCGCACGAAACTCATCGTGGAGCCGTGGGACACGGGCATGGGCGGTTATCAGGTAGGCAACTTTGCCGCTCCCTGGCGCGAGTGGAACGGTCGCTATCGCGACGCGTTGAGGCGATATTGGAAAGGGGATCAGAATCTCGCATCGGAGATTGGGTACCGCATTTCGGGCTCGGCCGACATCTTTCAGGGCGAGCGGAGTCAGCCTCAAGCCAGCGTCAATTTCATCACCGCGCACGACGGCTTCACCCTGCACGATCTGGTGACGTATTCTGCGAAGCACAACGAGGCGAATGGCGAGGAGAATCGGGACGGCGCCGACGACAATCAGTCTTGGAACCACGGTGTGGAAGGCGAGACCGACGATAAGGCGATCATCGGCCTGCGAGAGCGCCAAAAGCGAAACCTGCTCGCTTCCTTGTTCATGTCTCAGGGTGTCCCGATGCTGGTCGCCGGTGACGAAATGGGGAGGACGCAAGGCGGCAACAACAACGCGTATTGCCAGGACAACGAGCTCTCCTGGGTCGACTGGAAGATGGACGCGCGGCGGCGCGAGCTACTCGCCTTCACGCGGCGGCTCATTGCGCTCCGCCACAAGCTTCCCGTGCTGCAGCGCCGCCGCTTCTTCGTGGGCGACTACATTTGGGATTCGCGCTCCAAGGACGTGACTTGGCTCCGGCCCGACGGAAGCGAAATGAACGCGCGCGACTGGCAGCGGCCATGGCTCTCTGCGCTGGGAATCACGATGGGCGGGGACGCGATTCCCACGCTCGACGAGCGAGGTCAGCGCTTGGTCGGCGACGGTCTCCTCGTGCTCATGAACGCGCATCACGAAGAGATTCGATTCGTCCTTCCTTCTGGGCAAGGGGGCGGCGAATGGGTCCTCGAGCTAGACACGAGCGACGACCGGAAGATCGCAATCAAATGCGCGGGTGAGTACGCGGTCGGACCAAGGTCGGTCGTCGTCTTTCGGCAGCCGCTGTCCGAACACGCTTCGGTGGGCGCCGCGGGCCCCGCCGCTGTCACGGAGCGGGCGGGAGTGCCCCTCGGTGTCCTCAGTCCCGCTCGCCGCGCCGGAATCGTCCTGCCGCTCGCTTCGATGCGGCGCAAGGACAATTGGGGCGTGGGGGAAATCGGGGACATCCCTCGCTTCGCCCACTGGGCGCGGCGAGCGGGGTTTTCGATCTGGCAGCTTCTGCCGGTGAACGCGATAAACGGCTCGGATCCGAGCCCCTACGGCGCGGCATCGGCCTTTGCCCTCGATCCCGTCTATCTTTCTCTCGACGATTGCGAGGACTTCAAAGCGGCCGGCGGCCGAGAGGCGCTCTCGCCTTCTTCGCGGGACGAACTCGCCGTGCTCGCGGCGAGCCCGCTCGTCGTTTGGTCCCGCGTGCGGGCGCTGAAGCGCGAGGCGGCTCATCTCGCCTTCCAGCGTTTTGTTCGCGACGAATGGCAACCGCACACCGCGCGCGCGGCCGCGCTCGCAAGCTTCGTACGAAAGGAGCGCGCGTGGCTCGACGACTATTCGCTATTTGCGGCGTTACACGACCACCTTGGGAGTTCGTGGGTGGACTGGCCGTTGGGGCTTCGCGAACGGACGCCGGACGCCATCGCGGAAGTGCGTCGTAGGCACGCGGAGGCCATCTTGGAAGCGGGCTGGATGCAGTGGCAGCTCGACCGGCAGTGGCGAGACGCCCGTCGAGCGGCGAGTCAAGCAGGGGTCGATCTCATGGGCGATCTGCCATTTACGGTGTCCGTGGACTCGGCGGACGTCTGGGCGAATCGACCGCTCTTCCGCTGCGACTTGAGGATGGGGACGCCGCCGGACGACAGCTCGCCCAATGGCCAAGACTGGGGCCTTCCGGTCTACGACTGGGTCGCGATGCAGCGAGCCGATTTTTCGTGGCTGCGGGCTCGCGCCGCTCGCGCCGGAGAGCTCTTCAGCGCGTACCGAATCGACCATGTCATCGGCTTTTACCGAACGTTCTACCGGTCGAGCGACGGCCAAACGAGCGGCTTTACGCCCCCGGACGAGGGCGCTCAGGTCCGGCTCGGCGAGAGGATAATGCGCCTCATGCAGCGGTTCGGGGAGGTCGTGGCGGAGGACCTGGGCGCCGTGCCCCCGTTTCTGCGTCCTTCGCTCGAGCGCACGGGGATTCCCGGATACTGCGTGCTTCGTTGGCAGAAGGACGGCGATCGATATCGGGAGCCCGCCAGCTGGCCGGTCATGTCGGTGACGACCAATTCCACGCATGACACGGATACGACCGCGGAGTGGTACGACCGCATTGATGCGGAGGAGCGGACTCGCGTGGCGGAAATGGTGGCCCGGGGAGAGCTCGATCCGAGTGCGAAGTTCGACGATCGGGTACGCGACGCGCTTCTTCGAGCGACGTACGCATCACCGGCCATGCTCTCGATGACGATGTTCCAAGACGCCCTCGGCACCCGGGAGCGCATCAACGTTCCGGGCACGGTCAGTGACAGCAATTGGAGCTACCGCATGGCTGTCGACATCGAGACCCTGGAGCAAGACAATCCCACGACCGAGCGGCTCGGCCGGCTGGCGCTCGAGACAGGCCGCGTGCCTGCGGGTCATGGCAATGAATGAGCGGACGCGCCGCCGCGCGAACCGGCGTCTGCCCGTCGGGGCAGAGATCGTAGAGGGCGGAGTGCACCTACGCCTGTGGGCCCCCCGGCGTCGTCGCGTCGACGTGGTCGTCGATGGATACTCCCGGCCTCTCGACGCGGAAGGTGACGGCTACTTCAGCACGCTCGTGGAGGAGATGCGCGCGGGCGACCGCTATCGCTTTCGCTTGGACGGCGGCGAGGACCTCTACCCGGACCCTGCCTCGCGCTTTCAGCCGGAGGGCCCCCACGGACCCTCGGCGGTGGTCGACGCGATGGCGTTCCGGTGGGCGAACGGGCCGTGGCCCGGGATCGAGCTCCGGGGGCAGGTCTTCTACGAGATGCACGTGGGGACCTTTACGCGCGAGGGCACGTGGGCGGCCGCGGCAGCGGAGCTCGAGAGGCTCCGTGGCGTCTGCACCACAATCGAGATGATGCCCGTTGCGGAGTTTCCCGGGGCCTTCGGATGGGGCTACGACGGAGTCGACCTCTTCGCGCCCACGCACCTCTATGGCTCGCCCGACGACTTGCGAGGCTTCATCGACCGGGCCCATGGCCTCGGGCTCGGGGTCATCCTCGACGTCGTCTATAACCACTTCGGCCCGGACGGGAACTATCTCGCCCAATTCTCGGATACCTACTTCACGCAGCGGCACAAGACCGATTGGGGGCCTGCGGTCAACTTCGACGGCGAAGGGAACGGCGGCGTCCGCGAGCTGATCCTTGCCAATGCGGGCTACTGGATCGACGAGTTCCGATTCGACGGACTGCGCCTCGACGCAACGCAAGACATCCACGACGACTCGGTGCCCCATGTGTTGACGCAGATCGGCGAACGCGTGAGAGCTTGCGCGCGTGGACGCGGCACCCTCGTGATCGTGGAGAACGAACCCCAGGACACGCGCCTTTTGCGACTCCAGCAAGAGGGAGGACACGGGCTCGACGCGGCTTGGAACGACGACTTCCATCATTCGGCGCGGGTTGCCCTGACGGGACGCGCCCAAGCGTATTTCAG
>Ga0265325_10003128_pt1 | contig 10910 bp, 10 predicted proteins | sample 41420metaG_FD_202090 | JGI IMG/M metagenome (GOLD analysis project Ga0265325, IMG submission 202090) | Rhizosphere microbial communities from Carex aquatilis grown in University of Washington, Seatle, WA, United States - 4-14-20 metaG | ecosystem: Host-associated > Plants > Roots > Rhizosphere...
TGCCTCCCATCGCAACAATCGAGTCGTAAATGAGCTGCTGGGTGTACTTCGGATTGTGCGCACCGAGGGCGCCACCGCGCGCGATGATAATGTAGTTATAGAGCGCTCCAGCCTGATTGGCGGTGAGCACAGTCGGCCCTCCGTCGGCCCCTCCGCCGGGGCGCGTTTGATCGAGAGCGAAGTTCGCGCTCGGTGAGCTCAGGTCGGAAGGCTGGAGGGGCAGATAAGGAGCCGCGGCCGCGAGCGTAAGGTAGCCCGCGCTGTTGAGGAGTGATCGGAGCTCGTTCATCGATGCCCGGACGAGCGACTGGCCGCCGTTGACGTCGAAGCTGACGGCGGTGGCGTGGCAGCCGATGCAGGCGCTGAGCTTCGGGTCGAACGAGTGATCCGGGACGTTGCTGTTGTCGGCGACGGGCCCCATGTGGCAGTCGGCGCACTGAAGCTTCAGCTGATGGGTCGATTGGCCATAGGTCTGGCCGGCAAAGTGGTAGCCGCCGACGCCCGAGAACACGTCCACCTGCGGTCCTTCGTGCGGTCCCCAATACGTACTCGTGATCGTGTTGCTCGCCTTGATGTAATTGGTGACGTCCTTTCGCGACCGGTGACACCAGGCGCACGTGTTGCTCGTGCCGAGCGACCCGCCGTCGACGAGCCCCGGGATGATCGTTCCCGTCACAGCGCCGGTCGATGGGCTCTTCTCGACGAACGACTGCGAGGTGTTGCCGGAGGGGACGACGAGGGGAAACGAGCCGGGCGTCCAGGGAATCCCGGTCTTGTGCGGGTCGTTCGCGTTGGTCACCGCGTGACAGGTTGTGCAGTACACCTCGGCGACTGCAGCGCTTCCGACGTAATTCGCCTCCCCGAGCGTGCCCGAATCCGGGAGTTGGTATTCCAGCTCGCCGTGGGCGAGGTTGACGACGACACCGCCCTGACTCGTACCGACCGCGCCGGCTACGCGCTGCGACAGCCCGTCGATAGCATGACAGTTGCCGCACGGACTGCCGTACGTCGTCCACTCGGCGGCCTCGGGTCCGCCGGCGGTGCTCAAGTGCGTCGTGAAATGGACGCTGGACTGGTACTGTGTGACGACGCCGTTGAAGCCGTGGCATGGCGAAAGGCATGACACCGGAACGATGGCGGTCATGAGGCCGCTGTCGCCTGCGATCACTTGCCCCGGCGCGCCCGCTTCGCCGGCCGAACCTGGTGGCCCGGGAGGACCCGCCTCACCGGCCGGACCGGTTGCCCCCGGCGGGCCTGGGGGCCCTGCCTCTCCCGTGGGCCCCTCGGGGCCCGCCGGACCGGTCGGCCCAGAGCACGCCCAGAGTGTGATGAAAAGCCCCGACAATGCGATCCATTTTGCGCTCATAAGGTTCCCCCCTCCCAGTGCCCTTCGGCGTCAAGCTCTTGCGACTGCGTGCGGGACGCTACGCCCCTCGGCTGGCAACGCGACACAGAATTGCGCGAGCCCCGTGATTTTTCTCCCACACTGGACCCGCGACGGTTGAAATCGCCGAGCGCAAATGGCGAGTCGAGGAGAAGCCAAGCCGAATCCTTCGCTCGCGGGCTCACGCGTTTGGCTCCCGCAGCGTCCCCTCCGCTGCCGGCGCTAGGCTCTGGACCAGCGCATCGACGAACTTGTCGAGGGAGACCCAGTCGGTCATCTCGTAGTCGCGGGACGTGTCGGTCGGTCCGCCTTCCATCTTCGAGATGTGCCGCATCACCAACCGCGTCACCCATCCGTACGCGCTGTACGGGAGCGCCCCCGCGACAGGTACAATCCACTTCGGGCGGAGCTCTGTCTGGCCAAGGAAGCCGTCGATCATCGTCTTGATCGCCTTCCGGGCCTCTGTGCGCGCGGTCTGCGGGCGGGTCTCGTCTTCGACCGTCGCCTCGGCTAGGCTCACGGACAGGAACGCCGTAGGCACGCGCTCGAGCTCGCCGTGGTGCCCCTTCGCGAATGCGATCATCTCGCGTTCGTACTTGCCCATGTGGATCGACGCGGCGAGGACCACGAGCTGATAGCGCGCGAGGTCCAGATCCGGCGGCGGTGCGGCGGCATCGATGACGTCCACTCCGTGGTTGCGCGCGCGCATCGTCGCGGCGACGTGGTCGGCAACCTTCCGCGTATGACCTTCGCGCGTGGCGTACACGACGAGCGTTCGTTTCATCACCGGTCCTCCGTTTCGGTAGGCGCTGCAACGAGCGTTCCCCCGCGAGGGACATTGGATCCCCAATTGAGAAGCCACACGTGGCGCTCGCGTAAAGGGGCGTCCCGTGACGGAGAACGAACCAACGAGCGTCGTGAAACCGGCCTCCGGCATAGAGCGCTCAGTCGCCGAGCACGCGCCGAATTTGCGCTCGCAGCGCACGGCGTGCGCCGTTGGACTGGGGAAGTCGCGAGTGCGTGGTAACAGCGTGGTAACGGACTCACGGGCGCCTTGGAGACCCGCGACTTCGGAGGGCGGCATTAGCGGGGTTCGCGCTCCTGCGCTGAATTCATGGCCTCGAGTAGCCGCCCGTCAGGGCTTCACGAATTTCGCCACGAAGCGGTCGCTGGTTCCAAGCTTCTCACTGGCGTCACCCGGCGAGTCGCTCCAGTCGCGTGTGTCGGCAGGGTTTCGCAGGAAGTCGGCGTCAGCGGCGTGCATGAAGCCGGCACGCTCCACGTCGCGGATCACCGACAGCTCGTCGATGCGGTGGAGCGTCTTCACGTCGGATTTGCCGTGACCCTCGACGGCGCTGTGGTCGACGACCACGTACTGCCCGCCGTGCTTGAGTGAATCGAACACGGCCTTGTTCATCTTGTCCCGGTCGGCGCCGATCCAGATCGAGTCGTGGTACCAGAGCACGATCACGACGGCGTCCAGGCTCTTGGCGTTGGGCGGCAGCGGGGCCTCGAGCTCGCGGTCCGAGCGCACCACGTTTTTCATCGCGGGCCTGGCCAGGCGCTCCGCCCAGGGCTTGTCGATGAACTTGAGAAACATCGCGTTGTTCTGCGCCCACACCTGCCCCGTGGGCCCGACTGCACGAGCCAGTAGCTCCGTGGTGTAGCCGCCGCCGGCAGCCAGCTCGGCGACGCGCATCCCCCGTCTGAGGCCGAGGAACGCCAGGAGCTCGCCGGGGTGCCGGCTCGCGTCGAGCTGCCGGTCGGCGTCGGTCCGGTCCTTCACGTCGACGATCGCCTGGATCGGGGGTGGGACCATCACGTGCGTAGCCGCGGGACGACGATGCAGCGCCTCCTCGACCTGCGCCTTGGTTGACTCCGCCTTGTCTTTCGGTTGCGCGACGCTTGTCATGTGACTCTCTCCTCGATCACGGTTTCAGTTCTCTGCCTGCTAAGGGGAGTGGTCTTTTTGGATGCGTCGTCCGCAGGTGCCTCAAGCCTGATCGTCGGCGGTCCTTTCACATCTCCTGGAGCGTGCGGTGCACCATCTGCACGCAGATCGAGCCCTCACCGACGGCGGAGGCCACGCGCTTGACGCTGCTCGATCGGGCATCACCGATACAGAATACGCCGGGGATGCTGCTCTCCATGAGGTACGGAGGGCGAGGCAGCGGCCATCTGGGACTCGCAAGATCTTCGGGGCGCAGCTCGAGGCCGGTCTTCACGAACATCTTCTCGTCAAGGGACACGCAGCGTTCGAGCCAGCCCGTGTTGGGATCTGCGCCGGTCATCAGAAACAGACTGCGGATGCTGCGCGTCTCCCGTTCACCGCTGTCGAGGTGGCGCCATCCGAGCCGCTGGAGGCCATCGTCGCCCTCGAGCGCGTCGATCTGCGTGCGCGCGAGCACGGTGACGTTGGTTGCGTCCTCGATGCGCTGGACCAAGTAGCGCGACATGCTGGCGGCAAGGCTGGGACCGCGCACCAGCATGGTTACCTGCTTGGCGATGGTCGCAAGAAAAACCGCGGCCTGGCCTGCAGAGTTGGCTCCGCCCACGATGGCGACTTCCTCGCCTCTGCAGAGCTCAGCCTCGAGGTAGGTGGCCGAGTAGAAGACGCCGGCCCCCTCGAAGCGCGCGAGCGACGGAAGCTCGGGCCGTCGGTACCTCACTCCGCTGGCGATGACAACGCTTCGAGTTCGCAGGACCTGACCGTCCGCCAGATGGAGGCGGTAAGGCCGCCTGTCGCAGTCGAGGCGGGCGACCGTGCGGCCGATGGCGACCTCCGCCCCGAACCTTTCTGCCTGCACCAGCGCGCGCCCAGACAGCGCCTGCCCGGAGATCCCGGTTGGAAAACCAAGGTAGTTCTCGATACGAGAGCTTGTGCCCGCCTGCCCGCCAGGCGCCGTGCTCTCCAGCACGAGCACATCGAGCCCTTCGGACGCGCCGTAGACCGCCGCGGAGAGCCCCGCCGGCCCCGCGCCGACGATCACAACGTCACGCACCTCCTTTGGGTCGAACTCCGCGCTCAGACCGAGCTGCGACGCCACCGACTCGATCGTCGGGTTCTTGAGGAGGTGGCCGCTACGGCATACGAGCACCGGCACGTCGTTGACGCCGATGTGAAACCTGTCGAGCAGCTCCTGCACGCTCGGGTCTGCCTCGACGTCCTCGTACGTGAACGGTTGCCCGTTGCGGCTCAGGAACTCACGGATGCGCTGCGTGCTCGCCGACTGTCGCGAGCCGAGCAGCACAAGGTCGTTGTCGTCCGCGGAAACCAGCGCTGCCCGCCTCAGGATGAAGGCGCGCATCAGGATCTCGCTCAGCTCCGAATCCCGCTGCACCAGGCTGTGCAGGGCGGCGCGGTCGACGACGATGACCACTCCGTCGCTGGCCACACGCACGCGCTCCAGGTTGCGTCGGGCCGACAGCATGTTGACCTCGCCGGTGAACTCCCCCGGTTGGTACACCCAGACCGGCTCCTCGCGATCGCCGATCAATCGAACGACGGCGACCGCGCCGGACACTACGACGAAGAGAGGCGTGTTCTGTTCGCCCACGTCGAAAAGCACCTCCCCGGCGCGGACGTTGCGCCGCTGCCCGCTGCCAGAAATGCGGTCGATCTGCGCCGACGTGAGCCGGGGGAACATCTGCGCCGTTCGGTCCGTGATGGCCATGGTGTCCGTCAATCCCTTCCTCACACAACCGACTGAACCAGGTCGCCCTGCGGTAAGAACTCGGGGGCTCTGGGGATGAAATTTCAATTTCGGAAGCTTTCTGCAGCAAATCCGCCAATCCCGCGTGCCCGCGGTGCGTGCCGGCCAGCGGCCAGTCCTCGCCCGGAATGATCCAGTCAATATCTTCGGGAGACAACGCCAGCAGACCTTGCCTATCGCCGCCCATTGCTGCAAGACAGCCCTTCACAATCTGGACGTTCTCTTGTGTGCTCATCGAAATATCTCTATTTCCGTTACATCGGATAGTGTCCGCTCGAATCGGATACGACGACCCAACCTTCAGCGCGCCGTCATTCCGCCGTCGACGTTGATGATCCCGCCCGTCATCCACCTCCCGCGGTCCGACGCGAGCAACGCGACGACCTCCGCCAGGTCCTCCGGGGACCCATAGCGACCGAGCGGAACTTCCTTGGCGAAGAGGTCGGGCGGCGCGCCCATCGCGTCACTGAACGCCCTGCTCCCGGGCGTCGTCACTGGCCCCGGCGACACGACGTTCACTCGGATTTTGCTCGGCGCGAGATCGATCGCGAGCGTGCGTGAATAGCTGTTGAGCGCCGCCTTGGCGGCGCTGCGGGAACCCGCTCGCGCCGCCCGCGTTGTTCACGAGGATGTCGAGGCCGCCGAGGGCGCCGAGCGCTCCGGCGGCTATGACCTTCACCCCGGAGGCGGAGGCGACGTCGCCCGCGACGAACGCGGCGCCCGCGGGCAAGGCCTCGCCACGAGAGCGCGCTGTGACCACGACCTTCGCGCCGGCGTCGAGCAGGCGCTGCGCGATCGCCGCGCCGATGCCGCGGGTGCCTCCGGTGACGAGCGCACGACGGCCGATGAGTTCCTTGGAGAAGTCGAGCTTGTTGGACATGAGATTCCTTTCGTCGAGGGCGATGTTCGGAGCGCGGCTTACTGCCGGCGTCGAAACCTGCGATCACGATTCATCGGTCGAACTGGACCAAGTCGAGCCCGACGGCGCTCCGAATAATCGAATGAAGTGCCGGGTGTAGCGCGTCAGAGTTGCGCGAGGCCGCCGTCGACGGCGACCTCGCTGGCGGTCATGAAGCTGCTGTCCGACGACGCGAGAAAGGCTGCCGCCGCCCCGACCTCCGCCGGATCGGCCATGCGCTGGAGCGCAGTCATCGCGCCGTAGGCCTTCAGGCCCTCCTCGCCCAGCGCTTCCTTCGCGAGTTCCGTCGCCGCCGCCCCAGGCGAGAGCACGTTTACCCGAATGCCGGTGCCCTTCAGGTCCTCCGCCCAGGTCCGCGCGAGGTTGCGCACTGCCGCCTTGCTCGCGCTGTAGGCGGTGAATGCCGGGGCGCCCGTGGTACCGGCGCTCGATCCGGTCAGGATGATCGAACCGTCCTTGCCCATCAGCGGCAGCGCCTTCTGGACTGTGAAGATCGTACCCTTCACATTGGTGTCGAAGATTTCGTCAATGTGCTCCGCGGTGATCTTGCCGAGCGCAAGCTGGCTTCCCACCCCGGCGTTGGCGAAGACGATGTCGAGGGTTCCGCGCTCGGCCTTCACCGCCGCGTACAGTCGGTCGAGGTCGGCCTCATCCGAGACCGAGCCCTTCACCGCGCGCGCATTGGGCCCGAGGTCGGCTACCGCGGCGTCGAGCGCTTCCTGCCGGCGGCCGAAGATGAAGACGAAGGCGCCCTCTTCGATGAAGCGCTTTGCCGCGGCGAGGCCGATGCCGGTAGCGCCACCGGTGATCACGGCGGTCTTCCCATTCAGTCTGGTCATTGTCGTGCATCCTTCGTTGGATTTGTACGGAGGCAGGGAACTGCGCGCTGGCGCAAGAGAGAGGGTAGGAGCGCACCAACTGTTCGACTTGGGCGAAATGCGCAACGCGGCACAATTGGGATCCGCTCCGCGGGGCAAGTGCCGACCGAGTCCGACAACCTCGTGCGCCGCAAGGTCGATACGAAATCAGACTCTCGCCCGGCAACCGAAGACCGGGCCTGAAGTCTTCTAGCATCCGAGTGATTCCGACAGGCGCGACCCTAAACTAAACTACGGACCTCGCATAACGTCCTGGCGTGATTCCGTAGTGCCTGACGAAGTGTCGATTCATTTGACTCTGATCATAGAATCCGACGGCGTGAGCCACTTCTCCGCAGTCTTGGCCGTACCGCAGGAGTTGGCGTGCCTGGCCCAGGCGAAGGTGAGTCAGGTAACGGTGCGGCGTGAGTCCGAACGCAACGCGGAAACTCCGAATCAGCTGTTGCTTCGTGGTGGCCTCGCTCGCCAGCCTGAGATCCTCAAGCGTCACTGACTCGCGGTACCTACTGTGTAGAACGTCTCGCGCGCGAGCGAGGCCTGCCTTGGGGCAGTCGTTGCTTGCTGCTTCTCTCGTGGGTTCGCACCATTGGGTGATGCAGCTGGCAATGAACGTCGATACGACTGCCTCGGCGGCATGATCGCAGTCGTTGCGAAGTGTGCCGATTGTGGCAAGCAATTCTTCGCTGAGCGGAGATCGTGGCACCATGACCGTCCGCCAGTGAACCGGCTTCACACACCCAAAGTGTTCGAGTGCCACTCGCGACATCAGATTAGGCGAGACGAAAAGAATGATGCCGCTTGCCGGCCCCGAAATTTTGAAGGTTTCGCCAGGTTCAGACAGCATGACCGCTCCAGGGGGCGCGTCGTGCGCGCGGCCTCGATAGTAGGCGCGAGAAGGAACCGCTGCCGGCTGGAATGCGAACGCATACGTGGCACTGAGCCCTCTGAGCGAAGGGGAATCGCGGTGCTCGAGTACTTCGACATCCGGCAACGCCGAACGCCGCCAGAGCTGACCTTCCGCGAGGCCGCTTGAGTTAGGTCTGATCGTCGGCGTGGCGTGCGTTGCTCGCATCGTCGCGCCCCCTTATGTGCACTATCTGCGCCACCTGCTCCCGTCGATCGCGAAAGCCCCATAAGGCGCAAGATTCGCGCGTTGCGTCTTCGAACCCCCGGCCGCTGGTACGCAGGACTACCCGAGCACGTTCGCAAAGCGCCACGCCGTAGGCTTTTTGCAACCGCGAGAAAGCGTCTGCAAGGTAGGCTCTGCTGCACGCGCGACTTCTTCCCCAAGGCCAACTACGGCGTCCCGCTGTCGCTGATCAACGCGCTCGAGCGAGCGGAGCGTACGTCCCCACGAGCACCGCTTCCGCGCCGGCGCTTTTCATTGCATCACAGGCGCGGCCGACCTCGATGGTGCCGCGCGCGAAGCTCTCGGCGGCCGTCGGTTGGAGCCTGCGGCGCGCGAGCGCAAGCTGAGCCCCGGAAAGCACGGCCTGCCCGAACGCCTCCTCCTGGTAGATGATTCCCGAACCGCTGCAACTTGAGTCGGTCCACGAAGAGCGCGATCGCCCCTTCCGCCTCCGCGTAGTACGCGTCACGCACTTGGAAAACCCACGGCGACAGGGGCGTTCGGAACGCCTCAGCCCCCGGTAGCAGGCCAAGCAAGGGGACACGCGCTCGGTTAATTTAACCAGCGGCAGGACCTTCACTGACGTCGGTGTTCCGACGAAGTCGAACCTCGTTGAGCCACGCCTCCGAGCCGTGAAGGGTTGCGTGCCCAGAAAGCTAGCCTGTCCGGTGAGCCGCGAAGGTGACGACCCGTCGGCTGCTCGCCCCGCGTCGCCGCCGTCGTCCCCGCGATTCACATGCTCGTTTGCGCCACTTCCGCCAATTGTTGCCGAAGTCCGGGCAGGTCGCGCGGGGCCTACCGTGCCTTTTCTGAAAATGTTGAGACCGTGGCCGGTTCGGTTTGCGGCCGATTGCCTTGCGGCGATACCGTGCTCCTCGCGATTCTTTCGTTCTTACCGTAGCTTATGCATCGCACGCGCCCGTAGCTCAGTTGGATAGAGCAGCGGCCTTCTAAGTCGCTGGTCGCAGGTTCGAGTCCTGCCGGGCGCGCCAGCGAGATCGCTCAGCTTTTTGGGATCGACAGAAAAGGTCGTGACGGGGTCGTGACGGCTCTCCCTGGCGACCTGAGCGGCGTTCGCGACGACCAGAACGGCGTTCGGAACGAGGTGCGCGTAGCGCTCGGTGACCTCACCGAGGAGTGCCCGAGCACCATGCGCACGTCCTCCAAGCGCCAGCGCTGACCCTACCAGCCTGAAACTAGGGACGACGCGTACGTTTGGCGCGAGCTCGGTGAGGGCTGCCCGCGCTTCGTCCTCCGTCCACCGCGGCAAGCCGCCATGCCTTCCCGTTGTCTGCGCTCCGTGTCCCATCGTGACCTCCACACCATCAGGTCAATCTGACAGGCGGCACCAACAAGATCACCGTTGGTAGCAAGGACTACCAACTTCTGCAGTTTCACTTCCACAAGCATGGCGAGCACACCGTGGCGGGCGCCTCCCAGGCACTTGAGCTTCACATGGTGCACAAGGCAGCCGACGGAACCCTGGCTGTCCTCGGCACGTTCTTCGAGGTCGGCGCGGCGAACGGTGCGCTCGATCAGGTATTCTCCAATATGGCGACCGCAAGCGACGTACCTGCGGCCCTCCCCTCAACCTTGGACCCGACCTTGCTGCTTCCCACCGACAACAGCGGCTGGATCTACGACGGGAGCTTGACCACGCCCCCGTGCACGGCAGGCGTCAAGTGGAACCTCTATGCTGGCGTGCAAGAGGTGTCTGCGGCGCAACTCGCCTTGTTCACGCACGACCCGAGCTTCCGACCGACTCAGGCGCTCGGCTCCCGGTTGGTGACCGGCGGCGACTGATACGTATGAATTGACCGCCACGGCGCGGGTCCGAACCTCAGCGCCACGGTCACCGCGATGGAGATGGCCACGTACTCGCCGGCGGTGCTGGAGGTCCTTGCGCGCGCCGGCGCGGTCCCAACCATATGGCCTGCTTCGTGAGGCCGCTCGTCGGATTCTGGGCGATCCCCCGGGTCCTGCTCGACCGCCCAGACGACGAAGCCGCAAGCCGTTGCGGAGCGCCGCGAGGCGCTCCGCCCGTGACGCAGAGAGACAGCGCCATCGATTTCGGACGATCAGCCTTGGAAAATCGCCGTATTAATGCAGGAGCTGCGGCACCGTTTTCGACGTTGACACCGCCGCGGAAGACGTTTGGATCGACGACTATGCCATCGGGCCGACGCGCATCGGGTGCCATTGGCTCTCATGCCAAATCCGCATGGAGGCTGCGTCGATCAATCGGAGCAGCGCCGGTGCGGTGCCGGGCACGGGGCTGGGGAATGCGTGCGCTCGCGGCATCGTGCGTCCTCGGATGTGCGGGTCCGCGGCCCCCCACGAACATGTCGGGGGACAAGGACGCGGGGCTTGCCGCCACGGGGTCAGGAGGCAGTGGCTCCAGCGCGGCAGGGACGGGCGAATGCGCGCTGGCGTGCGAGACTGGACTTGTTTGTGAACGCGTCGGGTCGCCGGCTTGCCTCGACCCGAACTGGGCGGAGTGGCCGATGTCCAACGCCGAGGTCGACGTGACGGCAGGCGCGCCGAACCTCGAAAGCTACAAGGACAACGGGGACGGCACGGTGACTGACAACGTGACCGGGCTCTCGTGGCAGCAGTCGGTGCCAACGACGACATACGCGCAAGAAGCGGCAGTCGCGTACTGTGCGGGGCTGAGCCTGGCCGGGTACACAAACTGGCGCCTCCCGTCGTATGTCGAGCTCTTCTCGGTCGTCGACCCCGGGGCGTTCAGCCCGAGCGTCAACGCCGCGGTCTTCCCGAGTACCCCATCGGACTACTTCTGGTCGTCGACGCCCTTTGCTGCCGCTTCCGGCTCCGCTTGGGCAGTCGACTTCACCAGCGGCGACCCGAGCGGCCTCGTCGTGTCGCT
>Ga0265325_10003130_pt1 | contig 10907 bp, 10 predicted proteins | sample 41420metaG_FD_202090 | JGI IMG/M metagenome (GOLD analysis project Ga0265325, IMG submission 202090) | Rhizosphere microbial communities from Carex aquatilis grown in University of Washington, Seatle, WA, United States - 4-14-20 metaG | ecosystem: Host-associated > Plants > Roots > Rhizosphere...
CATGGGCCGCTTCCGCGGCGGCGCCGCCAAGATCGCGGTGGTCGGCTCGGCGCTGTTCGGCATGATCTCGGGCAGCGCGGTGAGCAATGTGCTGGCGGTCGGCATCGTCACCATTCCGACCATGGTGCGATCCGGCTTCACCCCGCGCCGCTCGGCGGCGATCGAAGCGGTCGGCTCGACCGGCGGCCAACTGATGCCGCCGGTGATGGGCGCCGCCGCCTTCATCATGGCGGAATTCCTGCAGGTGCCCTACGGCGCGGTCTGCATCGCCGCGACGATCCCGGCCATCCTTTACTATGCTTGCCTGTTTTTCCACGTCGATCTTGAATCGGCAAAGCACAAGATCGGCGCCGCCAAAATTGCCGACGCGCCGTCGATCGGTGAAGTGCTGAAGTCCGGCTGGCATTTCGTGGTGCCGATCGTTTTCCTCGTCTTCGCGCTGATCTATCCCGACATCACGCTGCTGACGCCGGAAAAGGCCGCCATCGTCGCCACCGCGATCCTGATGGTGCTGGCGATGATCTTCGGCTACCGCGGCAAGCGGCTCGGCATTGTGGAGATGCTCAAGGCGATCATGGAGACCGGGCGGGTGTCGCTCGACATCATCCTGATCGGCGCCGCCGCCGGCATCATGGTCGGCATCATGAGCATTTCAGGACTTGCCTTCAGCATGACGATCCAATTGCTGACGCTGGCCGGCGGCAACGTATTCATTCTGCTGCTATTGATCGCGGTGCTGGCGTTCGTGCTTGGCATCGGGCTGCCGACTGTGAGCGTTTACATTCTGACCGCGACGTTGCTGGCGCCGGCGCTGGTCAAGCTCGGCGTCACGCCGATGGCCGCGCACATGTTCGTCATGTACAACGGCATTCTCTCGATGATCACGCCGCCGGTCGCATTCGCCGCCTATGCGGCCGCCAATATCGCGCGCACCGATGGCTGGACGACGGGCTGGATGGCCTGCGTGGTCGGCTGGAGCACGTTCCTGCTGCCGTTCCTGTTCGTGCTGACGCCGAGCCTGCTGATGGACGGCTCATGGACCGAGATCGCGCTCAATTTCAGCCGCGTCACCTTCGGCATCTGGCTCGGCACCGTGTCGGCGGTCGGCTTCTCGCTGGCGCCGATCGCATGGAGCGGCCGCCTGCTCTATGGCACAATCTCATTGGCGGTCGTGCTGCCACCGGAATCGTTTCCGAAAGCGATCTGGATCAACGCCGCCGGGATCACCGCGGCCGCCGTGATTTTGGTCATCGACTGGATGCGCCAACGCGCTCTGCGGCAGGCAAAAACGGCGCCAGTCGGCCCGACGCCGTATTGATTGCGCGGCTCAAGGCCGCCGTCAGTTTCCCTCGCGCCAGATGCCGAGCGCTTCCTGCGCCGGCCGGTCGGAGATCGAGAACAGCACTGACTCCTCGCTGGCATTGTGCTGGTAGCGCTTCCACGGCGGCACCACGAAGACGTCGTTGACGCTCCAGGCGAACTCCTTGCCGTCGATCGTCGTCGTGCCTTTGCCCTCGGCAACGCAGAACACCGCGCCGTCGGTCGAGCGGTAGGGCTCGCCCTTGAAGCCCTTCGGCAGCAGCGCGAGATTGGCGCCCATGGTCGGCAGCACCGGCCCGCCATTGATCGGATTGGCGTAACGCACGCGCGCGCCGTGCCGCTTGTCGACGTCGCCGGTCTTCTTCAGCCGCTCCAGAATCGGCTTCATCTTCGCATAGGGATAATTGATCACCGGCGAGCGCTTCATGAACACGTCGGAGGCCGCGCCGTCCGGCAGCACGCCGGTGGCGAAGCGCTCGAAACTGTCGCCGTCCTCGTGATTGACGTTCTGCATCTTCTCGTCGAAGTGGTTCGCGAACGACGTCTGGAAGTGATTGACCGTCGGCATATCGAGCACATCGAGCCACATCACCGGCTCCTTGCCGGGGTTGCCGTGGTCGTGCGGCGCCCAGTTGGCGGTGATGATGAAGTCGCCATGCTCCATGCTCGACTTTTCGCCCTCGACCGCGGTGTAAGCGCCCTTGCCCTTAAGGACGAAGCGGATCGCGGAGGCGACGTGCTGGTGCGCGTCGGCGATCTCGCCCGGCATGATCAGCTGGATGCCGGCGAACAGCGAATTGGTGATGCGTGACTTGCCGGGCTCGCCGGGATTTTCGAGCACCAGAACGCGGCGCTCGGCTTCCTCGGCGGTGATGACGTCGCCGGCCTCGAGCATCAGCTTCTCGACCTCGGGAAATTTCCACAGCGCCGGGACCATCTGGGTCTTCGGCTCGGGGGTGACCAGGCCCTTGAGCACTTCCCACAGCGGGGTCAGGTGATATTTGGCGATCTTGTCGTAATAGGCCTGCCGCGCGCCGGTGATATTGTGTTTTGAGCCGGGCGTTTCTGTCGCGAGCGACATTTCAAGTTCCTCCGTCGGCGATGGTTTGATTTGCAACCACCATAGCGCAGATAAGCACCGGCGGAAACGACGAAAAGCCCTGCACTTGCCGGGGCAATCGTGCCCCTAACCGGCTTTACTGATGCCATGTGTGCCCGGATAGGCGCTGCGTGCCGGCGTCGGCCAGTTCGCCAGGAACTCCCGATCGGGCCTGAACACCTCCACCTTCAGCGGGAAACATCGCGCGACATCGCTGGAATGCGTCGCGCTGCAATCGCCGCCGGGACAGGCCGACAGCGCGCCGAGCAGGTCGATGTCGGCGACGAACTCGATGAAATCTGCCGGCCGCACCGGGCTCGCCTTCATGAAGTATTGATGCGTGTCCTTGGTGAAGCCGGTGCACATGAAAACATTCAGCACATCGTGCACCAGCATCTCGGCCTGCTGCACCGGCAGGTTCTTTTCTTGCGCCAGCGCCCGCGCCAGATTGGAGTGGCAGCAATGATGATAGTCCTGCCCGCTCAGTAACCGGTTGGTGTAGGGGTCGCAGCGCGTGCCGATGACGTCGTGAATGCCGGCGCCGTCACCATCGAAGCCGTACCAGCCGAGCGTGTCGTGGGTGATGGTCGCCATCGGACGCAGATACGGCAAAGAACTCCACAGCCGGTCGCCGGTGCTGAGGTGAGTCGCATTCAAGGCACGCGTCTTGCCGCTGAAGAAACGCTCCGACAAATCGCCGGCCGACCACAGATTGAGGTCGCCGACCTGCGGCCCCTCAATGCTGACGATGCGGAAGAAATGCCCCTGCGGCACGTGGAAGGTCCGCGCCTCTCGCGGCGGGATTGTGATTTCAGAAATTTTCGTCAGGCGCTGCCGGGCGCGCTCCGTCAGGTCAAGATCGGGAGGCGGCAGCGCGTCGGTTGGATAGACGATGACAGGCGAGTTGCTCCGCATCGCCTCCGCGCCCGCTGGCGCCGGTACGCTCGATTGCCGCCGCTTCATGGGCTTCTTCCCTAGGTATTGATCGAGCCGCCGTCGACGGCGATGGTCTGCCCGGTGATGAAATCGCTGTCGCTTGAGGCCAAAAACACCAGCGCGCCAAGCAGGTCCTCCGGGTAGGCGTCGCGCTTGAAGGCGCGGCTGTTGCGCACCGGCGCGCGCATCTGGTCGTGATGGGCGGCGTTCTCGATTCCGGTGTCGGACAGAATCAGCCCGGGCGCCAGCGTGTTGACCGCAATGCCGAATTCGCCGAGTTCGCGCGACAGCGCGCGGGTGAACGAGACGATCGCGCCTTTCGAGGTGACGTAATGCAGCATGTGCGGGATGCCCTTGTAGGCGGTGCCCGACGCGATGTTGATGATCTTGCCGGACTTGCGCGCCTGCATATGTGGCGCGACGTGCTTCACCATCAGGAACGCGCCGCGCACATTGACCGCCATGACCTGATCCCACAGCGCCACGTCGATCTCCGAGTAGCTCGCCGGCGCCAGCGTGGCGTAGAGCGCCGCGTTGTTGACCAGCACGTCGATCTGCCCGAAGCGCTCGAGCGTCCGCCCCACGACATTCTTCACCGCGGCTTCGTCGCTGACATCGAATTGCAGGGCGTCAACCGAATTGGCCCCGGACGTCGCGGCGATTTCGGCAGCGGCGTCCTTGCCGTCGGCAATGTCGGCGATCATCACGCGGGCGCCGGCGGCGGCGAGCGCCCGCGAATAGTGCCGGCCAATGCCCCTGGCGCCGCCGGTGACGATCGCGGTACGCCCATCCAATCTTCCCATCACCCTATATTGGCACAGCGGGCCGAGCGTGCATATGATCCGCACCCTTTCCGGCCCGTCTCATCACCAAAGGATCGTTTCAATGACCAGCGCTTTGTTCTCGCCCTTCACCATGCGCGGTTTGACCTTGGCCAACCGCACCGCGGTGTCGCCAATGTGCCAGTACAACTCGACCGACGGCACGGCGAACGATTGGCATCTGATGCATATCGGCCAGTTCGCGCTCGGCGGCTGGGGCGTGATCATCGCCGAGATGACCAACGTCAACATGATCGGCCGCATCACCTATAAATGCGCCACGCTGTGTACCGACGAGAACGAGAAGGCGCTCAAGCGCGTGGTCGATTTCGCGCGGCAATACGGGCCGTCGAAACATGGGCTCCAGGTCGGCCACGCCGGCCGCAAGGGCTCGACCCAGCCGCCGGCAGCCGGCGCCAAGCCGCTGACCAAGGACGAAAAGGCTTGGGAGACGGTGGCGCCGTCGGCGATTCCCTACGGGCCGGACTGGCACGTGCCGCGCGCCATGACCAAGGATGACATGAAGGCGACGCTCGCCGACTACATCGGCACGGTGAAGCGCGCCGAGCGCATCGGCTACGACCTGCTCGAGCTGCACTCCGCGCACGGTTATCTACTGCACCAATTCCTGTCGCCGCTCTCCAACCAGCGCACCGACGAATATGGCGGGAGCCTGCAAAAGCGCATGCGCTATCCGCTCGAAGTGTTCCAGGCCATGCGCGAGGCCTGGCCGAAGGACAAGCCGCTCGGCATCCGGGTCTCGGCGGTCGACTGGGTCGACGGCGGCACTACGATCGAGGACACCGTCGCTTTCGCCAAAGAGCTCAAGGCGATCGGCTGCGACTACATGGACGTCTCCAGCGGCCAGCTCGATTATCGCCAGAAGATTCCGTTTGCGCCGCATTTCAACGCGCAGTTCAGCGAACGGGTGCGCAAGGACTCCGGGCTCGCCACCATGTCGGTCGGGCTGATCACCGGCGCCAGGGAAGCCGAGGACATCGTCGCGTCCGGCAAGGCCGATATGATCGCGATGGCGCGCGGCGCCATGTACGACCCGCGCTGGCCGATCCACGCGGCGATGGAGCTTGGCGCCGAGCCGCCGTTCGCGCCGCGGATGATGCCGGCGCATCCCAAGATGCGGCCGATGATCTTTCCGGACTACAAACCGGCAGCCTGAGCACTATCAATATCGGAAAATCGAACTAGATGATCCGGCAACGCGTCCAGGAGGCGACCATGACCTTTTCCACTTCGCGCATTCGCAGTCTTGTGGCTGTCGGGGTTCTCGGTCTTGCGGTGGCGGGCTGCGGCTACAACACCATCCCGACCGACGAGGAGCAGGCCAAGGCCAAATGGGCCGACGTGCAGAACAATTATCAGCGCCGCGCCGACCTGATTCCCAATCTGGTCGCGACCGTGCAAGGCTACGCCAAGCAGGAAAAAGACGTGCTCACCGCCGTGGTCGAAGCTCGCGCCAAGGCGACCCAGGTCAAGATCGACGTCTCGCAGCTCACCGATCCGGACAAGCTCAAGCAATTCCAGGACGCGCAGAACCAGCTCACCGGCGCGCTCGGCCGCCTGCTGGCCGTCAGCGAAAATTATCCGGACCTCAAGTCGAACCAGAACTTCCTCGCGCTGCAATCGCAGCTTGAGGGCACCGAGAACCGGATCACCGTGGCGCGACGCGACTACATCGAGGCGGTGCGGGTCTACAACACCGACCTCAAGACATTCCCCGGCATCCTGTGGGCGGCGACGATTTTCCGCTCCAATAAGCCGATGGCAGAGTTCACAGCCAGCGACGACGCCAGCAAGCCGCCGACCGTGAAGTTCTGAACGCACTGAAAGCATCGCGATGATCGCGGGCCAAATGTCGTCCGCTGTAACGCGCGAAGTCTCGCGCGTTATCATCGTCATTCTGGCGCTCGCGGCTGCGATCGTTTGCGCCGTGGCGCTCACACTGCCTGCGCTCACCGGCCGCGTCGTCGACGGCGCCAATATCATTCCCGCCGAGATGCGGATCTCGCTCGAGGGCAGGCTCGCCGACCTTGAAGCCAAATCCGGCATCCAACTGGTCGTCGCTACCGTCACGTCGCTCGAAGGCCAGGAGATCGAGCCTTACGCCAATCAGCTGTTTCGTAGCTGGGGCCTCGGCCAGAAAGCGAAGAACAACGGTGTCCTCGTTCTCGTCGCGCCGAACGAGCATCGGGTCCGCATCGAGGTCGGCTATGGGCTCGAAGCCACGCTGACCGACGCGCTATCCAAGGTCATCATCACCAATGCCATGACGCCGCGCTTCAAGACCGGCGATTTTTCCGGCGGCATTTCGCGCGGCGTCGACGACATCATTACCGTCCTGACCACCGATGCGTCGGAATGGCAGCAAAGGCCGTCGCTGCGGCTCGACAGCCAGCCGCAATCGAACGATCCGACGAACTGGCTCGTCATTATTGGGATCGTCGTGTTTCTGGGGCTGTTCATCGGCTCTTCGGGCTTCCGTTGGATTGTCTTCAACATTCTCATCGGTATTCTGACCTCCAGCGGGTCGAGCAGCGGCTCATCCGGCGGCGGCGGTGGATTTTCCGGCGGCGGCGGTTCGTCGGGCGGCGGCGGCGCATCGGGGAGCTGGTGATGACCATGTCGCCACAGGACCGCCAGCGCATCTCGGAGGCGATCGGCGCGGCCGAAGCGAAAACGTCGGGCGAGATCGTCTGTGTGCTGGCACAGACCTCGACCGGCACCACCGCCCTGCCCGTGCTGATCGCCGCAGTGGTGGCGCTGGCGTTGCCCTGGCTGCTGGTCGCGCTCACCGCCATGACGGTTCACCGCATCCTGTCGCTGCAGGTCATCGTATTTGCCGGGCTACTGATCGTGCTGTGGCTGCCACGGGTGCGGGTCGCGCTGATGCCGCGCAAGGCGCGCCGCGCCGTCGCGCATCGCTCCGCCATGGAGCAATTCAATCTTCGCGGCCTGGCCGGCAACAATCGGGCCGGTATCCTGATTTTCGTGTCGCTGGCCGAGCGCTATGCCCGCATCATCGCCGGCGCCGGAATTGCCGAGCGCGTGCCGCAAGCGGAATGGCAGGCCGCGGTCGACGCGCTGATCGTTCACATGCGCGATGGCCGCATCGCCGACGGATTTGTCGCGGCCATCGAGCGATGCGGCGAAAAACTGGCGATGCATTTTCCCGATACCGAATCCGGCAAGCATCCATTGCCGGATCGCATCCATCTGATCTGACGCGAAGTGCTGGCGCCTAAGCGCGTACCCGCTCGATGAATTTCGCGAAGCCTTCGAGCTGCTGCTTGATGATCGCTTTGGTCGGCTCGTCCTTGAGCTCGAGTGTCTCCTTGTCGAACTTGTTCTGTGCCATGCCGACGAAAATCTCCGGCGTGCCGAACACGAAGGAATTCATGTAAGTCAACGCCATGCGCAGGTGGTACTGCATGCGGGCGCCGCCAAGCGGGCCCTGCGAGGCCGACTGGATCGCGACCGGCTTGTCCTTGAACGGCTGATCCTTCAGCCGCGAGACCCAGTCCAGCGCATTCTTGAGCGCGCCCGGAATCGTCCAGTTGTATTCAGGCGTGACGATGATGACGCCGTCAGCGGCGCGCACCGCAGTGGCGAGATCCTCGACCGGCCCCGGAAAGCCCGAGGCTTCCTGGATATCGGCATTGTAAAACGGAATGGTCTCGAACGGCGGCGCGTTCTTAATCGTCATGTTGGAGGGCGCCAATGCCGGCAGCGCGCGGGTCAGCGCGGCATTATACGACTTCTTGCGCAACGAACCGCAGATCGTGACGACATTCAAATTGGCCATAATGACTATCCGTTGTGAATTTTCAGTTGGGTTGAATTCCGGCTTTTTCGCGTACCGACTTCCAGGTTGCAACTTCCTTGTCGAGGTGGGCGCCAAACTCGGTCGGCGTCATATAGTGCGTGAGAGCGCCGACATTCAGAAGCTGTTCGCGGATCGCCGGCCGTGCGAGAATCTCCTTGAGTGCCGCCGAGGTCTTGTCGACGATCGGCTGCGGCGTGCCGGCCGGAAACACCATGCCGTACCAGCCCGCGACCGCATAGCCGGGCACGCCGGATTCCGCGACGGTCGGCACGTTGGGAATGGTCGGCCAGCGTTGCGCCGAGCCGACCGCGATGATCTTTAAGTCGCCGGCCCTCACCTGTCCGATCACGGCATGGACCAGTTCGACGGCGTAGTCGATTTGCCCAGCCAGCAACGCGGCTACCACCGCCGGAGTGCCGCGGTAAGGCACATGCTGCACCTTGATGCCGGTCATCTGATTGAACAGCTCCGCGGCGAAATGCTGCGTCGAGCCGACGCCGACGCTGCCGAAATTAAGTTTGCCGGGATCTTTTTGCGCCAGCGCGATCAGGCCTTTGACGTCGTCGGCGGGGAAATCCTTGCGGGCGACTATCACGAACGCCGAATCCGCCACCATCGCAACCGGCGCGAAATCCTTCACCGAGTCGTATGGCAACGCCTTGAACATCGCCGCCGACACGGTGTGTCCGGGACTCAGCATCGCCGCGGTATAGCCGTCCTTCGCCGCCTTGGCGACCGCGTCGGACGCTATCGTGCTTCCGGCGCCCGGCTTGTTTTCGACCACAACCGCCTGGCCGAGGGATTCACTCAGTGGCTGCGCCAAAATTCGACTGACAATATCGGTGCCACCGCCGGCACCGAAGCCGACCAGCAGCCGGATCGGCCGCTGCGGCCAGTCTTGCGCGCTCGCAGGCACCAAGCAAATCGCCAACAGACCGAGAGCGATCGCAAGCCGGCGCATCATGTCTCCTCCGTTGAAAGCGGCCCCAAGCTTATTCCTTTCAGGAACACCGCGGCGCGCGATTTCAGTCGCGACAGCGCCACTTATTTTTCGTCGACGATCGGGTTGCGCAGAATGCCGATGCCTTCGACCTCGATCTCCATGATGTCGTTCGCCTTCATCCAGACCGGTGGCTTGCGCGGATGCCCGACGCCGGACGGCGTACCGGTCAGGATTACGTCGCCCGGCTCGAGCGTCATGCCCTTGGTGAGATAGACCAGGGTCTCGGCCAGCGGGAACATCATGTTCTTGGTGTTGTCGGATTGCATGGTGTTGCCGTTGAGCCGGCTCATGATGTTGAGGCCGTTGCCGCCGGGCGGCAGCTCATCGGCGGTGACCATCCACGGGCCGAAGCCGCCGGTGCGGTCGAAATTCTTGCCCATGCCCCATTGCGTGGTGTGACGCTGGAATTCGCGCACCGAGCCTTCATTGGCGCAGGAATAACCGGCGATGCAGGCGACCGCGTTGTCCATGGTCAGATGCTTGGCGCGGCGGCCGACGATCGCCACCATCTCCGCCTCATAGTCGAGCTGTTCGGACGCCAGCGGCCGCACGATCGGCTGCAGGTGCGGCACCATCGAGGTCAGGACGCGGAAAAAGATCGATGGGAATTTCGGGATATTGTCCTTCTGCGGGCCTTCCTTGACGTGATCGAGGTAGTTCAGGCCGAGGCAGATGATCTTGCCGGGTTTGGCCACCGGCAGGGCGAAATGCAAACCGGCGAGCGGGCGGCGGGCAATAGCCGGGGCGCGCTTGGCAAGATCGGCCAGCGGGGCGAGATCGCCGCGGCGCAGCCATTCGCCGAGATCGGCCGGCGCCTTCTCGTCGGCGGCCTGCAGGTCGATGACCTGATCATTTTCGACGACACCGAGCCGCGGCGCGCCGTTCAACTCAAATCCGACGATTTTCATGGGTCCCCGCCTGATTATGCGCGCGATCTGCGCGTCAACCGGTCGGTCTTAAAGACTTTCGCAGCAACTGAAAAGATTGCTGTTGCGCGCCGGCCGGATAATCGATCAGGCCGATTGTTTCGACAGCGTGAAAGCTGCGATCGTGAAATAATTTTTCGGATCGGTCCAGACCTGCACCGGGGTCCAGCCGACGCCGCTCGCCAATGCGTTCAGGGAGTCGACGCTGTATTTGTAGCTGTTCTCGGTGTGGATGGTTTCGCCGGCGCGGAAGTCGATCGTCTCGCCCGCAACCCGCACTCTTTGCCGCTTCAGGCTGGCGAGATGCATTTCGATGCGGTTGCGCTCGCGATTGTAGAAGGCGTGGTGCTCGAAACATTCGAGCCTGAAGTTGCCGCCCAGCTCGCGATTGACGCGGGTCAGCAAGTTGAAATTGAATTTCGCGGTGACGCCCTGCAGATCGTTATAAGCGAGGTTGAGAACCTCCGGCGGCTTGATCAGATCGACGCCGATGATCAGCGTCGAACCCGGCCCGAGAATTTTTCCGGCATTGCGCAGGAAATCGGCGGCCTCGTGCGGCTCGAAATTGCCGATGGTGGAGCCCGGGAAAAATCCGACGCGAGAGGGCGCCTCGCGCGCCGCCGGCGGCAACTCGAACGGCTCGCAGATGTCGGCGACCACCGGAATGACGACGAGTTTGGGACGGTCGCGATGCAGCTCGGCGGCCTCCGCCTGCACCATCTCGGCGCAAATATCGACCGGCACATAGGCCGCAAGCTGCGGCGCCTTGCGCAGTAAAATGCGCACCTTCTTGGTCGATCCGCTGCCAAACTCGATCAGCGCCGCGCCTTCCGGAATCCGTTTGCAGATTTCGGCGCCATGATCACGCAGGATCTTCATCTCGGCGCGGGTCGGATAATATTCCGGCAGCTTGGTGATCTCTTCGAATAGCCGCGAGCCTTCCGCGTCATAGAAGTACTTC
>Ga0265325_10003131_pt1 | contig 10907 bp, 13 predicted proteins | sample 41420metaG_FD_202090 | JGI IMG/M metagenome (GOLD analysis project Ga0265325, IMG submission 202090) | Rhizosphere microbial communities from Carex aquatilis grown in University of Washington, Seatle, WA, United States - 4-14-20 metaG | ecosystem: Host-associated > Plants > Roots > Rhizosphere...
TCACTTCTCAGATTGGCAAGTCCGGCGTCAAGATCGCGATGCAAGGCGAGCAATTTGGAGGTGTCGAGTTGCATGCGAAGGTTATGGGCGATCGTGTGAGCGCGTCCATTACCGTCGATCACCATGAGACGCACGCTCTCCTCTCGAGTGATTTGCCAGTGCTGCAGCAAATATTGAGCGAACGCCAGCTTCGGGTGAGTGAAATCATTCTGCTTCACAACTCGCTGGCGTCCAGCAATCCGTCGGACGGTGGTCCGGCCGCGAAGCGCGAAGACGCGTCGCCGCGGCATGCGAACGCCCCATCCGGCAGTCGCGGCACGGGATCGTCGATCCCTTCCAGCGCTGCCAACGGCCAGGCAGTAGAGAATGCGATTTTTGATTCCAGGGGAAGATTAAGTGTGCGGGCCTGACGGCCCGCCGCAAAACAAGGAGCCATATTCATCATGACCATTCCAAGCATTTTGACAAACAATAGTTCTCCGGCGACAAGCACGCAGTTGCCTCCGTCGTCCAACTCCAACAACCAATTGGGTCCAAACTCGTTCATTACTCTTCTTACGGCGCAACTGCAAGCGCAGGATCCGCTCAATCCAATGGATCCCTCGCAGATGGTGAGCCAGTTGACACAAATCAACTCGCTGCAACAACTCGTACAGATTCAGACCGATCTTCAGCAGGTGCTGGGTCAAACCCCCGCGACAACCCAGACGCCCGCCGCATAGCCGTGGATTGAGGAAGTTGCAGCACAATTTTTTGTGGTGAAGTAAAAATCTTCGCAGGGCGGAACGCCCTCGAACAATGAATGAGGAGGAATCGTATGGCATCGTTTTCAACACCGCTTTCGGGTCTGGACGCCAGCTCCGAGGATCTTTCGGTTATCTCGAACAACTTGGCGAACATGAATACGGTCGGATTCAAGTCCAGCAGTGCGAGCTTTCAAGACTTGTTTTACGATCAGGTGGGAAGCACCGCGAATGGGAACCCGCAGCAGATCGGCGTGGGTACTTCTGTTGCGTCCGTGCAGGGGAATTTCAGTCAAGGAACGCTTCAGACCACGGGAACCCCAACCGACGTGGCCATCACTGGCAACGGCTTTTTTATCGCCAACAATAACGGAACGCAGGAGTACACACGGGCGGGTAATTTCACTTTAGGGTCCAACGGTGACTTGTTGACAGTGGACGGCGCCAATGTGATGGGCTACAAGGCCACAAATGGCGTCATCGCCACTGGCCAAGCCCTGAGCGCTCTTTCGATCCCGCTCGGAATAACTACTCCCGCGAATGCAACCACCACAATGCAGCTTTTGACCAATCTGGATGCGGGTGCGGGCACGGCGATGAGTGCCGCAAGCCAGCAGACGGGAACTGGCATCGCCGCGGCCACTACGTTGCAAACAGGGGGCGTGCTTGCCTTCACTGACGGAACCAATAACTTTTCCTACACGACTGCTGCGGGGAACACCATGGCTAGTGTTGTTGCCGCGATCAATGCAAACGCGAATTTTACCGCCAGCCTTTCTGGGGACTCGCTGACTGTTACGGCGAAAAACGGAAACCCACTGACCTTTCCGACCAACTCTCTCACCGACGCGACTACTGGAAAGCAGACCGAAGCGTTTGTGACGTCCGGTCAAACCCAGGCGGCAGGCATGTTTAGCACGCCTGTTACCGTGTACGATTCGCTCGGCACCGCTCACGTCCTCACGGCCAGTTTCACCAAGACAGCCGCCAATACTTGGAACTACTCCATGACCGTGCCGGCTGCCGACGTGGGGCAGACGGGGAATCCGGTTTCCGTAAAGAGCGGGACGTTAACCTTCAACGGTGCAGGGCAGCTTATGTCTCCGGCTACCAATCCGAGCATTGCCATTAACGGCTTGGCCGACGGGGCTGCGAACCTGAATGTTACGTGGAACTTGATCAATTCGAACGGTACTAGTTCACTGACGCAATTGTCCGCGTCATCGGGAACCTCCTCAACACAGCAGAACGGATATGCGAGCGGCACACTCCAATCCTATTCGGTGGGCGGCAATGGCACGATCGAGGGAGTCTTCAACAACGGACAAACCATCGCACTTGGGCAAATCGCCCTTGCATCATTCGCCAATGAACAAGGTTTGATGCGGAGCGGCTCGAATAACTATGTCGCGGGGCTTTCCTCAGGGCAGCCGACCATTGGCGCGCCAACTACCGGTGGCCTCGGTTCGCTGCAGGGAGGCGCTCTGGAAGTTTCCAATGTCGATCTGGCCACTCAATTTGCGAGTTTGATTGTGGCGGAGCGGTATTATCAGGCAAACGCTCAGGCTCTAACCACGCTCGATCAAGTCTCTCAGTCAGCGGAGTCAATGATTCAGAACGGATAGTGAAATAAAACTCGGTTAGCGATCTGCCCCTTGGAATTCCAAGGGGCAGATCGTCCGTATTCTGAGTTCATTTTAATAAACCTAATTTTTCTGGTCCTGTTTGCCTGCACGGGTAATCGGCGAAACTACGAGCTGCGATCGGCGCAACATTCCTAATCCATTGAATTTCTTCGACTTTCGGCGAAAACAAAACTGAGCAAAATATTTCAAGGAGATTGCTTCTGGTTCGGCGCGCGAATTGCTTTACACATTGACGCCATGAGCGAAGAAACAAATAAAGACGCGCCGCAAGAAGCAAAAAAATCGAATTCGCTTGTCTTGATCCTCGGCGCCGCTGCCGTCCTCGTGCTTGGAGGAGGAGGCGGCTGGTTTTATCTGCATCAAGGCAAGACGGCGCAAGCTTCGGCGCCGCAACCTGAACAGTTGCACACCGTTCATTTGGAAGGATTCACGGTCAATCTTGCCGACGCCGAGGAGAACCATTTTCTTCGCATCACGATCGATCTTGGTTTGGGACATGCCCCCAAGGCGGCGAAGGAGGGTGAATCGGAGATTCCGACGGCGCGAGTGAGAGACTCGATCCTGACGGTGCTGACGGCGGGAAAAGCCGAGGTACTGATCACCACGGATGGCAAGGCGCAGTTGAAGAAGGACGTACTGGCGGCGCTTCAAAAAAGCGCGCCGGACCTAGACGTGCGCGAGGTCTATTTCACTGAATTTCTGGTGCAGCGCTAAGTATGGCGGCTGCGATCGCATTCCCCGCGCAGGATCCTGCCGAATCGACTGCCGCGGGCTGGCAGGAGATTCAAGAAGTTCCCTGCGGACTGTCCGCCCAAATTCCGGTCAGCGGCTTCAGAGTGCGCGACTTGCTCCTTCTGCAGCCTGGATCGGTCGTGAACAGCAAACAATTAACGGGAGGCAGGGTTGGGATCCATGCAAACGGCAGCTTCATTGCGTGGGCCGAATTCGAAGTGATGAACGGCCGGCTCGGTGTTCGGTTCACGGATCTGGGATGAAAAGGGAACGACAGTGAGGGCTTGCCAAATGGAAAAGAGCACGTTCTCGCAATCCTCGGAAGAGCCGAAATCCCTTGCGGCCTCGCTACTGTTTCGCATTCGAGCTGCATTTTCGGAAGTCAGCATTCATCGCCGGCCGCGCCGCTTGAAAATCTGCGAGACGCTGTCGCTTGGAGAGAAGCGGCTCCTCGCCGTGATCGAGTGCGAAAATCAGCGATTTCTCGTTGCGGCCACCGCGCAAAATATCTCCCTCCTGCAAACTCTGAGCGCCCCGAAGGACGCGGATGAGAAATCCGAACTATGAACAGACTTCGTCCCAATTTGCTTGCCGTGCGGTTCGCGATAGCCGCTCTTGTCCTGACGCCCGCGCTGGCGGCTCAGGCGTACGCGGCGCAGCAGGCACAGGGAGTTTCGCTGCAAGTTCCCGGACTCACGCTCCACGGAGATTCGAATTCGTGGACCATCGTGGCTCTCCTCACGTTTCTAACGCTTCTGCCGGCGATCGTTCTGTCGATGACGCCGTTCGTGAGGATTCTGATTATTTTCCACTTTCTTCGTCAGGCGCTGGGCACCCAAAGCACGCCAACCAACCAGACTTTGATCGGCCTGTCGATCTTTCTAACATATTTTCTGATGGCTCCTACCGGAGCCGCGATTCGTGAGCAGGCCATTGTGCCGCTCGAGGCTGGAACAGTCACCGTTTGGGAAGCGATCGACCGTGGCTCTCCGCCTCTTCGGAAGTTCATGCTGCAATACACGAGGGAGAAGGACCTCGCGCTTTTCGTCGGAATGTCTCAGCAGCCGAGGCCGAAGCAGCCCGAGGATATTCCGATGAGCACGATAATTCCCGCGTATATCATTTCAGAAATCAAGACGGGATTTCAAATTGGCGCGATTCTGTTCCTCCCATTTTTGGTCATTGACATGGTTACCGCGTCGGTTACGACCTCGATCGGAATGCTGCAGTTGCCGCCGGTGGTGATATCGACGCCGCTGAAAATACTGCTGTTTGTCGTTGCCGATGGCTGGAATCTGGTTATCGGTTCTCTAATGAAAAGTTTTCATTGAGGTTAGAAATGTCATCGGATCAGGTTGTCGCGCTCATTCGTCAGACGCTCGAAGCGGCCTTTTGGGTGGCCGCACCGATTCTGATTGCCGCCACGTTCGTCAGTCTGGTGATCAATATCGGGCAGGTGATGACGTCCATCCAGGACGTAACCGTAATGACCGTTCCGCGCCTGGCGGCGGTGGGGGCGATCATTTTTTTTCTGACGCCGTGGATGCTCCACCATTTGGTGGCATTTACGGAGTCGCTGTTCGCTGACTTTCGTGTTTTTACGCATTGATGGAGTGAAACGACTGTGCCGCCTTTCGCCGTTGCAATTCTGACTCGAGCGATGCCCATCGGACTCCGTGCCGGCGGCATGATGACGTTCGCGCCTTTTTTCGGCGGCGATGTGATACCCCCCAGCATCAAGGCCATATTCACAATGGTATTGACGGCGATCTTGTACGGGGTTGTGCCGGCCGCTCCGATTTCCACGACGGCCGCGAGCTGGATCCATGTCGCGGTCAGCGAAGCATTTATCGGACTGATGATGGGACTGGCCGTGCAACTCGTCTTCGAGGGCGTACAGATCGCGGGACAACTGACGGGAATGCAGCTCGGTTTTTCCCTGGCCAGTTTGATCGATCCGATGACGAACATCGAAACGCCCGTGGTTACCATTCTTTACCAGATGTTTGCGCTCCTGATTTTCCTGCAGCTCAACGTGCATCACTGGCTGTTGCGGATGCTGGTCCGGAGTTTCACCTATGTGCCGGTTGGGACTGGGGTGGCGACCCTGCTTGCAACCAGGGAACTGCTGCGATTCGCGAGCGCGATGTGGCTCATCGGTGTCCAAATAGCCGCACCGGTTGTCTTCGCCACGATCCTCGTGGATGTCACGGTCGGATTTGTGAGCAAAGCCTCGCCGCAACTTCCCGCGATGGTTCTCGGCATCTCGATCAAGAACCTGATGGGCTACGGAATAATGGCCGGGGCGGCAATTCTCTGGCCGAGCCTGCTGGAAAGAGAATTCACGCAGGCCATGGGATGGACCGAACATCTGCTGCGATTGGCTCACTGAGAAGGGATTGAATTGGCCGCGGAGAATAAATCCGAGAAAGCTACAGTACGGCGCAGACAAAAGGCCCGCGACAAAGGCCAAGTCGCGCGCTCCCGCGATCTTGTGTCCGCTTTTACACTGCTGTCCGTGACGACGGCCATTGCATTCGCGTCCCGGATTTGGATTGGAACGTGGCGTGATTTCATGGTGAGACTGCTGGACACCGGAACCAGTTCAGATCTTGGGTTAGGATCCTCGGTTTTTTCGTGGACAGCCATAACGGTTGCCCAATGGATCGCGCCAATTCTGCTGCTCGGATTTGTAATTTCGATTTTCTTTTCCAGCGTGCAGGGCGGATTCGTCTTCGCGCCCGAAGCCTTAATACCGAAACCGAATCGCCTCAATCCGGCCGCGAACATTGGCCAGATCTTTTCAATTTCCGGTTTTAGCCGGCTGCTTCGCTCGTTGATTCCTGGCGGCGCGATCGTGTTCATTGCGTATGGCTTGATTCAGCGGGAACTGCCCGAAATTTATCATATTGCGCAGTTAGCGCCAGGGCGGCTCCTCGCAAGAATCGGCAGCCTGTGGTTCGAGCTCTCCTGGAAATGCGGTCTCGTCTTGTTGGCTTGGTCCGCGGCGGACTACGGTTTCCAGTGGTGGAATCACGATCGCAGCCTGCGCATGACCAAGCAGGAAGTGAAAGAGGAATCGAAGGATAACGACGGCAATCCCGCAACGCGCGGCCGCCGACGAAATCTCCGGCGCGCGATGCTTAAGAGAATCATGGCGAAAGATATGGCTCGCGCAACCGCTGTGGTCACTAACCCCACGCACTATGCCGTGGCGATCGAATACCGGCCCGAATCGATGCCCGCCCCGGTAGTCATCGCCAAGGGCAGGAATTTGTGGGCGGCGCGGATCAGGGAATTGGCGCGATGGCACGAAATCCCCATCATTGAGAATCCGCCTCTGGCGCAGGCGCTGTTTAAGATGACCGATGTCGGGCAGTCCATTCCGCCTCAGTTGTACGCGGCGGTCGCTGAAATTCTGGCCTTCATTTACAAAGCTCAGAAACGCTTGCAAGTCGCGCAAAGTCCTCGAGGGAGCCGTAGCAATTGAGTCCAGCGAAAGCAGCCGCGCCTCCGTTGGCCAAGCCGTCGGTCGGATCGAACGACTGGTGGGTGCCGCTCGCCACGGTTGTCATGATCTTCATGATGATCGTGCCCGTGCCGGCCATCGGACTCGATTTGCTTCTGGCTGTCAGCATCACATTCGGCATCGTCGTGTTGCTGTCCGCGTTGTACATTCTGAAGCCGGTCCAGTTTTCGCTTTTTCCGACCTTGTTGCTTTTCCTGACCCTGTTCCGAATCTCCTTAAATATCGCCAGCAGCCGTCGAATCCTGCTGCACGGAAATGAAGGGACGGCAGCCGCCGGCAACGTCATCGAAGCCTTCGGGCAGTTTGTGGTGGGCGGCAACTATGTCGTGGGATTCGTGATCTTTCTGGCGTTGATCGCAATCCAGTATCTGGTAATCAATCATGGAGCGGTGCGAACCGCCGAAGTCACCGCTCGCTTCACGTTGGATGCGCTGCCTGGAAAACAGATGGCGATCGATGCGGACCTCAACGCGGGCTTGATCGATGAATCGCAGGCGCGCGCTCGACGGCAGCAAATTGCGCGCGAAGCGGAATTTTATGGGGCCATGGACGGCGCGGCTCGTTTCAGCCAGCGCGATGCCCTCGCGACAATCCTGATCACGGTGATCAACATATTAGCGGGGTTCTTGATCGGCGTGTTTCAGTTGAACATCCCGTTCGATCAGGCGCTCAAAACCTACACGGTTCTCACGGTGGGCGACGGGCTGGTCACGCTGATCCCGTCCCTGCTGGTCTCGGTGGCGGGAGGCATCGTGGTCACGCGGACATCGAGCGATTCGATGGTCGGCGTCGAATTCGGACGGCAACTCCTCAGCAAAAAGGGCCCTTTGCGCATCGCCGCCGGAGTGATGTTGGCGCTCGGCTTAATCCCGGGAATGCCCAAGCTTTCCTTTTTTCTGCTGGCCGCAGGGACGGCGTATCTTGCTTCGCGTGCGAAGGGGACTTCATCGGAGACTCCCGCAGCGGAGATCGCTGCAAAGCCGGACAAAAACGCCGGTTCGCAACAACAGATCGAGCAATTGCTGCGGCTGGACGACCTGAGTCTGGAAGTCGGGTATGCGCTTGTATCGCTGGTGGATCAGGCACAGGGCGGCCACTTGTTGCAGCGCATTCGCGCGCTCCGGCGACACTTGGCGCTCCAGTTGGGCTTCCTGGTTCCCTCGATCCATATCACTGACAATATGAAGTTGAAACCTCGCGAATACGTGGTCTATTTGCGAGGCGTTGAAATTGCGCGCTGGGAAATGTACCAGGATCGAGTGCTGGCCATCAGTTCCGAGCAGACTGCCGCTCCGCTCGATGGAATCGATGCGCGGGAACCTGCGTTCGGCTCTCCCGCCAAATGGATCGTTGCGAATCTTCAGGAACAAGCGTTAACGAGAGGATATGTTGTCGTGGATCAGACTTCCGTCCTCGCGACTCACATGGCGGAGTTGGTCCGCCAGTTCGCTCACGAGCTTCTGACGCGGCATGAAACCAAGCGCTTGTTGGACGCGCTTTCCGAAAGCCAGCCGAAACTCGTTGAGGAACTGGTGCCCAGAGTGCTTTCGCTGGGAGAGGTTCAGAAGGTCTTGCAGCAGTTGTTGCGCGAGCACGTGTCGATTCGCGATCTCAGCACGATTCTCGAAGTTCTGCTGGATACGGCGCCGATTAATAAGTCCCCGGTTGTCCTGGTGGAGGCCGTGCGACAGCGGCTCGGCCGCGCGCTGGTCCAGCCGCTGCTTTCCGAGAACAAGAAACTAAAGGTCATCACTCTCGATCCAGCCGTGGAACAGGAATTGCAACACACATTCGAACCGCAGTCATCGGCGCAGCGCGCTTCCGGAACCGTGGTTTCGTCGCTGCACCGCATTGTGGAAGGGCTGCAAAAGACAATCGGGGACCGCGGGATGCAAAACTCCATGACTTTGCTGTGCAGCAGCCCAGCTCGATTCCATTTGCGAAGACTGTTGGAGCCGTTTCTGCCTAGAGTCGTCGTATTGTCACCTGCGGAAATACCGCCGACGATAACGGTTCAGTCATTAGGGGTTGTGCGATAAGGTGTAATGACGAATGCTAGTTGGCCGTGCTTTAGGAGCGCGGCTTTTGGGGAACAAGCTCCAAGAAACGGGCTCTTAACAAGAGATAGGACGGACCGTGAACTCTGATCTCGGCAGACAAAAACCTAACGCACTAGTCGATGCTTTGGAGAGAGAGCGTCTGCTAACCGATCATTTGCCCGATGTTCGCTATATCGCTCAGCGCATTCATGAAAGGCTTCCAGGACACGTCCCCCTCGAGGACTTGGTGCACGCGGGGATTATAGGGCTAATCGAAGCCGTCGATCGGTTCGATCCGAGCAAACACACGCAACTCGCCGCATATGCCAAATTCAGAATTCGCGGTGCGATCCTCGATAGCTTACGGACCGCGGATTGGAGTCCTCGAAGCCTTCGCAAACGCGCTCGCGCCATTGAGGAAGCAAACCGGTCGCTATCTGGCGAACTGGGGCGGTCGCCCTCGGAAGCGGAACTTGCCGAGCGGCTTTCGATTGGCCTTCCCGAATTTCAGAAGTTGCTGAGTGAATTGAACGGCCTGAATCTGGGAAGCTTGGATTCATCCTTCGACGGCGATTCTCCCGAAGAGCAGGGTTACGCGTACCGGCCGAATGGGCCTGACGAAGATCCCTTTTTCGTCTGTTTGAGGGGCGAGCTGAAATCGATGTTAACCGAAGCCATCTCGATTCTGGAGGAACGAGAGAGACAGGTCGTTTCTCTCTACTATTTCGAAGAGCTCACAATGAAGGAAGTCGGCGAGGCGCTGGAAATTGGAGAGTCCCGCGTCTCGCAAATTCATTCGCTGGCCATTGTGCGCCTCCGAACCAGATTGACCGAACTGCTGCGGCTGCATCAACGGGAAACGAGCACTACGTCGGCCGCCTAGGAGACAAATGGACCAGTCGTTATTTAGCAAAGCCGAGATCGATCTTCTTTTGCAAAGGGCACAAGCGGGCCAGCCGGCTGTCGAGGCGTCTGAATCGGCCCCAAAAGTGGAGCCGTTCGATTTTCAAGCGGCCGGCCAACTTTCTTCCGGCCAGGTTGAGCACCTGCTCGGGCTGCATACGGATTTTGCCGAACAGCTAGGGGCATCCCTTTCCAACCTGCTTGGCGCGGATTGCCTTGCTGCCCCTGCGGGTGCGGAGCAGATTCCGTATGGCGATTTCGTAAGACAAATGACGGAAGGAGTTTGCTTCGGCATCCTTCACGCGCCGGCTCTCGACGGACGCGTGCTGATTCACGCCGATCTGGCCATGGTTTTGCCAATGATCGATCTGATGCTTGGGGGCGCGGGTTCTGTAACCGAGACGAATCGTTCTCTTACCGAAATCGAACAGGAAATCTTCAAGCCGGTCATCGGCCTGATCGGCGAAGAATTGAAGTCTGTGTGGGCGCGTCTTGTGGAGACGAGTCTTCGCCTGGAATACCTTGGCTCGGCGTTGAACGCGTTTCCCGGGAGCGAAAGGGTATTGTTGGTTAAGTTTGAGATCAAGATTGGGGAAATGAGCGCGATTTGGAATTTGATTCTGCCGTCGCTGGTTTCGAATGCGCTGACGCGAAAGGTGGAACAGGAAATATCCCGTGATGCGGATGGAAAGCTCGAGCAGAATCAGAGTCTTCTGCGGGAACGGCTGCTGGACAGCCGTTTCAGGCTGGAACTATTTCTTCCTCCCAGCACGATTTCGGTGCGGAAACTGGCTCACCTGAAGGAGGGACAAGTGATTGTCCTGAAGCCGCGCTCCACCGACCCGATCCACTTCAATATTGCGGGAATCAAATTGTTTCAGGCTTCGCCGGTCAGTTGCGGCACGCGCCGCGGCGCGCAAATTAAGAGAGCGCTTTTGGTGGTCAAGAACGAACAGAAGGAGTCACGATGAGCACGTCCGAGCCAGAAAACGGCAAGCCATCGCTTCCCAGCTTGGATCTACTCTTGGACGTTGAACTCGAAGCCACAATTCGCTTCGGTGGACGCCATCTCGCTTTGCGCGAAATTTTGTCGATGTCGGTGGGGTCGGTCGTCGAGTTGGACAAGCGCATTGATGAGCCAGCCGAGCTGCTGGTCGCGGGGCGGCTTATCGCGATGGGAGAAGTGGTGGTCGTCGATGGAAGTTTCGGCTTGCGTGTGACTCAGGTCGTCAGCGCTCCCGAAACCGCTGAATTGTTGCAGCAGTGAACCGAAAAGTTGCGAGATAGCTTCCGCCGATAGCTGCGCGCAACGTGC
>Ga0265325_10003136_pt1 | contig 10901 bp, 9 predicted proteins | sample 41420metaG_FD_202090 | JGI IMG/M metagenome (GOLD analysis project Ga0265325, IMG submission 202090) | Rhizosphere microbial communities from Carex aquatilis grown in University of Washington, Seatle, WA, United States - 4-14-20 metaG | ecosystem: Host-associated > Plants > Roots > Rhizosphere >...
CTGAGTGTTGACGTGTTGCTGGCAAGAATGCAGGCCGGTTTTGCGATCTTGTCGAGCTGCGCGAAGACGCGCTTCTTCAACTCCAGGTCCTCAAACACGGCTTCGATAATCAGGTCAGCCTGGTCAAAGCTCTCAAACCCGGCTTGCGGGCGGATGAGTGATATCCGCCGATCCATGACATCCTGTGTGAAGCGGCCCTTGCGAACCGAGTTTTCGTAATTCCTGCGAATCACCGCCCTGCCACGTTCCAGCGAAGCCGAATCGCTGTCGGTGATGCGCACGGGAATACCCGCATTGGCGAAAGCCATGGCGATTCCGCCGCCCATCGTGCCGGCCCCAACAATGGCGACTTCGTTGATCGCGCTGACCGCTGCGCTCTTGTCGACCCCGGCTACTCGCGCGGCTTCCCGTTCGGCAAAAAACGCGTGAATCATCCCTCTCGCCTGCGCGGACGTCAGGCATTCCGCGAAAAGCGTGCGCTCAGCAAGACTGCCTTCCTCGAAGGGAAGCGTGCCGGCCGCTGCGATCGCGTCAACAGCTTTCAATGGCGCGGTTTGATTGCGACGGATTCGGCGGGCCAGATCGCGGCCTGCTGCGAGCAAAGGTTCGATCTCGCCTGAATCCTGCAGTTTTTCATTTCGAGCGCTGGTCTTCGGCCACGGGCCGCCCGTCGCCGCCATCTCTCGTGCAAATCCGATTGCGCTCTCCAGCAGATCGCCGGATACGATGCGGTCGATGATCCCCGCGTCGAGCGCCTCGCTGGAATTAATGGACGCACCAGTGACGCACATCTCCACAGCGCGCGCGATACCGGCCAGACGCGGCAACCGCTGCGTGCCTTCAGCGCCCGGGATGAGCCCCAGATTCACTTCCGGCTGTCCTAGTTGAGCGCCGGCGACGGCAACGCGATAATGCCCGGCCATGGCCAATTCCAACCCGCCGCCAAGCGCCGTGCCGTGAATCGCCATCACCAGCGGTTTTGGCAGCGCCTCACAGGCACTCAGAAGCACGTGCAGCGGAGGCACCTCCGCTCTTTGCAGCTCATTGATGTCGGCGCCCGCAACAAACGTGCGGCCAGCGCCAATCATCACGACGGCATGGACTTCGGCATCGGCGGCCGCTTCAGCCAGGCAAGCCCCAATCTGCTCGGCCACGGCGCGGCTGAGAGCGTTCACTGGCGGATTGTCGATAGTGACGATGCCCACGCCATCGCGCCGCGTAAGTCCAACGAGTGGATTCATGGAATTGTGTTATCCGCGGTCCTGCGCAATGCGCGGAGGCCGCACGGAACATCATCTCACGACGGCAGGCGGCGCTTTTTCCTTGTCCTGTGGCGAAGCTTGGAGGCGGTGATAGTCGGCGGTGAGTTGGCGGGCGATTTTGTCGGCTACATCGGCACGAGCTCCCAGGAATTTCCCGCCCAGGCTTTCCGCGGTCACCGACCAGATCACGTCACCATCGCGATTCACCAGGCGCACCGCGGCGAAGGCTTCGTGCTTGCGCTCTTCGATGTTGGTGTTTTCACTCTCGCCGATACCTATGCCCGCGTTGTGGCTCTCGCCCTCGTTGTAGTATCTGGATTCAGACGACCGGCTGGAGCTTCCCACCTCCGTATGCATGTTCAGGTTGTCGCTGGAGTGGAAGCGGTCTGTGAACGCTTTATCGTCGGCAGCGCCTTTTAGAATCGCGTCGGCGCGATCCTGGTTCTCGGTGACGATGAAGAGGCGTGTCTTTTGCAGGCTGGCCATCAGCATGTCGCGAAACTGCGCGGCTGCTTCGCCTCCGGTGAGTACATCAACATAGATTCGACGGACCGAGGTGAGATCTCGCGCGGCGGGCACCTCCTCGCGGACCTCCAGATTTTCTACCTGCAATTTGGGAGGAGGTGGCGGCTCGTCAGCCAGAAGAGACAGGACCAGCAGAGGCAGCATGTTCAACCCTTGCCGGCTTTTCGCGCTTCTTCATCCTGGAACTCGACGCGGCGGCCGGTACGAGCTTCCAGGGTGACGAGTGCACCGCGAATGTCGTCCTTGTTCACGCGGAAAATCAGCGCCTGGTGCTTGCCTGTTTCGTCGATGTATCCAATGGTGAGAAAGTGCGCCCGCGATTTGCTGAGCAGGAACAGCGGCGAGATGATGACTGCCGCGAGATAGCGGCGGTCCACCTTCTGACCGTATTCCAGCAAGTCGATGCTTTCGTACGGAACACGCCAGGTGGCGCCTCTCGAATAGAAAACAAAGAACTGCTCGTCGACGGTCTGGGCGCGGCCGGAACAGCCCTGTGGGATCTGCACGATGGTGCCGCCGACGTACTGGACGCGCGAGCCGGGTGTTCCAGCATAGAGAGCGACGCCGAGCGTGATTGCAAAGATTGCACTGAGCAGGGAACGCATGATCGATCTCACAGGCTGTAGTTTGGTTGCCGGCGCGGGCCAGAGTTCTCACACGATCGGTGTAAAATAGCCGGGAAATGCGCAGCGTAGTGCTGATTCATTGGAAGCCGGCGGAGGCGGAGGCTCATGCGGAAGCTCTCCGGCAGGCCGGGATTGTCGTCGAAGTGGTGATGCCTAAGGATGGGCGTGCGGTTCGAGCGCTAGGGGAACGGACACCGGACGCATTTCTGATCGATCTGGGGCGGATGCCGTCGCAGGGCCAGGCGGTGGGCATCGAACTAAGAAAAACGGCGGGGTCGCGGAAAGTGCCGCTGGTTTTTGTGGGAGGCGCTGAGGAGAAGGTGGAGCGGGTGTTTCGAGTGCTGCCCGACGCCGCTTTCCTGACGTGGGCCGAACTGCCCGGTTCTCTGGATGCGGCGATTCGCGGGGCTCCGGCCAAGCCCGCCACTCCTAGTGCGATGGCTGGCTATTCGGGAACGCCCTTGCCAAAGAAGCTGGGCATTAAAGCCGATTCGGTAGTGGCGCTGCTGGGCGCGCCACAGGGATTCGAAGCGAAGCTGACTCCATTACCGGATGGGGCCCGCGTGTTGAGAAAAACGCGGACCGCGGACCGCGTGTTGTTCTTTGTGGATTCGGTAGCGGTGCTGCATAAGCGATTTGCCGTGGCCGCCGGAACCGTCCAGGCGGGCGGCGGACTATGGATCGTCTGGCCCAAGAAGGCCTCAGGTGTCCGAACGGATGTGACGGAGACGGCTGTTCGTGAGTTCGGCCTGGCAGAGGGCTGGGTAGACTACAAGATTTGCGCGGTGGACGAGACCTGGTCCGGCCTCCAGTTCGCCCGCCGCCGCTGAATGGGAGACGTGATCTCGACATTCAGCGAGGCGTGCTTTTCTTATCCGAAAGTGCCGCTAAGCCCCGTTAAAGCCAATAGTCAAAACCGATTAGAGAGTGGCCCGCTAACATCAAAGCATTATTGACCGGCCTTCGCCCCCCGTGCGATCCTTCCGTACATTCTGCTTTTTCAGTTCAGATCGAGAGAGGGGAGTTGGATCCGGTTTCATGTTCGGGAGCGTCGGGATTATGCTTGATCTGCGGGCCATCAGCCCTCATGTCCTATGCCCAGCGACGCTCTCCTTACTGCTGACGTGACCGTGATTGGCGGTGGCATGGCTGGAATGGCAACCTCGATGCATCTCGCGAAGGCAGGCCTCCAGGTCACGTGCATCGAGCCTCAATCCACCGCCCATCAACCAGTTGGAGAGTCGTTGGATTGGGCGACCCCCGACTTGCTCGGTGGCCTGGGTTTTTCACGCGATTACCTGCTCAAATCGAAGATTTCTACCTACAAGCGCCACGTCAGTCTGAAGATGAGCGATGGGAGATCGGTGCAGTACGCGGTGTCTCCCTGGCTGGCGGAGGCGCCGTACAACGTTGAGGTGAACACGCTGCACGCGGATCGGCTGACGCTGGATCGCGAACTCCGCGAACGCGTGACAGGCCTGGGGGTCAGCGTGGTCCAGGATCGGGCCGTTTCGGTGGAACGGGAAGGTCGTCGCGTCACCGCCGTTCGTTCTGCCAGCGGCAACCGGTATGTGTCCCGGTGGTACGTCGACGCCTCCGGTGCGGCCGCCAGTCTCTTCGCCAGGGAGTTCCGCCTTCCGTTTTATCAATATGGACCGCGCAAGGTGGCCATATGGTCCTACTTCCCCGTTTCGACCCCGAGCGAGGGCACGACGATTTACAGCGATGCGACACCCGAGCAGTACCTCGAGTGGATCTGGGAGATTCCGATTAGCGCCAACACCGTGAGTGTGGGCTACATCGCTCCAGGCGAATCGGTGAAACGGCAGCGCGCCGAGGGCCTCACAGTCGACCAGATCCTGCGACGGCAACTCGCCCAATTCCCGCGCTTCGAACCCCTGCTTGCGGAGACGCCCGGCCAGGCCCACGTGACTTCGTTCCAGTGCCGCACTTACAAAGGTGTGGCTGGCCCCAACTGGATTATTGCAGGTGAAGCTGCCTCGATTGTCGATCCAGTCACCTCAAACGGCGTCAGCGCGGCTCTCCGCCACGCAGAGGATGCGTCGGCTCTGATCGTGAAGGCGCGCAAACGGACCTCGCTATCGCGCTGGGGACGAGGTCTGTACAGTCTGCGGGTTCGGCAGATGGGTCGATTTTTCAATAGTGGAATCGAAAAACTCGTATACGACTGGCCGGTGCGGGACCACCTCGGACTGGCTCGTGCAGCGGACATCTATACCGCGGCGGCGTGGAGCGTCAACACTTTGTATTCGCGCTACCGCCCTCGTAAGACGGCAGGCACTCTGACTCTCACTTCGTTGTTGAGCGTATTGCGGATGTGTGCGTGGGTTATGCGCAGAATGCGCGGTTCGATGAGACCCTGCCACGAGGAAGACTAGACATGTACCTCTTGTCGCGCGGATCGGGCCATCCTGTTTTGTTTATCCATGGCATACCCACCAGCAATCGGATCTGGAGCGGCGTGATCGACCGGCTGGCTGGCCGCTTCAATTGCCTTGCGGTGGATTTGCCGGGGTTGGGAAAGAGTCCGAGGGCCGCGCATCGTCTGGGCGAATTACAGTTGATGGCCGAGCATATCGAAGAGCTGCGCATTCAGCACAACATCGATCGGTGGCACATTGTCGGTCACGATGCCGGCAGTGCAATTGCCGTCCATTATGCGCATGAGTACCCCGATCGCGTCGGACGCCTGGCTCTATTGTCTCCGGCGTTGTTTCCAGATCTGAAACCGTTCTATCTCTTTCGGCTTTTGAGGATTCCGTTGATTGGCGAGATGCTGGCTCCTCTCGTAAACCTTCTCTTCTGGCGAATCGCGATGCGCTATGCGGTGGAAGGGGAAAAAGCGGACCTCGACAGCATCATCGCAGACTTTCACGTGCCATTTTCCGGCCTCCGCGGCGCCTGGCACTTAATGTCCCTTCTGCGCTGGGGAAATCCAGTGGAAGTGCTGGCATCCGTGCCGGGTTTCCTGCCCCAGCTCAGCATGCCCACCGTCGTTTTTCAGGGTTCGCGGGATCTGGCTGTGCCCGAATCCTTCGCCACCCGCGCGTCCGCCCTGATTCCGAATTGCCGGATGGTGACAGTCGATTCCGGACACTTCATCCCGCTGAATAACCCGGAGTGCGTCGCCTCGGAACTGCTGAAATTCTTTGACACGGCGGCGGCCGCGGCCTGAGCCTTAGTCGATTTCCGCTATTGAGCAAGTCCGCAACCTCGGTTACACTCAGCAAGCCATCACGGGAGAACTGGAGGTTCGCACCCATGCCGCACATTGACTTGCCCGAGGGTCTGCCCGGAATTACCAGTGGCTTCGCTTTCCGGCCGGAGACGGCTAAGCCTATGCGAGAATTGGCCGAAGTTCTGTTGCGGGGTCCCAGCACCCTGAGCAGCGGAGAACGCGAAATGATCGCCACATTTGTATCCACGCGCAACGATTGCTACTTCTGCCAGACCAGCCATCGTGCCGCCGCGGCACACCATCTGGGCGGCGATTATCAATTGGTGGATGCGGTCCGTTTCGATTATCCAAGCGCTCCCATCAGCAAGAAGCTCAAAGCACTGCTGGCGATTGCCGGCAAGGTGCAGCAGGGCGGCAAGCAGGTTACATCGGAGGATGTCGCCCTGGCTCGCGGCGAAGGCGCTACGGATCGTGAAATCCACGACACGGTACTCATCGCCGCGGCTTTCTGCATGTACAACCGCTACGTGGACGGCCTTGCCACCTTTTCGCCCGTGAACGATCGCCTTTATGACGAAATGGGCGCGCACATGGCCCATCATGGCTACACTGCGTCCACGAACGCCACTTCCGCAGGGCAGCCATAAGAACGTGATCCCAGCCGCCGAGTTGGACGAAAACAGCCTGCGCTATCCAGGATGGCGAATTGCCATGGCCTCGGCCGCCTGTGTTTTCGTCAGCTTCGCGTCGATGCTGGTTTACACCTTTAACATCTTTCTCAAGCCGCTCACCGAGGCATTCGGCTGGTCGCGTGAAGGCGCGTCCGCGGCGTTTGGCGTCGGTGCGCTGGCCGTGGCCGCTTGTTCGCCGCTGATCGGCCATTTGCTCGACCGCTACCCCGCCCGCCGCATTATCCTCCCTTGCATGGCAGTCTTCGGATGCGCCTTTGCGTCGCTCTCTCTGCTGACACCTCACCTTTGGCACCTGTATCTGGTCTTCTTACTGCTTGGAATTGTGGGGAATGGCACCGCGCAGCTTGCCTACTCGCGCGTGATTACGACATGGTTCGTCCATCGCCGCGGCGTCGCTTACTCCATGTTGCTGGCGGGCAGCGCGATTGGCGCCATGGTGCTTCCGCCCATCGCCGATGCGCTCATTCGCAACGTAGGATGGCGCGGCGCGTATGCCTGCATGGGCGGCGCTGTACTGCTGATCGGATTGCCCTGCGCTTCCCGTGTCAGATCCCGCACGAATAGTTTCCACTCCGCAGCAACTCCCACCACAGGAGCAACTCTCGGCGAAGGTCTGCGCTCGCGCATTTTCTGGATCATCGTTGCGATGCTGTTTCTGGTATCGGTCAGCCAGAACGGCGCCATCGCGCACCTCTCCGCTCTTCTGACCGACCGCGGTATCCCCACAGCCAACGCGGCACTGGTGGTATCTTCCATGGGCGCGGCAATTCTGATCGGACGCGTCACCACCGGCTGGCTGCTCGACCGCTTCTTCGCGCCGCGTGTCGCCTTCTGGCTGCTTGTGGTCGGGGCGCTCGGTACTTTTCTGCTGTCGGGGGCAAAGACAATGGTCACTGCGGTTCTTGGCACGACGTTGATCGGAGTCGGTATGGGCGGTGAAGCGGACATCACGCCTTATCTGCTGGCGAGATATTTCGGTCTGCGAGCTTTTTCCACGCTGTACGCTCTCACCTGGACTTTCTACGCCGTGGCCGGCGCTATTGGCCCAGTGCTCATGGGTCGCGCATTCGATCTCACCGGCTCATACCGCGTGCTTTTGATCCAGCTATCCGTGGCCATGCTCGCCGCGGGCGCCCTTCTGTTCCTGTTGCCGCGTTACAAAGCGCTATCCGCTCCCAACTCGGCGCTGTCCTCCGACGACCTGGCAGCTGTCGCCGGAGCGGATTAGTTCGATAATTACGCGGTCGTATTACGACCGGTTTCGAGCGCCTGGGTCGTTGCGGGACCGGTTTGTTCGGATGATTTCGCGCGCCCGCCAATGGATCCGAGCAGTTTCCAGACGTGGCCCGGGTGATACGCCACGCCGAAGCGCGATTGAATCAGGTGCGCCACTCTGACGCAGGTCCACGGACCACGGCCATATCCTAACATCTCGGGAGTATTGTCGAGTAACTTGAGCAGCGCCTCTCGCTGTTCTGCGTCTAACTGTCTTCTTCGCCCTACCTGACTGGATTTCCGCAGTGCCTGCACACCGAGCAGACGCTTCGTCGAGATCCAGCGCCCCACCGTTTGCCGGCTGACGTTCAGACGCCGGGCCACTTCAGTCTGACTGGCTCCCTGGCTTACCAGGCGCAGCGCCTCAAATCGGCGTGCTTCCAACGCCACAAAATCTCTGCGCACGCCACGTGAGTTACCCATACTTGCTGTCGTCCAGTCCCGGCCGCCTATCTGGCGCGCGCTTCGTTGGCATTCTGGGCCATTGTCGTCTCCAGCAGATCTCCCAGTTGCCGCGCGCTGAACTGATTTCCTTCAAGGTTGGCGACCAGTTTCCCGTCCCGATCGATCACCACCGTGTGCAGCGAGTGAGTGAGTAATCCCTCGTCGGGCCAGAAGTTCATGCCGAAGAAACCGCACACCTGCTTTACCGTGGCCAAAGAGCCGGTAAGGAAATGCCACCCGTTGGCGTCCGCCTTCCAAACATCTGCGTAGTGGGCGAGAACATCCGGGCGATCATGTTCCGGATCGAAAGTAATGCTGAGCAGAACCAGATCTTTCCCAACACGGTTTTGAAAGCGCCTTTGCATCTGGCCGAGATTGTTCGTCAGACGAATACAGTAGTCTGGCAACGGGCATCTCGTATACATAAAGGTGAGCACGACAACCTTACCTCTGAAGTCGGATAACGAAACCTGCTTCGTGTTCTGATCGATGAGAGTGAAATCCGGCACTTCACGGCCGTTTGCAAGCGTTCCGGCCGAGCCAAAGCCTGCCTGCATCGCGGCATCGAGGATCCTGAGCCGGCGATTCTGGTCGGGATCGCGCTCCAGGCTCTCGTACGGCCGGATCTGGATATCCGAGAGATATGACGACTTCTTAGTGACGACCAGCGTAAAACTGATCATTTCTCCGGAATGCAACCGGTCGAGTTCCCGGTCGTTCTGAACTCGCCAGGGCATGATCATCGCGTCCATGTAACCCGGAATCGTGTCGTGCGATACCAGAACTGTATGGTGGGTCCGATCGACGCTGAGCACCACGCCTGTGGCTGCAAAGTGTTGCGCCGACCGTGCCGGTACGATGGCGGCCAATAACGCAACAAACGGGATTAGTCTTCTGCTTGTCATCGGAAAACCTCTATGAGTGATTGCTTCCGGAGCCGTGCGCCGCAGCTTTGATCCCGGGTGTGGAACCTCCCAACGGAACGATGGAACGGTTCAGCGTGCGCGGACTCGATTCGAATTCTTTGATCTCAAGAAACTGGTTGGGTTTGATGCCTGTGAAGTTTTGCCGGGTGTTTGAAGCCGGCCACCAGACCTCAATATTCTCGATGCGCGCCGATCGGCCCAGCCCGATGTGTTGCTGCAGGGGCGAAGCACCGAAGGAGCCTCCGCTTCCTACCGTCCGGACGATTTGGCGCCGTCCTCGGTCGGCATCGACGACCGTAACGGTGATTCGAGCGCCGATGGCGGATCGGTTCGACTTTACCCCCACCAGCCGCAGTGTGATCCAGTCGTTCCCGTGTCCTCCTGGATTCTGGAAGAGTCTGGTCGTATTGCGGTCGCCCACGTCGGGGCCGCCCATCACAATGAGCAAGTCCTCATTGCCGTTGTTGGCAAGGTCCGCGAAGGCCACGCCGTGGCCTTTGGAAATTGCGCCTGTACCTGAGGAGGTTGTGATATCGACGAACCGCTTTCCCTCTTCGTTGCGGTAGAGCCGGTTGGGAAGCAGGGAGGACAACGAAGGATTCCCCATGCCCATGTACACGTCGAGAAACCCATCGTTGTCGATGTCCCCGAAATTACATCCCATCGGCATGTACACATGGTCCAGACCCACTTCCGCCGTAACGTCGCGGAACGTGCCGTCCCTCATGTTCCGGAACAGCTTCGCCGTCTCGCCTTTCCGGGGAAGATTCAGGTAGCTCTTCACCGACTCTTCCACCGACAGAAAGTAGCCGGTCACGAAGAGATCGGGCCAGCCATCGTTGTCGTAATCGAAGAACCAGGCGCCAAAACTCATCCACGGCGCGGATGCCAGGCCGGCCTGAGTCGACACTTCGGTGAAAGTGCGGTCGTGATTGTTGTGATAGAGGAAATCCCGCCCGTTGAAGTTCGAAACATAGATATCGGGATAGCCATCGTTGTCATAGTCGGCCGCTACCACGCCTTTGCTGAAGGCCGTCTGGTCCACGCCGGCCTGGTGCGAGATGTCGACAAAGGTGCCATCGCCTCGGTTCAGGAACAACTGCGCGGGAGCATTCTCGTTCGCAATGAACAAGTCCAGATAGCCGTCGTTATCGATGTCCACCCAGACTGCGGACTGCGACGACCGCAATGGCTCAAGCAATCCGCTTTGCGCTGTCACGTCGGTAAATGTGCCGTCACAGTTATTGCGCAGCAGGGAACGGCGCCGCGGGAATTCCCAGCCACCCCGCAGAACCAGAAGGTCCACGCAACCGTCGTTGTTGTAGTCGGCCTGAATGATGTTCAGACCCCCGGTCTGGTCGGAGAGCCCAGCCTGAGCGGCGCGATCCGTAAAAGTTCCGTCGCCGTTATTGTGAAAGAACCGCAGCGGCTGGCAATCGTCGATTTGAGACGTGACGATGTCCAGCATGCCGTTGTTTTCGAAATCGTCGATGATCACTCCGCCGGCTGTGCCAAAGACATCGACTCCCGCCTGCGGAGCGATGTCGGGAAACCTGCCAACATCTGTCCGGGACGCGAATACCGCGGGGGCAATCAAATACTGCGGCGGAACGGCCTCTGGATACATTCCGCCCGTCATGTACGCCAGATTCAACAGCCACTGCACTTCCAGGTTGGACGGATCGTACTGCATGGCCCGCGAGAGGTGTTCGATAGCCTTGGTGACATCGCCACGTGCCGCGTGCAGAGCGGCCGGGTGCGTAGGCACAAGTCCCGTTTCGTTGATGGGCTGATGGACGCCATGATCCGCAACCAGGGCACGGTGAAGATACCCGGCTGCCAGCGCCTGGTCCATCGTATTCGCGATGTCGGCCCTCTTCGCCTGGACGGCAAGCCGGCGCGCCTGGTCCCACTGATCGATCGCATTGTCGATTTCTCCGATCGATGAAGAA
>Ga0265325_10003137_pt1 | contig 10897 bp, 7 predicted proteins | sample 41420metaG_FD_202090 | JGI IMG/M metagenome (GOLD analysis project Ga0265325, IMG submission 202090) | Rhizosphere microbial communities from Carex aquatilis grown in University of Washington, Seatle, WA, United States - 4-14-20 metaG | ecosystem: Host-associated > Plants > Roots > Rhizosphere >...
ATCCAGCTCGTCTTCGCTCCCCTGCTCAGGCTGGGACTGCGGATTCATAATTTCAATTGGCGGGGCGGGCTTGGGGTTGAACATCGGCTTGCGCGTTTCCTGAGGCTGGATAATTAACTGCGGCGCCGGCCTCTGCTCGGGCATTTTTGGCTTGTTAGCATCGTTGTTTAAAATCATGGCCGCTGGCGTTGGGCGCTTACTGCTCTCGTCAAAGCCCGTGGCAATAACTGTAATGCGGACTTCGTCGCCCATGGCATCGTCTATTACCGCGCCGAACTTTACTTTGGCGTCACTGTCTATGCTCTTGGTAATAACCTTGGCGGCTTCATCTATTTCAAACATACCAAGCGAACTGCCGCCGGTAATATTAAACAGCACGCCTTTGGCGCCGTCTATGGTCATTTCCAGCAAAGGAGAATTAATAGCGGCCCGCGCGGCTTCCTGAGCGCGGTTATCGCCGGAAGCTCGGCCAATACCCATCAAGGCAGTGCCCGCGTCCTGCATAATGCTTTTTACGTCCGCAAAATCCGCGTTGACAATTCCGTGCGTGGTAATAAGGTCCGATATTCCCGCAATCCCCTGCCTGAGCACTTCGTCCACTGTTTTAAACGCGTCCACCAGCGAAGTTTTTTTATCTATAATTTGTAAAATCCTATCGTTGTGGATGGAAATTATGGCGTCTACCTTGTCTTTTAAATTATCGTAAGCGGTTTCCGCTACTTCCTTGCGCTTACTGCCTTCAAAAGTAAACGGCTTGGTAACCACGCCAACGGTTAAGACGCCCTTATTTTTGGCAAGCTCAGCCACAATTGGGGCCGCGCCGCTGCCGGTGCCGCCGCCAAGGCCGCAGGTTATAAAAATCATGTCCGCGTTGTCTATAACTTCTTCCAGTTCTTCCACGCTTTCTTCGGCCGCCTGCCTGCCCAAGTCCGGGTTCATGCCGCTGCCAAGACCCTTGGTCACGCTTTTGCCAATGTGGACTTTGCGGTCGGCCTCGTTATTATGCAAAGCCTGCGCGTCGGTGTTTATGGCAATAAACTCCACGCCCTTAATCCCGAGCTGGGTCATGCGGTTTACGGCATTGGTGCCGGACCCGCCAATCCCCAAAACCTTAATCCGCGCAAATGTTTCAACTTTTGGTTTAACTTCCATAGATTTTTTCATGTTTACTTACTTCAGAATAATTTATACACAAAATAAAATCAAGCGCTCATCCACAGGTGATATATTAGCGTTTGATTTGATTTGTATGTTTATTTTAGATACCAAAATTATAGCACAACCCGGTAATTATACAAATCCACCCAATTTAAAAGCCGCCTTATATAAGACGGCCTTTAAATTGATGGCGAAAAAAGGGATTGGACCTTTGTTTCGTCATCAAGGAGCCCTGTTTCGGGTTACCGGCGAGCGGCAACGCGAATGTGAGCTAACTTCATTATTGGTCAAGTGTCCCTCCGAAATCGAGGGAATTGCGAACTGGCGAACTGCATCACCAAGGTTACTACTGACTGAAACACTTCCTTGATGACGACACTACTGTGACCGACTGGCATGGCTAACCCAGCCAGCTGGGCATGCTCGGGCTGTTAATCCAAGCGACCACATCCGGAGCCCAGGCCTGGACACACAGCCACAACGCGCACACGATGATGTACGTTGCGGGAATCCAAGTCCACGCCTCCCAGTTTATGACCAGACCGGCCATAAACCGATAGAGGAAGTAGCAACCCGTGGCGACCAGCAGCAAGAGCGAGACCGCGGGGTGCACATACAGCGGCAGCGCCAGGCAGAGCGTGCAGATCATGGATTCAACTGCGAAAAATCCCACGATCGTCCGCACGATGGCCTTCGGAAAGGGCCAGCTGGTGGCAATGTATGCCACCAAGATGGCATCCAGCGGCCGCCCGCCCTTGACCCACAGCGTCATGATGCCGCCGGCGATCATGGCGAGACCGAAGAGCGCGGTCCAGGGCTGGTCGATTGTCCCGAAGAAGCTCTGGATCGCAATGATGCCCGCGATGAGCCCCACGAAATGCAGGATCATGAATGTCACGCCGGTCTTAAACTCCCGGCGGTTGTCGTCCGCCCAGTCCAGAATACCTACGATTGCGTTTCTCATGTTTGTCTTCTCCTCTTCTACCTTATTTGATTTTTTACCCACATCCACACCCCACTCCGCGGCCGAACTGCCGGACGCGGATGGGCGGCCTGAAGATGAAGTCCCCAAGCGTCGGCTTCTGTGTTGAGATTAACCGCAGTACGGCCAACGGCACGAGCGCCGGTGGCGATTCCGCGGCTTGTGTTGGCAGCTGCCGCACCGAGAGCCGGAACAGCAGTACCAGTAATCCCGTTCCAAACGGCATCAGCCGCCTGGCAGATTCCATCCCAAGCCTGGCGCGAGATTCCGGGAACGTTGGCCTTGAGCCAGTCCCAGATAACCTCATCCATTTCTTTGTCCAGCTTGCCGGTGGCCTTGAGGCGCGCCAGCCGCTGGGCGTTGGTCATCTTTGCGTAGTCCGCAATCACGCGCATGCGTGCCTGCGGGGTAGCCTGAAGCGTCAACGAGTTGCGGAAACGCGAACGCCTCCGCGGATTTGCTGCCAGCCACTTGTCTAGGCTGGCGACTTGAGCGCGACTCGCCAAACCAGCGCGGGTCACCGCCTCCAAATCCTCATCGAACATCTGCTCATCGTACAATCCCCAGCCCATCATGTGACGGACAAGGAGCTTGCGGGCCTCGTGGTGCTCACCCTTGCTCACATGCTCGCGAGCTTGGGCAACCACCGCCCGATCTTCCGCCGTGACCGGCTTACCGAACTGTTTCTTCGCCCAGGGCAAACCCTGAAAGAACAAAAAGTCCAAACCGGCTTCACGCGCCACTTCCCACAACAATTTTTTGCGTTCTTCCGAAATCGGCATATTACTCCCCTAGTAGTCAAATTCCATTGTCAGTGACGCCGTCTCTCCAGACTCCACATGCACAACTTCCGCCGTGCAATTCAGAACTCCTTCGAGTTGGCAGTCAATGAGCACGAGCCCCGTGCTCGGGGTTTTGTACAAAAAGTACGTGGTCTTGCGAGCCGACTTACGGTTATACGAAAGTGGCTTACCGGTGGAACGGTCTATCAACGTCATCTTTTCAGACGACGTGAAAATCACTTCCTCAGCGCTTGCTTTGCCTTCCTTGTTCAAGGCGCGCAGCAGTGGCCAGCGGTAGCGGTTGTCAGGAGACTTGAGGGGTCCTTCCAGCGCCGCAAACTGCAGGCGCTTTCCGGACTTTTTGGTCAGCTGGTCACCGGTCTCATCAAGAGCCGGCAACAGAACTGACTGCTCAAATACGCCCTTGGTCGTATGCCAGAAAACTGCCCAAACGTGGGTAAAGTTTTTGGCGGGATCGCCGGCCCAATCGAATTTGTCACTCAACTTTTCACCATCGGTGTCGGTTTTCATGACATATCGTTCGGGAGGCGTTTTGGAATCCATAATCCATGGGCCGCGGGCAGAGTCGGAGTATCCCAATCGCAGACGGATGTCTTGATCGGGAACAACGAACCTGCCCTGGCGAAGCGCTACTGAAACTTGGCATTCATTGCGCTTGCCTCTGACAGCGGCGGAAAGGACGATATTTTGATTATCGCCTCCTCCACTGCCTTTCTTCTTCTTCTTATTATTCGCCATACTACCTCACTAAACAAACGAATTGACTCGCAAACGCAAAATTTCTTACGTTCGCATAAATAACACTTTACCAATATCCTATCCCCCCTGCGAATTGTCAAAGATCGCTAATCCCGAAATTCATTCGGAACGATCCCGCCGAAGCGGAATACCAAAATAAAACCAATGGTCTTATAGTGGCTAAAATCCCGTAAATCCTGCCGGTAAATAGTGGTGATAGTTACCGGCAAAAATAAAACCCCCAAAATGGGGGCTTTAAATTAAAGAATTTACAGGATTTTGCCCACCACAAGCAAAAAGATTGACTATTTAATTTTTACCAATTATTATATCATTAAATTGTTATTTTGTCAACCCTTTTTAGATAACAAAAAAACGCTTAATTATGCGTTTTTTTGTTGCTTATTATACTTATTTGCTTATATCCTTACATACTTGCCTACTTCTTCCCCATACTATGCTTTAGCGACTCATACTCAAACAGCAAAGCCGCTTCCAGCCCCTCGGCCAATTCAGGTACTTGGGAAGTAATTTCCACTATTTTTTCCGCGTTGATATTCTCTCCGCTGGAAGCTTTAATATATTCAACTTTTAAATCTTCCGGCAAAAGCCTTACGGTAGTGTTAAAAATAACCTCGGAAAATCTTTGCCTTAACATTTCCACCATTTGCTCGCGGGCAGGCTCAGGCAAACCATCCAAACCTAAATCCGCTAATAAATCGGTGATATATTGTTCGCTTTGTTCGTCTATTGTAGGCATAAATTTCAAATTTTATTTTCTTATGGTTTAAACTCCGCTCTGGCAACGGCTATAACAGTGGAAACTTCGGTGGCTATCTTCCCCATTTTATTTAACATGTCCGAAACCATGCTCCGCTTGTTCGGAGTTTGTCCTTGCCGCAGAATATCCAAACAAAAATCTTTTAAAGTTGTCTGGTTGCCGTCCCTTAAGTCGGTTAATGCCTGTAAGAACGCGTCGCGTTTTTCTCTGCCCCTGCCCGGAAACATACTCTTAAACGGACCGCCATTTTCTTTAGTAAAAAGTACAAAATTATTTAACCTGTCAAGATTGCCGCTTCTAGGTTCAAACTTTTGTCCGTCCGGTAAAGGAGCTATTAAACGCAAGTCTATCATTCTATGATAAGAACGGACTTGCCAGTCTTCGAGCCCTAATTTTTTTGCTTCGGGATTTTCTTTCTTCCCGGAATCCTTAACGCCCGTAGCTTCCAAAGCGGCTTTAGCTTCCTTAGCCTGCTTAATTTTTGAATCTAAGGCGTCAGCTTTCTTTTGCAAAGTATCTATTTGCTTTTCGGCAAATTTCCGTTCACTGGGCTTAAGCCCTTTGGCAAATATTGCCAAAGCCGCAATAGCCTTAGCGGCTTCTAAATGATGACTAGCGGCTTGTTCCAAATCACCTGACTCCAAAGCCTTCTTGCCGCTGGCCAGAGACTTATTAAGATCTTTGCGGCCTTTGTCATGTTCTTCAATCCACCCAGGGCCAGTTTCCGCGTCTTCCTCTTCCTCAACCTTTCCGGGTTTGGCTGTTGTCTTGGTAGCCATGTCCTCGTCATCGGGAGCGTCTTGGTCTGAAGTTTCTTCAGACCTGGATAACAGCTCCTGGATCCTTTGCTCAAAAGATCCACCGACCTCTGTCAGCTGCACCCCAATAAATTTCCAATCAGCCTTAATTGTTTCCACATCCTCAACCGAAGCGCCATAGCACAAACGTTCTAGTTGCTCCTTGTTATAAATAGCTTCAACCTTCAATAGCTCTGTCCTAAACGCAGCCACGTCAGGATTTGGATCGTCTAAATGCTCGCCTGCTTTAAAAATACGACTTATGGCCTCGGTGCCAATCTTGGATAAAAGTTCCAGCCTTCTCTCAAGCGTGGCTATTTTTAGCTCTTCGGCGCTTCCAACAAACTCCACAGGAAACTTATTAACAGCCGGGGTTTCCGCCTGTTTGTTAGCATCCTTTAAATTTAAACTCATTTCTTTGCTTTGCTGTTCCGCTTTTCTGTTATTTCTTTTGACCAAATATAACGCCCCGCCACCAAGACCCAAAACTGCTAAAACATTTCTTAGGGCATGACTTTGCTCGGCCAAATGTTTGGCTGTTTCCTTCGCGCCTTCTTTGGCCAGGGCCGCTGCCGGAATATTGCTAATAATCTCCTGCGCTCCGGCCGCGTGTCCGCCGGCATGGTTAATTAAGTCTGACAGCTTGTCAAACCCAATTAATTTTAAACCATTTTGCAATTTTATATCTATTAAATCTTTAAAATGTTCATGATGAAAACCGGGGAAATCGCCAATATCATGATGGCCGGAAATTTCAATGCCGTTCTCTTTGCAAATCCTTAGCATGGCCTCGTTAATATCGTGAGCGGAGGGATTGGGCACGCCGTGCGCTTCCATATAATGCTTGCAAGTATCCCAAACTGTGGTTTTAAGAATTTGGGCATCTTCGGCGCTGGGAACGTGAGATATAACTTCCGCCCCCGGAACACTGGCGGCATGCGAGGCTTCCACGGGGGCTCCCGGAGCATGATGCGTGTCGGCGTTAGCAACCAGGCTTTGCGATATCCATCCATGGTCCGCGGCAAAATGAGCGGCATGCTCAAATGCCCAAGCGCCAAAAGCTCCGCCAGCCGCGCCAAATACCACCCCCTTAGCTGTCTCCAAGGCTATTTTTTTGCCATTCCTTTGTAAACCGCGCTCTTTATAAAATTTTTCCAGCAGAGCCTTAACTTCTTTAGACTGCTCTTCCTTTAACATCTCCGTGTCTAAATCGCCTCTGGACGCGAGAACCTTGCCTAACCCAATCGCCCTTCCGAGCAAGTCCTTTTCTTTGTCTTTGTCGGACTCGTGTTTTGAATCTTTCCCATGCCTAAATAATCCAATGAGCTGTTTAAACTTTCCCGATTCATTTTTATCTTTCTCAGTTGCAGTAGCCTGGCCCGCTCTAAAGCCCAACAATTTTTCCAAATTTTTTACATCTTCTTCTTTTTCTGAGACCTTATCCTTACCGGCCACCGCTTCCATTCTCTGCCTTAAATCCAATTTTAAATTACTCAGTCGGCTGTGTTCTTCCGGTTTTAATGTCCTGTCTGAAAATTTCTCTTTTAATTTTTCTTCCAAAGCAATGATGGCAGTGACTTTTTCCAAATTAGTCATACTGTCGTAACCGGCCAATGCGTCCTCGTAGGTCTTTAAGTCGTAAAGTCTTTTGGTTTCTGCGCGCCAGGCCCTAACCCCTTCAACAGTACCTCCAACAGCCGCGCCAGCTATCGCGCCGGCGCCGACTGTTCCAAAATCTAAAGTACGTTTTGCTAAAAATTTAATGCCGGCTTTGGCGCCGACAGCGGCCATACCGGTGCCGAATCTTCTAAAAAAATTCTTTGTTTTTTGGCCGAAAATGGATTTGTTTTCCACGGCTTGCGCTGCGTCCTTTGCGTTGTGGGGATCTTTTAGCGCGTCTTTGGTTTCTTTTGGAGCATGGGGGTCATTTTTAACGGCTTCCACAACCGCTTCTCCGGTAACAGGCTTTTCTTCTTTTTTTTCTTTACCAGCCTCCGCGCCTTCCTTTTTATCCGCGTCCTTTTCTCCTGACTCGCTTTTTGTTTCGGCATCCTTTTTAGCTCCGCCGGACTCGGCGGCTTTTGCCCTGGCTAATTCAGTGGCAGACATAGGCTCCGGGACATTTTCAAAAAACGTCTTTTTTGTTTTTATGGTACCATCCGGGCTCACTGTTACTTCAGATGATTGTAAACGCGCCTCAGCCGGAGAGTGTCCAGCAGACACTGAAGACTCCCCTTTTGAATCTGGGGCTTTTGTCTCTTTAGCTTGGGCTGGAGTTTTGTCTTCTACTGCTGTTCCACCTTTAGAATGTTCAGGGCCGGGATGCCCACCACCTTCTCTTGAACTCATAAAGAAAAAGTTAGGTTAAATATAAATATATTATAGCACAAAAGTATGGCTTGTGCAAAAAAAATTGCGACAAAAAAACCGCCTAAGAGAATCTTAGGACAGCTTTTTGCTTTTACGCCCAATCGCGTAAAAACTTTATTCAACGATGCGTTTGATGTTTTTTCCTCGTGCCTCAACTACCGGCAGCGGATTTGGGGGACGTATTGCCTGTCCCAACATAAACGGGTACTGCGACCATTCTGGCACAACTCTTACGGTCGTACTCTGAATGGGTATTACTACCCGGACCAATACTTACGGCCGGGGATACTGCTAGTTTACGGGCGACGCGGCATGCGGCCAGTCGGCGGCCCGTTGAGTTCGTCAAGGCGAGCCTGGAGAGCCTGCGGATCGTTCCAGCGATCCATATAGTTGCGGATTTCTCCGTGCGCCTCATCGAGCAGTCTCCGCGTTTCCTGCAGCTGGGTTTCCATCTCAGCGCGTTCGCGCCGAGCGGTATCACGCTCAGTCTGGGCGGTTGCTACGTCGGGCGGGACAGCATTCAAACGGTTCTGCAGTTCGGTGTTGTGCTCCTGTGCCTCATTGCGCTCGTTATGCCGAGTGTGCAAGAGCCAGCCAAGAACAGCTGCGATAGCCAGTGGCAACAGAAGCCACCACCAACTCATTTTGCCGTTTGCGTTCTTCTCGGCCGCTTCGGCGTGCTTGTTTGCCGCATCGAGATCTTTCTTCAGCCCGTCGATCGTGTCGGTTGCCCGATCGATTGCTGCGTTGAGTTTGTCGATCTTAGCGTTCGCCGTGGCGAGTCTATCCTCGCAGGACGGGCCTTGGCTCATAGCGCACCCACCCTTGGGTGCGGCGCCGAACTTGTCGAACTCGCCGGTGAGCGCCTCAGCGGTTTTGGCCGCGTCAGCTTCGCAGTCCGAAGGAAGGTAAAAAGCTGAGTCCGGTGCGGTGCGATACTCGGACGGCAGCAGCGGGCTACCATCCTTGTGTTGCAAGCAGGGAAGATGGTTGACGGACTTGCCGGCGCTCTGAAGGGCCATCATCGGGCCGCAGGGGCTGGCGGGAATCGCGAGCCGATCGGCAGCGAGCGCTGCGATCGGAGCCGCGAGCATCAGGTATACGAAGAACAGAGCGAGCTTCGTATTGAAACGGCACATTGCCTTTAACATCGTTGTTGTCCTCCTCAGGACGTACTATGGGGTAGCGGGCCTACTCCACAGCCAATTTGGAATGTACTAATGTACTGCTTGTGAGCCACGTTATTGGCAACTATTTTACAAATAACAGCCAGAAACGAGACCAAAAGCTCAATTTAAACTTTGACCATATATTATAACAAAAAAACTGTTTCTTGTCAAGAGAAGACAGTTTCTTAAACTTGGCTTATCTTAAAGCTTTTTTACAAAAATGCGAGCAGCGGAAACCCAGGAAGGATCCCCGCTGCAAGAAGCAAATTACAGCGCCAACACCTAAGAGACCACCCGGTTGCGGTGGAGAAAGGCCCAGGTAAGGCCGAAAACGGCGCAAACCACCAGTCCGACGATCATTACCAGTTGAGCAGACTGGTTTGTTAGGAGGCTTAGCCCCTCCCCATTTTCGTCGCGTGGACCAGCGTAAAGCCCTGTCAAAGCAACCGCGGCCCCGATTAGGGCCAATGTCTTTATAGTCCTCATGACACCCCTCCTTGGGAAATGTCGTTAAATACGGTTATTGTCTGCCTGCGGCTATCAAACCGCGGGAAAAACTAAGCGTTCGGCAGGCGATTTTGCTTAAATCCCCCGCCGAATTACCTAGTCTTGGACTTTATGTTATAGCAGTTTCTCTGGTAGATTTCAAGAAAAAAGTTAGCAAAAAGTTAGCAAAAAAAATACGAGCATTGCTATAATTCCTAATTTCCCCAATTTGTTGTATAATAAAAGCAACAAAATTAAATTCGCATATGAAATCAAAAACAATAAAAATTACGGTAACATTAAGCTTTTTGGTGGTGCAATTTTTTAGCTTGAGCTCTTTTGCTTTTGCCCAAACCGCTGGGAGCGTAACTTTTAGCGCCGTTAATGTGAGTAGTAAAAACGTAACAGATGGACAAACAATTACGGTTACCCCAATAATATCAAACTGGAGTAATGTATTCTCAACAGGTGATACTGTCAAAACTTTTGTGAACGGAAAGCAGGTTGGTAATATTACGGGGGTTAGTTTATCATCATTAAAAAGTGGCAGTCAATATCAAAGTATTACCGTCTCTACAGCGAACGGCTTTCAAACGGGCCAAAATTATATTAATGTTGATATCATCGGTGCCGATGGTACAAACTATGGCAACCAAAACGCGCCGGTGGTTACTTATACAAGCAGTAGTGCCAATGGCGGCGGACCAACAACCTGTACAACGGATTCAGCCTGCGCAAATGCTGGGACCGGTCCCAATGGTTGGAATTATATTTGCAGCAACCAAGGCACACAAGGCACATGTGTAGAAGATATTAATTTACCCGCCGGTTCTCACTGCGTTCCCAACCAATCGGTTGGCGACGACTGCGCAAATAATGCCGCTTGCGACTCCACAACAAATACTTGCGTAGTTAGTGAATATGGTTGTCAGGCCGGTGATGGAACCTGGACTTGTAAACCCGACCAAAGCCTACAAGCAACTTGTGGCTCAAATTTTGGACAAGTATCCCCTGCGGCTAAATGCGGCTGTACCGACGCGGCTTTTTCTGCCGGCACATGTAGCAACAGCAAAACCAAAGCAGGAACAACCGCTACAGCGCCCACCGTAGCCGCTTCCGCAAACAGCGGCACCACTCTTTTTAATCCTCTGCCGGAAGGAGATTTAGTTCACGTATTTTTATTAGTGGCTCAGGGCTTTTTGGCAATTTTAGGAATACTGGCCGTGGTGTTTATAGTAGTCGGCGGGTTTGAAATGGTTATTGCCGCGGGCAACGAAGAAATGTACCTTAAAGCCAAAAAAACCATTATTTGGGCCATCCTCGGCCTAGTAGTTGCCACCCTCTCCTTTAGCATAATTGCTATTGTGGAAGATTTCTTGGGAGTGACAATTCCAACTCAGACGACAAATGGACCGACGGGAGCAACCCAACCCACAACAAATGGACCAACCGGCACAACACAGCCTCCTGCAGGGTCAACTGGCATCACCCCGCCTCAATAATTATAGATTCATTCCAATAAACAACCACCGGATTGAAGTCCGGTGGTTTTGGGTTTGCCGGCTAATCGCCGGCAGGGCGGCTTGTGGTTAATTTAATAGTTTATTGAAAAG
>Ga0265325_10003140_pt1 | contig 10893 bp, 10 predicted proteins | sample 41420metaG_FD_202090 | JGI IMG/M metagenome (GOLD analysis project Ga0265325, IMG submission 202090) | Rhizosphere microbial communities from Carex aquatilis grown in University of Washington, Seatle, WA, United States - 4-14-20 metaG | ecosystem: Host-associated > Plants > Roots > Rhizosphere...
TGGCGAAGGCGCTGTCGCCGACATAGGGCGCATAGCGGTCGGAGGCGCGGTTGAGCATGTCATCGAGCTTGCGCGAGACATGGACCAGTTCCTTGAGCTTGTCGCGCGGCACGCCGATCTCGAAGCAGTCGGCGAATTCGTCTTTCAGCGTCAGGGTCGGAATGATCGAGATCAGATTGGCATTGCCGCAGCGCTCGCCGAGGCCGTTGATGGTGCCCTGGATCTGCCGCGCCCCGGCCCGCACCGCGGCGAACGAATTCGCCACCGCCTGCTCGGTGTCGTTATGGGCGTGGATGCCGACGTGATCGCCGGGAATGACCTTACAAACTTCGCCGACGATCGTTTCGACTTCATGCGGCAGCGTGCCGCCATTGGTATCGCACAGCACCGCCCAGCGCGCGCCGGAATCGTAGGCGGCCTTGGCGCAGGCCAGCGCGTATGCCGGATTGGCCTTGTAGCCGTCGAAGAAATGCTCGCAATCGAGCAGCACTTCGCGGCCCTTGGCCTTGGCGGCGGCGACGCTGTCGCGGATCGAGGCGAGGTTGTCCTGTTCGGTCGTCTCCAGCGCGACGCGAACGTGGAAGTCCCACGACTTGGCGACGAAACAGATGGCGTCCGCCTTGGCGTCGAGCAGCGCGGCGACTCCCGGATCGTTGGAGACCGAGCGGCCGGGCCGGCGCGTCATGCCGAAGGCGGTGAAGGTCGTGGTGCGAAAGCCGCGATCGGTGCCGAACAATTCGCTGTCGGTCGGATTGGCGCCGGGATAGCCGCCCTCAACATAATCGATGCCGAGATCGTCGAGCATGCCGGCAATGGCGAGCTTGTCGGCGAGCGTGAAGTCGACGCCATTGGTTTGCGCGCCGTCGCGCAACGTGGTGTCGAACAGATAAAGCCGTTCGCGTGCCATCACATTCACCACAGGTAATAGTTCGCCGCCAGCGCGACGGCGACAAGTACGGCGATGAGCGCAAGAACGATGTGGTGGCGCTGGAATTCCATCAGCTCACCCGATAAACCACGTAAAGTGCGAGCACGACGGCAGCCGTGAGCACGCCGTATTTCAATACGATGTAATAAAGCCAATGGCGCGGAAACGGCGTTTCGGGCTTGGTCATTGCGGATTCCCCTTGGCTTGCGCCGGTCCTTGCGCGGCGAGCTGCTTTTCCAGGCTGGTATTGGCGAGCCACTCGCCGGCGCGCACGATGGTGCTACGCTGCTGGGCGACATAGCCGCGCTTCTCGAAGAACCCGAGCGCGTTATCGCTGGCATCGACCTTGAGCTTGGCGGCGCCGCGCCCGGCGGCAAGCCGCTCGACCGCATCGGCCAGCATGGCGCCGACGCCCTGCCCGGCGGCAGCCGGATGCACATAGAGCATGTCGAGTCTGTCGGTGCCGGCGAGCGAGATGAAGCCGACCGGATCGCCGGAGAGTGTCGCAATCAGCGTCAGCTGGCCGCCGAGCTTCTTGGCGAAACCGTCCTCATCGTCGACAGCCGACGCCCAGGCCTCGCGCTGCGACTCGCTGTAATCCTCCGCGGCCAGCTCCTCGACGCTGGCGCGGAAAATTTCAGCGAGTTGCGGCATGTCGGTCGGCAGCATCGGGCGCAGCGACAGATTTGATGTGGCTTGCGCTATCATCGTGCGACCTCCCAGGTGGTGCCGTCCTTCGAATCCTTGAGCACGACGCCCATCCTGGCCAGCTCGTCGCGGATACGGTCGGATTCCCTGAAGTCCTTGGCCTTGCGCGCGGCGGTGCGCTGTTCGATGAGACCTTTCACTTTCGACGCGTCAACGGTGACGCGTGCGGCCGGGCGACGCGTAAAGCCGAGCGCGCGCAACGATTGGGCCAGCGCAGCCCGATCGCCAGCCGAATGCAAGGCGTGAAGCGCGGTAATGGCTTGCGGCGTATTGAGATCGTCGCTTAGCGCATCGAGCACCGCGGGTGCCAATGCCTCGTCCGCAGACGTTTCGAGCGCGGCCAGATCGCACCAGCCGTTGAGCATGTGCTCGCTTTCCTTCAAGCCGCGCGCCGTCCAGTCCATCGGTTGCCGATAATGCGTGCGCAGCATATTGAGGCGCACCACCTCGCCGGGCCAATCCTTCAGCAGTTCGTGAATGGTCACGAAGTTGCCGAGGCTCTTCGACATCTTCTCGCCTTCGACCTGCAGGAAGCCGTTGTGCAGCCAGTAATTCGCCATCACGCCGGTGTGGAAGGCGCAGCGCGATTGCGCGATCTCGTTCTCGTGGTGCGGAAACACCAGATCGATGCCGCCGCCATGAATGTCGAAGGTCTCGCCGAGATGCTTCCACGACATCGCCGAACATTCGATGTGCCAGCCCGGCCGCCCCGGCGCCGCGATGCCGCAGGGCGACGGCCAGGCCGGCTCGCCCGGCTTTGACGGCTTCCACAAAACGAAATCGGTTGCGTCACGCTTATAGGGCGCGACCTCGACGCGGGCGCCGGCGATCATCTCGTCGAGCGAACGGTTCGACAATTTGCCGTAATCCGGCATTGACGGCACCGAGAACAGCACATTGTCCTCGGCGACATAAGCGTGGCCGCTATTCACCAGCCGCTCGATCAGAATCTTCATCTCGTCGATGTGCGCGGTGGCGCGCGGCTCGACCGTCGGCGGCAAACAGCCGAGCGCCGCGACGTCGGCCCTGAAATTGTCGTAGGTCTCGCTGGTCAGCTCGCCAATCGAGATGCCGCGCTCAGCGGCGCGGGCGTTGATCTTGTCGTCGACGTCGGTGATGTTGCGGACGTATGTGACGTGGTCGGCGCCGTAGAGATGCCGCAGCAGGCGGAACAGCACGTCGAACACGATGACGGGCCGCGCATTGCCGATATGGGCGAAGTCGTAGACCGTCGGCCCGCAGACATACATGCGCACGCGCGCGGGATCGATCGGGATGAACACCCGCTTCTCGCGCGTCAGCGTGTCATAAAGCCTGAGCTCGGTCGTCAAACGAAAACGTCCCTTCGGTGCCTGCTGGCCCCGGGCGCTCTCTCTGTCGCGATTTGCGAAAAGACGGCCGCAGCCAGCGTTGTGCGCTAGCTAATAATCTCGCGGCATATGCCGCAGACATGGTTAAGGCCGTTCATGGCGCGGCAGAATGGGCAAGCACAGGCGCGCCGTCAAGCGCCATCGTGAAGCGCCACCGGCAAAGCTCAAGAAACCACGGCTTTGCCGCCGGCACCGGTTAACGAGACCTTAAATAATTTTCCCACATTGTCCGCATCCGCGCTAAAGCCTCCGCGCTCCTTGAACGAGTGGACCCATGCGTACGCTCCTGGCCACAGCGATTATCGTCCTCCTGCTCTGCCTTGCCGGCAACGCGCGCGCCGAGCGGCGGATGTTCATCGTCGCCAGCAATCCCGACGGCTATGGCGTCGACCGCTGCCTCGAGGCCGGTGACAAGTGCGGCGCCGCGGTTGCCGCCGCCTACTGCAAGTCGCACCAGTTCTCTGAAGCGGCCTCGTTCCGCAAGGTCGACCGCGACGAGATCACCGGCTCTGTGCCGGCCAGTTCCGGCATGTCCTGCCAGGGCGCCAAGTGCGACGAATTCGTCGCCATCGTCTGCTCCCGTTGACGCGGCAACGGGCGTTTCGCAGGGCGCTCGATTTCCTTATTAGAATGTTTCCAGACTGGTTGCGGGCTGTCCCCGGTTCGGCCATGCTTCGAGCCGGAGCGGGACCCTGCCAATGGGGGCGGTTGCCGATCCAAGAGATCATGGCCCGGCAATGCCCCGTAATGCTGCGGATCACGTAACCGTCGCCGACGCCCCGCGCGACGTGGCTCGGTTCAAGCTCGAGGACTTCCTGCCCTATCGGCTCAACGTGCTGTCGAGTTTCGCGTCTCAGGCGCTCTCGAAGGTTTATGCCGCGCGCTACAAGATCGGTATTCCGGAATGGCGCGTCCTGGTGACGCTGGGCCATTTCGGCATTATGACCGCCAAGGCCGTCGGCGACCACAGCCACATGCACAAGACCAAGGTGTCGCGCGCCGTCGCCGCGCTCGAGCAGCGCAAACTGGTCGCCCGCAAGGTCAATCGCGACGATATGCGCGAGACGTTCCTGTCGCTAACGCCGGCGGGGCGCGCAATTTACGAGGAGGTTGTGCCGGCCGCGCTGGAGTTCACGCGGCAATTGCTCAACGTGGTCGAGCCGGCCGACCGGCCTGCGCTCGACCGCGCCTTGACCAGGCTCACTCAGCGTTGCGCTGAACTCGCCAATGAGCAAGGCCGGCGTTAGATTGCGTTTCCTTTTCGCCGTGCCGGGTACAGCCAGTGAAACTTTACAGCTATTTCCGATCGTCCGCGGCCTACCGCGTGCGCATCGCGCTCAATCTCAAGGGTATCGCCTATGAGATGACGTCGGTCCATCTCGCCAAGGACGGCGGCCATAATCGCCGGCCGGAATACCGCGCGATCAACCCGCAGATGAAACTGCCGGCGCTCGAGCTCTCCAGTGGCGAGGTGCTGATCCAGTCAATGGCGATCATCGGCTATCTCGACGAGGTCTATGAGGAGCCGCCGCTGCTCCCGGCCGACGCGCTGGAGCGGGCGCGGGTGCGCGCGATCGCGCAGATCATCGCCTGCGACATTCACCCGCTGAACAACACCGCGCCGCTGCGTTATCTCAAGAACGCGCTCCACCAGGATCAGGCCGCGATCGACGCCTGGTATCACCACTGGATCATCGAAGGTTTTGACGCAATCGAGGCCTTGATCGAGCCCGCGCCCTATACTTGCGGAGCGCACGTGTCGCTGGCCGATCTGTGCCTCGTCCCGCAAGTTTACAACGCCCGGCGCCTCAAGGTTCCGCTCGAGCGCTATCCGAAAATCGCCGCCGCCGACGCCGCCTGCCTCAAGCTTGCGGCCTTCGACAAAGCGCGCCCGGAGAACCAGCCCGACGCCGAATAGCGTAACGAGTGACGTCGTGGGTGACGCGGCGCGGCGCGCCTGCTAGATCACGCGCCATCGAACTCGAACCGCGCAACGAAATCCTCATCATCGTGGCCATTCCCAAGCTCGCCCGTGTCGTCCTCTGGATGGTCGGCGCCCTGCTGTCATTTTCGGTGATGGCGGTTTCGGTGCGCGTATTGGCGTCGCGCGGCCTGTCGATCTTCGAAATTCTGGCGCTGCGCAGCGGCGTCGCCCTGCTGCTGCTGGCGATGCTGCTGTTGCTGCGGCCGGACCTCGCCGCCTCGTTGCGGCCACGCCGCATGGGGCTGCACTTGCTGCGCAACACGATCCATTACATCGCACAATATGCCTGGGCCCTTGGCCTCACTATGCTGCCGCTCGCCATGGTGTTCTCGCTCGAGTTCACCATGCCGGCGTGGACCGTGCCGCTGGCGGGCTGGCTGCTGCACGAGCGCATGTCGGCAAGCCGGGTCGGCGTCGTCGTGCTCGGCATCGTCGGCGTCCTGGTAATCCTCCGCCCCGGCATTGCAGCGATCAATCCGGCCGCCTTCCTGGTGCTGGGCGCGGCCTTCGGCTTCGCCATCGTCATGATCGCGACCAAGACGCTCACCGCGACCGAGACGACCTTCGGCATCATTTTCTGGATGGCGGTCATTCAACTGCCGCTGTCGCTGGTCGGCAGCGACCTCGGCGTTTTTCTGCATCTCAACAGCGGCCATATCCTGCCGGCGCTGGGCGTCGGCATAGCGGGCACGACGTCGCATTATTGCCTGAGTAACGCGTTTCGTTCCGGCGACGCCACGCTGGTGGTTCCGCTCGACTTCATGCGCATCCCGCTGATCGCTGTGGTCGGCTGGGCGCTCTACAACGAATCGCTGGACGTCTTCGTGTTTCTCGGCGCGCTCATCATCGTCACGGGCGTCTTATGGAATCTGCGCTCGGAATCGAGGCATTCGACCGTTGCTGAAGCGCTTGAAATCGCCGAATAAAAGACGGTCGCCCCGTGGCTCGCGAAGACCTCGCTGATGGCTCGCTCCCGCCATATTTTGGCGATAGGGTTTACGCTACATGAGATTCAAATGAAGTTTCACCTGTCCGAACTCGCCGCTGCCGTGGGCCTTTGTTTGGCGACCGCCAGTTTTGCCGCGGCGCAGCCGGTCCCGCCCGCTTCGGGAAATCCCGCCTGCCAGCGGCTTGAGGCGCAATTGACGTCGCTCGACCGCGGCAATGACGATCCGGCGCGCGCCGACGCCATTCGCCGTGCCGAGGATGCGACCAATCGCCAGCAGGGCGACCTCGACCGTCTGGTCGTGCAGGGCCGGCGCAGCGGTTGCGAGAACACCGGTTTTTTCTCGATCTTCAGTTCGCCGCCGCCGCAGTGCGGCGCGCTCAACGCGCAAATTCAGCGGGCGCGCGATCAGCTCGAGCGCATGCAGAGCCAGGTCGAGCAGTTGCACGGCGGCAATACCGAACGCGCGGCGCAGCGCGCCTCGCTGGTGCGTTCGCTTGCCGACAATAATTGCGGTCCGCAATACCGCCAGGCCGCCTTGCAGGGCGGCGGCTTTCTCGACCAATTATTCGGCGGACGCGCGGTATTCACGCCGCCCGACGCTCAACAGCCGATCAGCGGCAATTTTCGAACTCTCTGCGTTCGCACCTGCGACGGTTACTATTTCCCGATCTCGTTCTCGGTACCGGCGAGCCGTTTTCAAGACGACGCGCAAACCTGCCAGCGCATGTGCCCGGCGGCGCAAGTCTCGCTTTACGCCTATCACAACCCGGGCGAAGAGATGACGCAGGCGGTTTCGGCGACTGACGGCCGCCCTTATACGGAATTGCCCACCGCGTTCCGTTACCGCACCGAGTTCAATTCAGCTTGCAGCTGCCGCAAGCCGGGCCAGAGCTGGTCGGACGCCATGCAATCAGGCGGCGCCGACCAGACCGTCTTGCAAGGCGACATCGTCGTAACCGAGGATCGCGCCAAGAAGCTGTCGCAGCCGGTCGGCGCCGGCGGCAAGCCGCTGCGGCCGAGTTTGCCGGCCGATCCGGGCGCGGCCAGTTCAATGGCTGACGCGCCGTCCAAAGTCACCGAGCCGCCTAAGGGACAGGTGCGCTCGGTCGGCCCGGCGTTTTATCCGGTGCGCTAACGCGCCGGCTTGCTGATCAGAAATCGAACGCTTCGGTCTTGACCGGCTGGCCGGTGACGAGCGAGACGTCTGGCGCCGGCAGCGGCGTTCCCGGATCGCGGAAGCGGTTGGTGATCGGATAGCGGCGGTCACGGCCGAAATTACGCAGCCCGACCTTGACGCCGGGCGCGGCCTGACGGCGCTTGTACTCGGCGAGGTTGAGCATGCGTTCGATCCGCACCACGGTGTCGCGATCGAAACCTGCGGCAACGATGGCCGAAATCGGTTCCTCGCGTTCGACCAGCCGTTCGAGGATCGGATCGAGCACCGAATAAGGCGGCAGCGAATCCTCGTCCTTCTGGTTGTCGCGAAGCTCCGCGGTCGGCGGCCGGATGATGATGTTGTCGGGAATGACTTCGCCGCCGGGGCCCATCGCACGGTCCGGACGCCATTCGTTGCGCAATCGCGCCAAGCGGAACACCTCGGTTTTGTACAGATCCTTGATCGGATTGAAGCCGCCGTTCATGTCGCCATACAAAGTCGCGTAGCCCACCGACATTTCCGACTTGTTGCCGGTCGTCACCACCATCAGATTGAACTTGTTGGATACCGCCATCAGGATCGTGCCGCGGGCACGGGCCTGAAGATTTTCTTCGGTGACGTCGCGCGGCAGCCCCGCAAATAAAGGCGCGAGCGATTGCTCCAGGCCCTCGACCGCCGGCGCGATCGGGACCACCTCATAGCCGGTGCCGAGCGCCTTGGCGCACTGCGCCGCGTCGGTGAGTGATTCACGCGAGGTAAATTTGTAGGGCAACATGATGCAGCGAACCCGCTCGGGCCCAAGCGCATCGACGGCAATCGCGGCGCACAGCGCGGAATCGATGCCGCCGGACAGGCCGAGCACGACACCCTTGAATCCGTTCTTGTTCACATAATCGCGCAGGCCAAGAACACAGGCGGCATAATCGGCGTGGTCGCCTTCGAGCGCGGCATTCGCCGGCCCGTTGTCGCAGCGCCAGCCATCCTTGGTGCGAAGCCAGTGACTCGTCACCACGCATTCGGTGTAGCTCGGCAAATGGAAGGCGAGCGAGCAGTCGGTATTGAGCCCGAACGATGCGCCATCAAACACCAATTCGTCCTGGCCGCCGACCTGATTGGCATAAAGCAGCGGAAGCCCGGTTTCCTTGACGCGCGGCACCGCGACATTCAGGCGCTCGTCACCGACGCCGCGCCGATAGGGCGAGCCGTTGAGCACCAGCAATATTTCGCCGCCGGTCTCGGCTATGCATTCAGCGGGTTCGGCGCCCCAGACATCTTCGCAGATCGGCGTGCCAAGGCGCACGCCGCGGAAATTCACCGGGCCCGGCAGAGCACCCGCCGCAAATATCCGCTTCTCGTCGAACACGCCGTAATTCGGCAGATCAACCTTGAAGCGAAGCGCTGCGATCTTGCCGCCATCGAGCAGTGCGGCCGCGTTATAGAGCTTGCCGCGATCGAGCCAGGGGGTGCCGATGACCAGCGCGGGGCCGCCGCCCGCGGTTTCGCGCGCCAGCGCTTCGACGACATTGCGGCAGGCGGCCTGGAACGCCGGCTTGAGCACCAGATCCTCCGGCGGATAACCGGCGATGAAGAGTTCTGGAAACACCACAATGTCGGCACCCTGCGCCGCCGCCTCTCGGCGCGCGCGGCGAGCCTTGTCCGCATTACCGGCAACATCGCCAACCGTCGGATTGAGTTGCGCGATGGCAATCGCAAGTTTGTCGGCGGGGCGTGCGCTCATGACAGATGATGTAGCGCCTGCCCCGCCGAACGGCAATCTTGCAACGACGTAGGTCAGTCCAGCGCGGTGCGAATACCCGCCGCGCCGCCGCTGACCTTGATCGAGCCGGTCTTTTTCAGCGTCTTGCCGTCAAACGACAGGACATCGATCGCCTTGTCGGTCATCGACTGAGCAAGCAACGTCTTGCCGTCCTTGCTCCAGACGACGCCCTGCCCCCAGCCGCCGGTTTCGGCAGTCGCGGCCAGCGAAAGTTTGGTGCCTTTGATCGCGAAGATCTTGAGCACGCTGTGCGCATGATAGTTGGGATGTGAGGGCGCCCTGCCGGACCCGTTCTGCATGATCACGGCGACGTAAGCACCATCAGCCGACATGGTGACGCCTTCCGGAATTTGCTCGACCGATATCGAGTCGACGATGCGCGGCGGATTCACCTTGAGATCGATCACCGAGATGATGTCGCTGTCGCCTTGCCCGCCGCCCTGATTGGTCAGGGCGGCAACGTCGCCTTTCGGGCTGACTGAAATGCTGTAGGGCCTGATGCCGGCGACCATGAATTGCTTGCTGTCCTCGACCTTGCTGCCATCGATCGTGAGCATCGAGATACGATGATCGCCGTCGCGCGTCGCGAGAGCGCGTTTGCCGTCCGGCAGAAACACGACATGCGAGGGTCCGGACTTGGCGTCGCCGAGTTGCACCTTGCCGGCGGCGGTCAATTTCTTGCCGTCGATGGTGAAGACCGAGACCGTGCCTTCGTTGCGGTTGGCAACCAAAGCGAGCTTGCCATCCTTGCTGATCGAGACGCCGGTTGCGCCAGGGCCCGCTTCGACAGTCTGGATCACGGCCGGCGGGTTCGCCTTGAGATCGATCACCGAGAGCTTGTTGTCCGGCGCGACTTTTTTGGCGTCGGCGGGGTCGACCTTGAATGCGCCGGTCACCAGCGCAAAGCTTTCGTCTCGCGCCACCGCGACGCTTTGCGGCGGACCGACCACGCTTGCCGGCGCCTTGACCTCGCCGATCAGCTTCGGCGGCTTGGCGTTCAGGTCGATGATGCTGACGGTGTCGGGCGCGGCATTGTCCGGCACCGTATTGACGCCGTTGACGAGCACGGCCTTGTTGTCGTTTGCCGAAACGGCAATCTGTGCCGTCACGGTGATTGTCCAAACTGGAAGGGTTAGGAACGCAGCGGCGATCGCCGCCCAGAAGGCGTGAATGCGAATCATGACGTTTCCCCGGCCGGGCTATTGTTATGTTCGTCGCGGGCGCCCCGAACCCACGCCCGCATGCCAAGATTAACACCGATTGAGGAAAAAGCTTCCGGCTAAAGTCCGGCGGCTGCGGCGGGCAGCGGCTTGGCCTGGCCGGCGCGGCCCTTCTTGAGCAAATCCGCCAGCAGGAAGGCGCAGTCAATCGCCTGATCGGCATTAAGCCGCGGATCGCAGGCGGTATGATAACGGTCGTTGAGGTCAGCATCGGAAATGGCGCGGGCGCCGCCGGTGCATTCGGTGACGTTCTGCCCGGTCATTTCGAGATGAACGCCGCCGGCATAGCTGCCTTCCGCGGCGTGAATCTCGAAGAAGCCGCGCACTTCCTTGAGGATGAGCTCGAACGGTCGCGTCTTGTAGCCGCTCGCCGAGCTGATCGTGTTGCCGTGCATCGGATCGCACGACCAGACCACGACGCGGCCCTCGCGCTGTACGGCGCGGATCAGCGCCGGCAGATGATCGCCGACCTTTTCGGCGCCGAAGCGGCCGATCAGGGTCAAGCGCCCCGGCTCATTGTCAGGATTGAGGATGTCGATCAGCCGGAGCAGATCGTCGGGCTTGCTCGACGGGCCGCATTTGAGGCCGAGCGGGTTTTTGACGCCGCGGGCATATTCGATGTGGGCATGATCGGCCTGCCGGGTGCGATCGCCGATCCACAGCATGTGGCCGGAAGTGGCGTACCAGTCGCCGGTCGTCGAATCGACGCGCGTAAAGGCCTGCTCGAAGCCAAGCAGCAGCGCCTCATGGCTGGTGTAGAAATCCGTGGTGCCGAGAGTCGAATCGACCGCGAAGGTCAGC
>Ga0265325_10003143_pt1 | contig 10890 bp, 7 predicted proteins | sample 41420metaG_FD_202090 | JGI IMG/M metagenome (GOLD analysis project Ga0265325, IMG submission 202090) | Rhizosphere microbial communities from Carex aquatilis grown in University of Washington, Seatle, WA, United States - 4-14-20 metaG | ecosystem: Host-associated > Plants > Roots > Rhizosphere >...
ATGCTCGGCGCCTTGTTCATCCTCGACGACCCAATCTTCTCCGGGCTGGCCATCAGTCTCATCTTCGGCATCCTGGTGTCCACTGTGCTGACGCTGGTGGTAATCCCGGTTCTCTACTACGCGGCCATGCGTGGCCGCAGCCAAACACAAGGAGTCCAGCCGTGACCATCAACCGCATCGTTCGCATTGTCGCCGGCAGCTTCATCATGTTGTCGCTTGGGCTCGCCCACGTCTCCGGACAGATCGACCTGGGCACGCCGACCTGGCTATGGTTCACTCTGTTCGTCGGCGCCAACCTGTTCCAGAGCGGCTTCACCCGCTTCTGTCCGATGGACAGCATTCTGCGCAAGCTGGGCGTTGCCGAGACCGAGCCCTGCCCTGCCGCCCGCCGCGGCTGAAAGCCAGCAACGGCTGGTATTCGCTACCGGTCGCCGGTAGACTGGCTACATGACCCGGCGGAGGCTGTCGCTTGACCTCGTATGGCCACCCCGTGCGGCGGGGTGGGCAGCAATCATTCTGGTCACCGGCGGCGTGCTGACCGGCTGGTTCTACCAAGTCACTCTCCAATACGAAGACGCGGCTGCGAGCCGGCAGTTCCGTGCCGAGGCGCAGGCCATTGGTCGAGATGCCAGGGATGTGTTTCGCCGCAGCGCCGGCCTGACCAACACAGCCGCTGCACTGGTTCACTCCTTGCCCCGCCTGGACGCCATATCGTGGCGCAGGTTTGTCCTCGATGTGCATGCCTTCGCTTTGACCGAAGGCCTGGTCGGCTACGGCATTGCTGATCAAGTGAGCGGTACGGCGGTCGACGGCTTCCACGAACAAATGCGCCGCGAGGGTCAAGGGGACGTTCATGTCTTCCCAGGCACGGGGGAGGGGCCCTACTGGCCGGTCACCTATGCTGAGCCGGAAGGACTGCGACGCCGCGCGATCGGCTTCGATCTGGGTTCCGAGCCGACGCGCCGACGCGCACTGCTGCGAGCCAGAGATTCAGGCGAGGCGGCGATGAGCGGCATCATCTCGGTCAACTTTCTTGACGACGAACCGCCGCCGCCCGGCTATCTGATGTTCTATCCCATGTATTTCGGGGATACCGAGCCGCAAGGCGAAGCAGAACGGCGGGCCAGGATTCAGGGCTTTGCCCTGGCGGTATATCGCTTCGACCAGCTCCTGGATGGCATTGCCAATTCCGCGTACGGTCGTTACGGCTTGTCGCTGTTCGATCTGGAGGCCGCGGAGCCGAGACTGGCGTTTCGCTCGAACTCTGCTGGCGGGATGCCTGACGCCGAGTTTAGCCAGCAGATAGATTTCGTCGTCTGCAACCATCCGTGGCGAATCGAAGTCGTTGCTACGCAGAACTATGTCCGACAGATCGGCCATCGACGGTCGATGCTGGCACTGACCCTCGGCGGATTCCTCAGCCTGGTTGCGGCCGGGCTGTTCTACCTGCTGGCCAGCGGCCGCCAGCGCGCCGAGGCGGCTGCCAGGAGGATGACCACCGAGTTGCGGGCCAGCGAAGCGCGCTTCCGTGCCCTGACGACGCTCTCTTCGGATTGGTATTGGGAGCAGGATGGCAGCTATCGCTTTACGACCATCGTTGCCGACGGCAGCCTCGACGCTTTTGACGCGCCGGCGGCCATCGGCAAGTGCCGCTGGGAGTTGGCCGTCGATGCAGCGGAACCTGCGTGGCGGGCTCATCGGGTAGTGCTCGACAGCCGGCAGCCCTTCCGGGACTTCGAATTCCGCGTCCGCCTGGATTCAGGACAATGGCGCTGGCGTTCGGTCAGCGGTGAGCCGATGTATGCCGCCGATGGCCGATTTTGCGGTTACCGCGGTACCGGGCGGGATGTCACCCAGCGCAAGGAATTCGAGAAGCAGCTGGCGCTGAAGAGCTTTGCCCTCGATCACATCCACGAGCAGGCGCATCTGTTCGACGTTGACCAACAGATCATCTACGTCAACGAAGAATCGTGCCGCGCACTCGGCTATCGCCGCGACGAGCTGATGGCGATGTCGATATTCGACTTTGATCCCGATATCACGATCGAGCAGTTCGCCGGGCTACAAGACCGCCTGCGCGTGGCAGGCCATGCGACGTTTGAGTCCAGGCATCGACGGCAGGACGGCAGCACTTTCCCCGTCGAGGTCGTCATCTCGGTGTTCGCCTTCGAAGGCCGCGACTTTGTTCTGACCCTGACCAAGGACGTCACCGAGCGACGCCATCAGGAAGAAGAACTCAGGCGCCATCGTGACCACTTGCAAGAAATGGTGGCCGCGCAGACTGGCGGCCTGCTGCGGGCGAAGGATGAGGCGCAGCAGGCGAATCGCGCCAAGTCGGAGTTTTTGGCCAATGTTACGCACGAACTGCGCACACCGATGCACGCCATCCTGTCCTATGCCAATCTCGGTCGTGACCGACAAGGCCAGGTGGCAGTAGAGAAGCTGGCTGGCTACTTCGATCACATCCGCGATAGCGGCGAACGCCTGCTGGTACTGATCGATGGGCTGCTCGACTTGTCCAAGCTGGAGGCCGGGTGCATGCTGCTGGAGCGAAGTTCATTGCAGGCGACCGATCTTTGTCGCGACGTTGTCCGCGATTTGACGCCGCTGTGGCGTGCCAGACAACAACATATAGATCTTCGGGTGAGTGACGGCATCGGGGTCATTCAGGCCGACCCTGACCGGGTGGCGCAGGTATTGCGCAATCTCATCGCCAATGCCATCCGCTTTTCGCCCGAAGGCGGCGAGATCACGGTTTCGCTGATGCCGGCTGCCCTCCCCGGTCGCCGTGCCGACGATCACGGCAGTATTCCGGCACTGCGCATTGCCGTTGCCGACCTTGGCGTCGGCATTCCCGAGGCAGAACTGGAAGCCATCTTCGATGCGTTCGTGCAGAGCAGTCGCACCCGCACTGGCGCAGGCGGAACCGGACTTGGCCTGGCTATCTGTCGGCAGGTGGTCCATGCGCACCACGGCCGCATTCGGGCGCAAAATCGGCCTGAAGGCGGTGCCGAGTTCGAAGTTCTGTTGCCCACCCACTGAGTCCGAGAAGATGAGCTCAAACTGGCGCGTACTGGCGGTCGATGACGAACCGATCAACCTGGACATCATTGTCGAGATTCTCGATCAGCCGGAATTTCACGTCCGGACGGCCGCGAGTGGAGACGCAGCCTGGGAGATGCTCACGCACGGGCCGTGTGACCTGGTCATCCTGGATCGCATGATGCCGGGGTTGGATGGTCTCTCGCTGCTCAAGAAGATCAAGGCAGACCGGGCGCATCGCCGCCTGCCGGTCATCATGCAGACCGCCGCTTCGGCACCGGAGCAGGTTCGCGAAGGCATCGAGGCGGGCGCCTATTATTACCTGACCAAACCGTACGAGCCCAAGACCCTGCTGGCGATTGTCCGCAGCGCCATAGAAACCATTTCCGCAGGGCGCGAAACGGCTGCCGATTTTCACAAGCGCACACGGGTGATGGAAATGGTGCGCAAGGGCGAGTTCCGCTTTCGCACTCTGGATGATGCAGCCGCGCTGGCGGATGTTCTGGCCGCGCTCTGTCCAGATCCGGTGGCGGCGCGGACGGCTATCGCCGAACTTCTCATCAATGCGGTCGAACATGGCAATCTCGGTATCGGTTATGCGGAGAAGTCGCGCCTCTGTCTGTGCAATGAGTGGCATGGCGAAGTGTCGCGGCGGCTGATGGATCCCCGCTGGCGGGATCGCTACGCTGAGTTGCTCTTCGAGCGCGACGAGAACTCACTTAGGTTGTTGATCAGCGACCAGGGCGATGGTTTCGATTTCGCCAGCTTCCTCGACATTGATCCGGGCCGCGTTTTCGACCCCAACGGTCGTGGCATTGCCCTGGCCAACCGGACCGGTGTGCTGCAAATGGAATATCAAGGCTGCGGCAACGTCATCGAAGTGCGCATCGAAGTGGCCGGCCATGAACGCTGAGGAGCTGAAAGGCCTATCGATTCTGGTGGTCGACGACATGGCGACCAATCGGCAGGTGCTGCAAGCGTTTCTCGTCAAGCAAGGCTGCCGGGTGCTGCTTGCCGCCGACGGGCAACAAGCGATCGAGATTTGCCAGCGCGAATGCCCGGATCTGGTGCTGATGGACGTCATGATGCCGGTGATGGATGGCTACGAGGCAACCCGAAGAATCAAGGCGGCGATCTCCGATCGCTGGCTGCCAGTGGTCTTCCTGTCGGCGCTGGATAAGGAAGAAAATCTGGTTGCCGGGCTGGAGGCGGGTGGTGACGACTACCTGGCCAAGCCGGTCAATTTTGTTGTCTTGCATGCCAAGCTTTGTTCGCTCCTGCGGGCCATGAAGCTTCAGCGCAACCTCGATGAGGCCAGGCGCTGGAACGAGGGAATCTCCAACAGCATCGACGACTGCCTGATCACCATCGATGAGTCGGCATCCATCCAATCGGTCAATGCGGCGGTGACACGTACGTTTGGCTACCAGCCGGAGGAGTTGATCGGCCGCAATGTCGCCATGTTGATGCCGGATCCAACGCGAAGCGTGCATGACGCCTACGTTTACTCCCGCGCCGCAGGCGAACCGGCGAAGGCTGTCGGGGTTACTCATCGGCGCCTCGTCGGCCTGAGAAAAGACGGCGTCAACCTTCAACTGGAAGCCGGAATCACCGAGATGTACCAAAACGGCCGACGTCTGTTCGTCGGCATCATGAGGGATATTGGCGATCGTTTGGCCGCCGAAACGGCGCTGCGTGAGCATGCGGCGGCGTTGCAGGCCTATCACGATGAACGCGAAGCCGAGAATGCGCTCGCCGGCGAGATCCTGGCCCGACTGTTGCAGCGGCAAGGACTCAAGGATCCGCATGTCAGCTACTGGCTTGCCGCAGCCTCAGCCTTCAGCGGCGATATCGTCGCCGCTTGCCGGTCGCCGAAAGGCCTTCTCTACGCCATGCTCGCCGACGGCACGGGTCATGGCCTCGCGGCCGCGATCAGCCAGTTGCCGGTGCTGACGACCTTCTATGCGTTGGCGGAGCAGGACTATCCACTGGGCTTTGTCGCCTATGAGGTCAACCGCCGGTTGCTGGCCTTCATGCCGACCGGGCGGTTTGTCGCAGCAACCATGATCTGCCTTGATGCCCAGGCAGGCAAGGCCGATGTCTGGCTCGGCGGCATGCCCGACTTGCTCCTGATTGGCGGTGACGGCAAGGTGACCAAGGGCCTGGTGCCCTCTCATCTGCCGCTTGGGATTATCGATTTCGAAGACGACTCAACCTTGGTGAAGAGTGTCTCCTGTCCTGCCGACAGCCAGTTGGTGCTCATATCCGATGGCTTGTCGGAAGCGCTCAATGTGGTCGGAGAGCCTTTCGGTATCCAGCGCCTGAGTGATGTTCTCAGCAGTGCCCCGCCGCAGCAGAGGCTCGAGGCGGTGCGTCGCGCCGTTGCGGAACATCAGGCGGGGGCGGCGGTGGCGGATGACATCTCCATTTTGCTCATCGACTGTGGCCGGCCGGCTCTATAATCGTCGATCGACCTACGCCGCATCTTCGGGAGCCCATATGAGTTACGACCACCAGCGCTTTGAGCGCGCCATTGCACTTTTTGACGCCGCCAATGCCAGAGATCCGCGCGCCGAGACGGCCGCGGACGGCAGCCTGGTTGCGCAGGAGTTGCTCTATGCCCGACGGATGAGCGAAATGCTCGATCGCTATCAGCCCGACGCCAACGAAGTGGTCAAGTTGGCAGTGCGTGCCCAGCACATCGAGCGCTGGACCAGCCCACGTGACAGCTATCCAATGAACCGCGATGGCTACCTGCAGTGGCGCACCCAGCTCTACAAGTACCACGCCGAGACGGCGGGCCGCCTGATGCAGGAAGCCGGCTACGATGCGGAAATGATCGAGCGCGTCAAAGCGGCGGTCGGCAAGAAGGGTCTGAAGGTCAATCCGGATACGCAATTGCTCGAAGACACCGTCGATCTGGTTTTCATCGAGCACTACATGCTCTCCTTCGCGGGCCAGAAGCCGGACTACAGCGAAGACAAGTGGCTCGACATCATCCGTAAGACCTGGAAGAAGATGTCCGCCGATGCGCACGCGTTCGCCTTGAGTGGCAAGTTGCGGCTGCCGGAGCCGCTGGTGCCGCTGATTACCAAAGCCATCAGCTAGGCTGACCAGGAAGGTATTGGAGAGCCTGAGCCAGGCTTAAGAAGGCATGGAAAAGCTGCGCAGTTGGGTTGCCGAAGATCCCGACGGACCCTCAGTGGCTGGGGCGGCGGGCAGCTCGGCGCTGCTTGAATTGCGGGCGATTCTAGAAAACGCGACGGTCGGTATCCTGTTTTCGCGCAGCCGGCATATCGTGCGTGTCAATCCCCGCTGCGCGGTGATGTTCGGCTACACGGTCGACGCGCTGGTCGGCCAGCAGGGCCGCGTGCTGTATCCCAGTGACGAGTGTTACGAGGCCCTGGCTGTCGAGGCGGGCCCCATCCTTGGCTCCGGCGAGTCCTTTCGGACTGAGGCCGACATGCGTCGCCGCGACGGCAGCCTCTTCCGCTGCCGGATGTCGGCCAAGGCCGTCGACCCCGCCCATCCCAATGCCGGCACGATCTGGATCATGGAAGACGTGACGGCGCAGTACGAGGGCGAATTGCGTGTTCGTCAGGCGCTGGCCGAACAGGAAATGATCTTCGACAACGCCGCTGTCGGCATCCTGTTTGCGCGCAACCGCCGCATTCTCAGATGCAATCGGCGCTTCGAGGAAATCTTCGCCTGGCCGAATGGTGAACTGGTTGGCCGCTCGACGCGGCTGCTTTATGCCAGCGAGGCGGACTTCGCCGACCATGGCGCCGAGGTCGATGAAATCCTGGCGCGGGACGAGGTTTGCATTTCCGAAGTGCAGCTGAAGCGGAAGACCGGTAGTCTGCTGTGGGTGCGGGCGACTGCGCGCCGCGCCTTGGCGGCGAGCGGCGAGGTCGACGTGGTCTGGATCTTCGAGAACGTCACCGAACGGCACAACGCCGAAGATGCCCTGCGCCGGGCGCGTGACGAACTGGAATTGCGCGTGCTCGAGCGCACCACCGAACTTACTGCCGCCAATCAACAACTGCAAAAGGAAATCTTCGAGCGCATGCAGGCCGAGCGGCGCATCTGGCAGGTGGCGCATCACGACTCGCTGACCGGCTTGCCCAACCGGGCGCTGCTGCACGATCGTTTGGAGCAGGCGCTCGCTCAGGCCGGCCGCGATAGCCATCGCGTCGGCGTCATGTTCCTCGATCTCGATCGCTTCAAGAGCATTAACGATACCCTTGGCCATGCTGTCGGCGACGAGTTGCTGCGCCATGTTGCCGCGCGTCTTGCCGGCGCTGTGCGTGCCGTCGACACGGTCTCGCGCCTTGGCGGTGACGAGTTCATCATCGTTTTGCGCGAAATCGGCGGTGCCGATGATGCGGTGCTGGTGGCCGAGAAGGTGATCGCCGCCCTGGCGGCGCCGGTGCATGTACTCGGTCATGAATTGCGCGCGACGCCATCGATTGGTATCTGTATCTACCCCGATGACGGCAGCGGCGCGTTGCAGCTGATGAAGAACGCCGACACGGCCATGTATCACGCCAAGGCGCAGGGGCGCAACACGTTCCGTTTCTTCACTCAGCACATGAACGAAGAGGCGACCCGCTTCTTCAATCTCGAACAGCAACTGGGCCGGGCACTGGCAAACGGCGAGTTGTTGCTGCACTTCCAGCCGCTGATCGACTACGATGCCGCAGCTGTCTGCGGCCAGGAAGCGCTGGTGCGCTGGCAGCATCCGGAATTGGGCATGATGCCGCCAGCGGATTTCATTCCCGTCGCCGAGGAAACCGGACTGATTCTGCCGCTGGGAGAATGGGTCCTCGGCGAGGCCCTGCGCCAGAATCGGCGTTGGCAGGACGCCGGCAGGCCACTGCTGCCGATATCGGTGAATTTGTCGCCGCGCCAGTTTCGTCAGAGGAGCCTGGTCGACACCGTGCGCCTGCTGCTGGCCGAAGCCAGGCAACCGGCGCGTTTGCTGGAACTCGAGATCACCGAATCATCGCTGATGCAGGATGTCGACGAGGCGCTGGAAAAATTGCGTGAGCTCTCGGCGATGGGTGTGCGCCTGGTGATCGATGACTTCGGTATTGGCTATTCGAGCTTGAATCACTTGAAGCGCTTCCCTGTGCACAAGCTCAAAATCGACCAGAGCTTCGTTCGCGACCTTGGCATCGATTGGGACGACGGCGCCATCGTCGCCGCCATCGTCGGCCTTGGCCGGGCGCTGAATCTGGAGACCCTTGCCGAGGGCGTTGAAACGCCGGAGCAGCTCGATCTGCTGCTTAACTACGGCTGCCGCAAGTTCCAGGGCTATTATTTCTCCAAGCCGTTGTCGGTGGATCGGGCAGACGAACTCTTCGCGCCACCGATGCTGTCAACCTAGTCCCGATTCCCGCCACAACGCGCGGCCAAAGGCCTTCCAGGCCGGCCCACCATGGGTCTCGATGTTTTCACCGGCACTCTCAGTCATGACTTTCAGCATTAGTTGTGCGAGGCCGAACAGTTCAACCTTGGCGCGATTTTCCGCCGTCGCCGACAAACCCTCGACATTGCCGGCATGGCATGCCAGCGCTTCGCGGGCGAGGGCGTTCACCGCCATGTCGTCGCTCCAATCGATGCCCAATGCGACGCCGTAGCGGACGATTTCCTGTTCGATGCGGCGGGCTTCCAGATCATAGTTCTCGAACACTTGGACCTCCCGATCTTCCGCTAGAGAGAGTCGGCCAAAGCCGCTGGGCTGGCGACCGGCTCGGTCGCGATATCGCCCATGACATGACGCAGCGGGGCAAATGCTGGTGGCACCGCGGGAGCTTCGAATGCGTAGCACCCCTGTTTGACTTCGGCGACTATGCGCTGTTGAACAGCGTCCGGGAGTTTCGCCAGCAATGGCCGCCCGTGTTCCGAGTCACCGGAACGCAGCGCCAGGGCCGCCAGATTTCTCAATGCCGCAAGACAAGCCGGATCCGCCGCGAGGGCCTGAGTGAAACAATAGCTGGCGTAGGCAGGATTCATCGACGGCTGGTCGTGGAAAGGCACCTGTACATGCATTGCCCGAGCCCCCAGTGCCGTCCACGCTTGCCCAACGGCGCTGGCATCCGCTGGGTCGACGCCGTAGAGCCGCTCAATGGGCATCTCAGTACGCCGGCGTCCCTGGATCGACAGCAACTCCTCCAGCGCCTGTTTTGAGCTGCGCGATAGACCGTCCGGGTTTTGGTGGAACAAGCTCAGCACTTCCGGGACATGCACGGGCTTGTGGCCGTTGGCGATCAATCGCAGAAGCATATCGTAGTCGCCGGCAGCCCTGAATCCGTCGTCGAACGCGCCCAAGCGCTCAAACAAGGTCCTGCGCCAGACCGGATGACAACCGAGGATGCAGTAGAACATCGCATCCGCCGGGTGAAATGCCGGGTGGCGGACGACGCGGGAAATCTGCGCGCTGGCGAACGAATCGTTGGCGCGGCTGGTCCAGGCGTAGTCCGCATAAGCGACGTCCGCGTCGGCGCAGGTCTCCAGTGCCGCCACCAGACGCTCGAGGGCGTCAACACGGTGCGAGTCATCGGTGTTGGCGTTGGTAACATAGCGGCCGCGGGCGAGGCCAATGCCGCGATTCCATGCCGCGTACAGGCTCTCACGTTCCGTTCTGACGTAGATCAGATTCGCCAGCCGCCCCGCGAATTGGCGGACGATCGCGTGCTCGTTCTGTTCGGAGCCACTGTCGACGACGATGACTTCCATCGCTCCGGCAAGCGTTTGCTGCTCCAGATCACTCAGGCAGGCACCAAGATAGGCCGCCGAGTTGAACGTGGAAACGATTACTGACAGGAGCGGCGCATCTTCCTCTGGCAGGTGAATAAGCGCCGGGCCCCCCCGACCATCGCGAACGGCGCCGGCCAAGGCCCGACAGCCGAACGAGTTTTCGGCAATTGCCCCGAAGCGAGCGACGAACATGGCCGCCTCCCATGGCAGGCCACGTGCCACCTGGACTCGGCGACGCCACTCGGCAAGGTCGGTCAGGTATCGGCCTCGATAGGTGCCCTGTATGGTTGCCCACTCGTTACTCGGCAGGCTGCCGTTTTGTGACAGCGCATCGGGCGAGTCCCAATACAACCCGGTGGTTTCCGGGAGATGCATGAGGGGCAACCGTTCGCCGACGCGCAGCCAGAATTCTTGATCGCCCAGCGCCTTGTATTGCTCGTCGAAATAGCCGAATTCCGCATGCAGCGAGCGGCGCCACATTGGGTGGGGGCCGACCGTGCACTGTGCTGTCAATGCCTCATAGGTATAGTTGCCCCAGCGGAAGGCGCCGGTGGCGGTATGGCTGGCGAATGACTGATGAGGCGTTCGAGTAAGAATCGTGTCGCCGTAGACCACGGCAACGTCCGGGTGCTGGGTCAGGGCGCTGGAGAGAATTGCATACGCTTCTGGCCGCAGCCGGTCATTGGTACTGAATGGGGTGACGTAACGTCCGTGGGCAGCATGGATGGCGAGATTCCAGGCAGCATAAACGCCAATGCGGGTTGTCGTGCGCACGTAGCGGATGTTCGGGTACCGGCGGGCGTAAGCCTCGACGATCTGGCGTTCGTTTTCAGGCGAGCAGGCATCGACGACGATTATCTCCAGGCGCGCGAACACGGTCTGGGCTATGAGGTCCTGCAGGCACTCGTCGATGAATTCGGCGGAGGCATAAGTTGAGACGATGACCGTGATCAGCGGTTCGTCAATCACGGCCGCCAGGTCGACGATGTGTTGCGGCATACCGGTCGGCGAAAGCCCAGGCAAAGGGATGTTGCGATCAACAGTACGCGTTGCCGGCAGAAAATTCTCGTCACTTCTAGCCAGCAG
>Ga0265325_10003144_pt1 | contig 10889 bp, 8 predicted proteins | sample 41420metaG_FD_202090 | JGI IMG/M metagenome (GOLD analysis project Ga0265325, IMG submission 202090) | Rhizosphere microbial communities from Carex aquatilis grown in University of Washington, Seatle, WA, United States - 4-14-20 metaG | ecosystem: Host-associated > Plants > Roots > Rhizosphere >...
CCTTCAAAACGGGCTTGCAGGGCCGCGTCGTGGAGCGAACGAATTATGCAGAATACCCTGCAACCAAAGAACGCCCGGCTTACCGTCATGATGACCTGATGGTGATCTATCAAGAAGCAGCTAAAGGGCCGGTTCGCGCGATTTACTTCGACAACGAGGGACATGTCATCCACTACGCGGTGGAAATCAATCCGTCCTCGCGCACGGCCATCTTTCTCAGCGAGGCTGCGAACGGCGCCCCTCGCTATCGTCTGAGCTATATCGGCAAGACGCCAGACCTCGTAAATATCAAGTTCGAGGTCGCGCCTGCCGACAAGCCGGGACAATTCCAGACCTACATTGAGGCCACAGCAAAACGAGCAGTCCAGTAAGCAGGACTTCCTTCGTTCGGCCCTTGTTTCGCATGGTATCCTTGATATAACTCGGTTGCTCCAACAAGCAGCCACAGCGCCGTTTGGCGCGAGACACTTCAACCCTTCTTCCCTCGGAGCGGCGTGAGGCGCTCTGAATGACAAGGCGGTATCGGTGACCCAGCGCGAGAAGTTCGAAACCAAGAAACTCCCCATGATGCCCATTCGGGACGTCGTCATCTTTCCCTACATGATGACGCCGTTCGTGGTTGGACGGGAGTCCAGCGTGCGCGCGCTGGAAGAGGCCCTGGCGGGCGACAAGAAGATTTTCCTTGCCACCCAGCACGACGCCAGCATCGACGAACCTAAGCCCCACGAGATTTACCAGGTCGGCACCATCGTCAACATCGTGCAGAGCCTGAAGCTTCCCGACGGCAATATCAAGGTCCTGGTCGAGGGTCTGGAGCGCGGAAAGATCCTGCAGGTAGTGGACACCGATGGCTACTTCGAAGCCACGGTGCGCACGGCAAAGTACTCGACGGAGCCGACGCCGCAGGTGGACGCTGCCATGCAGCGCGTGACCGGCCTGTTCGAGCAGTACGTAAAGCTGTGTCAGTCGCTGAATTACGAGACCATGATCGCCGCCGTCCGCAACGACGATCCCGCCAAGCTGACCGATACCATCGCCGCCAACCTCCAGCTCTCCATCGAAGAGAAGCAGGAACTGCTGGAGATCTTCGATCCCGCCGAGCGCCTGAACCGCATCGGCGACGTGCTCGACGTCGAGATCGAAAAGCTCAACATGGACCGCACCATCCAGTCGCGCGTCAAGCGCCAGATGGAACGGGCGCAAAAAGAGTACTACCTCAACGAAAAGATCAAAGCCATCCAGAAGGAACTGGGCCGCGGCGAGAAGAGCGAATTCGACGATCTGAAGAAGAAGATCGATGCTGCCGGCATGCCGCATGAAACCCATGAGAAGGCCCTCCAGGAACTGAAGAAGCTGGAAGCCATGCCGCCGATGTCGGCCGAGTCCACCGTCTCCCGCAATTACCTCGACTGGCTGCTGGCCGTTCCGTGGAAGAAGCGGTCCAAAGAAATCCGCAACATCGAGGTCGCCGAGAAAACGCTCAACGAAGATCACTATGGGCTGGAGAAGATCAAGGAGCGCATCCTCGAGTTCCTCGCTGTCCGGCAACTGGTGAAGAACCCCAAAGGATCCATCCTGTGCTTTGTCGGACCTCCGGGCGTGGGCAAGACCTCCCTCGGCATGAGCATCGCCAAAGCTACTGGACGCAAGTTTGTTCGCATGTCACTGGGCGGAGTTCGCGACGAGGCTGAAATCCGCGGCCATCGCCGCACCTACATCGGCGCGCTGCCTGGGCAGATCATCCAGATGATGAAGAAGGCGGGCACCAAGAACCCGGTATTCATGCTGGATGAAGTGGACAAGATGTCCATGGACTTCCGCGGCGATCCGTCGGCAGCGCTGCTGGAAGTGCTCGATCCCGAACAGAACTTCATGTTCGTCGATCATTACCTCGACGTCGAGTACGACCTCTCGCAGGTTTTCTTCATCGCTACCGCCAACGTGCTGCACACCATTCCAGCGGCGCTGCAGGACCGCATGGAAGTGTTGCGGCTGCACGGCTACACCGAGCCCGAGAAGGTCGAGATTGCCAAGCAATACCTGGTCCGCAAGCAGCGCCTGCAGACCGGCCTCACCGAGCAGAACATCGTCTTCACCGACGAGGCGCTCACCACCGTCATCCGCAACTACACCCGCGAAGCCGGCGTCCGTAACCTGGAACGCGAGATCGGCAACATCTGCCGCAAGGTCGCGCGCAAGGTGGTCAAGGAAGGCGACAAATACGCGTTGGCGCTGACCGCGGAGAACGTCTCCGAATATCTCGGCGTCATGAAGTTCCGCGACAGCGAAAGACACGAGCGCAGTGAAATCGGTCTGGTCACCGGTCTTGCCTGGACCGAGGTCGGCGGCTCGATTCTGACCACCGAAGTCGCCACCGTCGACGGCAAGGGCAAACTGACGCTTACCGGCAAACTGGGCGACGTCATGCAGGAGTCGGCGCAGGCGGCAATGTCGTATGTCCGCTCGCGCGCGCATCGCCTGGGTCTGCCACGCGATTTCTACCGCAACCTCGACATCCACGTGCACGTGCCCGAGGGCGCAATCCCCAAAGACGGTCCGTCCGCAGGCATCACCATGGCGACGGCCATCGCCAGCGCGCTCAGCCGGATTCCGGTGCGGCGCGACATCGCCATGACCGGCGAGATCACGCTGCGCGGCAAGGTGCTCCCTATCGGCGGACTGAAGGAGAAGCTGCTGGCCGCGCATCGCGCCGGCATTCTCGAGGTCCTGCTTCCCGCCGACAACGAGAAGGACTTGGCCGACGTTCCCGAGAACCTGCGCAGCGTAATGAAACTGCGCTTCGTCAACACCATGGATGACGTGCTCGCTTACGCGCTGGAGCGTCCGCTGCCCGAAGTTTCGGACGAGGAGACCCCTGGAATTGGCGCACTGCCGCCAGCTCCCGAGCAGGTTCCCTCTCCGACGGCGCATCAGTAGGAGCTGTCTTAGGTACCCCAGGCCCGCCGTCGCGCGGGCCTTTTCGTTTGGTTTCACTTGCACTTTTGTGTCGCTCCGGCCATAGTTGAGGCATGAAGGTGCTGACCCGCTTCGTGACGGCTGCGGTTGACCCCAGTCAGTTTCCGCCCCCCGGCGCGCCCGAAATCGCCTTCCTCGGCCGTTCCAACGTGGGCAAGTCCAGCCTCATCAACTCTCTCGTCGGCTCCAAGATTGCCAAGACCAGCAACACTCCCGGACGCACCCAGACCATCAACTTCTTCCAGGTACGACGTCCCGGAAAGCCGCATCCAGACTTCATCTTTGCCGATCTGCCCGGTTATGGTTATGCCCGCGTACCCAGGGAGATCACCGAGCGTTGGACGCATTTCATCACTCCGTATTTGGAAAAGCGCGAGTCGCTGGCGCTGTGTCTTTCCATTGTGGATGTGACCATCCCGCCACAGCAGCTCGATCTGCAGTTGTTGGATTGGTTGCGGCACGCGCAACGCAATTTCGTCGTCGTCGCCACCAAAACCGACCGAATCTCCAGCAACCAGTTGCGCCCGTCGTTACGCAAACTGGGCGAGCAGCTTGCGGTCCCGCAGGACCAGATCATTCCGTTTTCCGCCAAGGCGCGCGTGGGCTACGACGAGCTGTGGAGGGCGATCAAGCAGGCCGCGGGAATCGAGGAGCCGGGAACTCCGGACGCAGCGCTGACCACCTCTTGATCCTCAGCGCCTATCGCAGTCAACCGGCAACTGGCCACTGACAACTTCTTCTACGCCGGCCAAATCTCCAGCGCCGTTCTGCTGAGGATCTGCTGCTGCATGTCTTCGCTCAGCCCGAGCGCCCGAAACTCCGCCAGGTTCTTTTCGATCTCGGGCACGCCAGGCCCGGGCCAATCGGTGCCGAACAGCGTCTTGTGCGCAATCTCTTCCAGCCGGGGAAAATACTTCAGCAGCGCCTTGGGCGGAATGCCGCTGATATCGAGATAGACGTTGCGGTGCCGTCGCACCAGAAAGAACGCGGTATCCATCCACAGCGGGCGCCCGCCATGCGCCAGCAGGATTTTCAGCTGGGGAAAATCGACGGCCACGTCGTCCACGTACATTGGGTCGCCAAACTTATTGCGTGCGCCGGGAAAGATCGACGTCCCGGTGTGCACCATGATCGGAATGCCGTTGGCCTCAGCCGCGCGGTAGATGATCTCCAGCTCCTTCACGCCATTGACGTAGTCGTTGGGGTACAGCAGCTGATGCGGCGGATGGATCTTGATCAGCCGGATGCCGAGCCGCACGATCTGCTCCATATCGGCCAGCACGTTGGTCGTGTGCCGGGGATGCACACTGCCGCACGGAATCAGCCGCTTCGAATCTTCCTTCACGTAGTTGGCGATGAATTCGTTCACCGCCGGCGTGAAACCAATGACTTCCGGCGCGACGTAATTGATGAGCACCGCGCGGTCCACACCAATGCGGTCAAGATATCCGAGGAACGCCTTGGGCGAGCGGCAGCACTCTGCGACCTGGTCGAAGTCCTTGCGCGATTTCTTCATCAGCGCCAGCGCTTCCGGCTTGAACAGCTCCATCGGCTGGATGTGGACGTGACAGTCGGTGATCATCAGTGGTCAGCGGGTAATGGATAGTTATCGCACGAACCTGTGGATCTTGTCATCTGGGTACGCGAATCTATCGCTGAGTCGCTGCCCTTGGGCCGGATATTGCAGCAGGCTCCGATCCAGAGTTAGCGCCTGCCCCGAGCGCAGCCGAGGGACGCGCTCTGCCTCGGGGTATTGCCGGGTAACCTCGCTCGCCACAACCGGCTCCCCCAGGGTCCTCGACTGCGCTCGCGACAGGTGCTTGCCGCCGAAGGCGACAGGGTGAGACGAGTATCGGGAACAGAGTCGGCTCGCGAATGACCAATCCCGGTTTCCAATCCTCATGGCACAGAACGAGCATCCCCCTGAGAGCGCCCTGCGCCATTGATTCCACCCTGTCACCTCCGCCAGCAACGGTCTGTCCTCCAATCAAGGACGGGGGCAGTTGCCATCCTCTCGCGCGCGTTTACAGCGGAACGGATGGGCTGTTCGCCCATCCGTTCCGCCTTGCCGGGGAGTTGGATTACCGGTCGCAATTGCCGCTTGGCCGCCCCTGTGGCCGGCAACCCAGCGTCCCCAGCGCGCCGTTGCCCTGGTAGCCTCATCCAGGCCAGCAGTTGACCTGGTACCAGAGCACGACAACTCGATCCGTGCTTTTAAGTCAGACAGAACGCACATTCCTACCCGGAGGGATGTGGTCTTTGTTCACAAACATTTGTTGATTGCACGCCGAAACGCGCAGCTACAGCAGGCCTTTCAGGCCATCACCTTCGCTGCGATACCAGGAGGAGAAGCAAACTACGGGGTGCTTTCGACGAAGCAGAACGCAAGAAATTGTGAGCCAGAGAGTTGCGAACATCGAATGGAACGCCGAACACCACATCCGCTGGAATCACGTGATGCGTGTTGCCCTTGATCGTGCACCGGGCCGGCGTCGCCTGTCCCAACTGTACCGTCACGTAGTCATTGGAGACGTTATCGGTGAGCGTAAGGATCTCAGGAGCTTCGCTGATTGCCATGAGCGCGCCAACCAGCAAAACCGTGGCTATAAGCATCCTGTTGTGAGGAAACTTCATCTCGAGCCTACGCTCAACAACCAACCAGAGCCGATTGCTCCGACATCCCCTCGGGACACCAAGCATTCTCGTCCACTCCGGTTCTTCGTGACGGAAGAATAGTCAGTCTTGCAGAACCATGTCAAGCTCGGAAAGTCAGGACCAACCCCGCACCATCATCAGTTCGCGCAGGCCAACACGGCGCGCCTGGCAAATACACGTACCGTCTCCCGGCGGTATTCCGGCGTCAGCGCCGAAGTCGTCAGCGGCTTCGCCGTGCTGGCGGCCAAGTCGCCCACGCGCTCCGCGATCTCTTCACTCAGAACGGCTCCGATCAATTGCGCATCTACGTCCTTCACCAGGAACGGGGCGGGATTGACAGCCGTGATGGCAACGCGTGCGTCTTCCACGCGTCCCGAACGCATTTTCAGGGCTACTGCGACGCCCGCCAGCGGATAGTCGATGCTGCCGCGGACGCGTAACTTCTGATAACTGCCACGCCACCCAGCCGAGGATTCCGGCAGGTGCACCCGCGTGACGATCTCATTGGGCGCAAGATGCAGCCGCACGATGCCATCGTTCACATAGAACTCCGACAATGGGGTACGCCGCAATCCGTTGGGCCCGGCGATCTCCACCTCCGCGCCGAGACAAAGCAGCGCCGGCGGCGTATCGCCGGAGAAGGCCGCCCAGCAGAACTTCCCGCCCGGCGCCACGTGGCACAGGTCGCCATCTTTCTTCAGGCAGAAGCCGCAGCTCTGCCGCCAAAGCAGCGATTGGTTGTACCACAGGCAGCGCGTGTCAAGGCAAAGATTGCCGCCCAGGGTACCCATGTTGCGCAGCACCGGCGAGGCCACTGTCCGGACAGCTTCATACAGGACGGAGTAATCATTGCGGATAAACCGCGAGTGCTCGACCGCGCTGAGCGTGGTCAGAGCGCCGATCTCGACCCCGTTGCCGGGAATGTTGCGGATTCCACGAAGTTCATTAACGCCGCGCAGATCGAGCACATACGAGGGCGTGAACAGCTTCTGCTTCATCGACGGCAGCAGATCGGTACCACCGGCTACAACTTTCACCTCGCCCTCATGGCGGGCCATCAGCATGACAGCTTCGTCGAGGGTTCTGGGACGCAGCAGCTGGAAGCTGGGCAGACTCATCGCTCACCTCCGGCTTGCGCTCCCTGTCGCGCAGGATCGAGTGGATGCCGTGTTGGCCCCTTGCCACGGAACCACAGTGAACCCCCGTGCTCGCGGAACTTCTCCGGCGCCGTCGGATCGACCGATTCAGTCATCTCGACGCGCTTCATGCCTTTCTTCGCGCGTAGCGCCGACAGTATGCGCTCAGGTGTGAATGGGACCTCACGCAGCCGTACTCCCACAGCGTCATAGATCGCGTTGGAGATCGCCGGAATGGTAGCGGCCAGCGAACCCTCGCCCGCTTCCTTGGCGCCAAAGGGGCCCTCGGGATCGATGCTTTCCACGATGATGCATTCGATGTCAGGAGATTCGGCCGACGTCGGGCTGCGATACTCCAGCAGGCCGGGGTTCATCAGCAGACCGTCCTTCCACACCATCTCTTCCTGCAATGCCTGGCCGAGCCCCATCCAGACTGAGCCAATGACCTGGCCTTCGACCGCAACCGGATTCAGGGCCCGTCCGCAATCGTGCGCGGCCCATATCTTGTGCACCGTAACCGCGCCGGTCTCTTCATCCACGCTGACCTCGGCGACCTGCGCCGAGTAGGAATAGGCCGGCGACGGACCGACACCTCCGCCCTTCTGCTTACCACCTCGTGCTTCCATGGGCGGAGCGTAAGACCCCGTACCGGTCAGCCCGCCATGAAAGTCAATGGCCGAGACGACCGCTTCTTCGAAGCTCAACTGCTCCTTCGGGCCTTCCTCTTTGCGCGTCTGCAAGACCGAGCCGCGCAGGATCTGGCCATCCACGTGCCCGCTGGCGGCGTCCTTCTGTCCTGTCATGTCTGACGGTGTGGGACTAATATCTGACATTGTGGTACCGCGCTTGGACACGCGGTCGTTCCGCATGACTAAGTCTTCCGCAGCGCAGTTCATGCGCTTGGCGGCAGCGCTGAGAATGTTCTTCTTCACGTCCTCCGCTGCCCGCAGAGCTGCATTTCCGGACATGAACGTCACCCGGCTGGAATAGGAGCCCAGATCGATGGGGGTCAGATCGGTGTCGGCGGCAACAATTTTGACTCGCGAGATGTCGCAGCCCAGCACTTCGGCGACGACTTGGGCAGTCATCGTGTCGGAGCCCTGTCCAATCTCCGCCGCGCCTGTATACACCACGACTCCGCCATCGCGGTCGATCTTAATATTCACCGTCGAGTGCGGCATGTCGGAGCGAATGATGCTGTTGGCAGCGCCGCTCACGTAATGGCTGCACGCCACCCCCAGGCCGCGGCCCTTGGGCAGCTTGCCTTTGCGCTCGCTCCATCCCGAGCGCCGCACGACTTGATCAATGCACTCGGGCAGGCCGTAACTCAGCACCCGCAAGCCATTCACGGTGACGGTCGGCGGTTTCAGCAGGTTGACGCGCCGCATCTCTGCCGGATCAAGATTGAGTTTGGCGCAAATCTCGTCCATCTGCGACTCGAAGGCGAAGCGCACGTTCACCGTGCCGTGACCGCGCATTGCACCACAGGCGGGCTTGTTGGTGAGCACGCGATAGCCGTCATAGCGAATGTTGGGAATGTCGTAGAGCGCCCCCAGCAGCGCGCCAGAATAAAGGATGGTCACCACGCCGTAGGAACAGTACGCTCCCCCATCTTGAATCACCTTGCACGCCACCGAAGTCACCCGGCCGTCCTTCTTCACCCCAGTCTTCAGTTCGATGATGGTGCGCGGGCGTCCGCGGTGCGCCCAGAAAACTTCCTCGCGCGTGTAAGTGATCTTTACCGGCGCCTTCGCCGCGCGTGCGGCCACCGCCGCAATGATCTCCAGCGGGATGATCTCGCTTTTGCCGCCGAAGCCGCCGCCCACCAGCGGCTTGATCACACGAATCTGCGACATCGGCATCTCCAGCACCAGCGACAGCTTGTGCTGCAAGTAGTACGGCACCTGCGTCGACGACCACACCGTCAGCCGTCCCCGCTTGCCCGTGTGCGGATCGAGCTCAAAGTTGGCCAGGGTGCAGTGCGGCTCCATCGCCGCGTGCGTGACTTCGTTGGCGATGTAGCGCGCCTCGTGCACGTAGTCCGCTTCGGCAAAACCCTGCTCGGGATCGCCGAACACGTGGTGGTAATCCTTCTCTAGATTGTGCGGGCGGTTCTCGTGGATAAGGTCGGTCTCCGCCTTCATCGACTCTTCAGGATCGAAGTAGGCAGGCAGCGGCTCGTACTCCACGTCGATCAGCTCCAGCGCGCGCTCGGCAATTTCTTCGCTGATGGCGGCGACGCATGCGACGTTGTCTCCGATGTAGCGGACCTTCTCGACCGCCAGCGCGGTCTCATCGTGCCCGACCGGCAGGATGCCGTACTGATTGGGCGCGTCTTGCCCGGTGACGATGGCGACCACGCCTTCGAGCGCTCTTGCGCGCGAGGTATCGATGCCTTTGATGCGCGCATGGGGATACGGCGAATGCAGGATCTTGCCCACTAGCATCCCCGGCATGCTGAAATCGTCGGTGTACTTTCCGGCGCCGGTGGTCTTGCCGGCTGCGTCCACCATCGCAATAGACTTACCAATTACTGAAAAATCTGCCATTAGCTCCAGCCCTTGAATTCTGCTCTGTCTTCCTGAGAGAGCATCCGCCGCTCTTGCGGATGCGAGTCGAAGGACCCCTATTGCATCCCTGCCCTCTACTTCGTTTCTACCAACTCTTCCCTCATTCCCTTTTGCTCCGCCTCGATCGCGGCTCGGACCGCCTGGTACATCTGCGTGTATCCCGTGCAGCGGCACAGATTGCTGCTGAGCGCCTCGCGAATCTCGTCCTCACTGGGCTCGGGATTGTTGGCCAGCAGCCACCTCACCGTCATCATGAATCCGGGAGTGCAGAAGCCGCACTGCGACCCGCCAAAATCGCCGTATGCTTTCTGCAGCGCGGCCAGGCCTCCGTGATTGGCGATGCCTTCGACCGTGGTGATCTCCTGGCCCTCGCAACTGGCCGCCAGCATGGTGCACGAAAGCATGGGGATGCCATCCACCTGCACCGTGCACGCGCCGCACGAGGAGTCGTCACAGGCGCGCTTGGAGCCGGTAAGCCCGAGGTCCTGCCGCAGCACATCGAGCAGTAGTTTGCTGGGCTCGACCGCCAGCTCGTAGCTGCGATGGTTGACGCGAAGTTCGATCAGTTCTTTTTTCATCTGTCATCCTGAGCGTAGGCGTCGTCCGCCGGACGGCGCCGAAGTCGAAGGACCCCTACAATCCTCAAAAACCTGCAAGCAGTCAGCCTCTCTATACTTCTTCTTTCCGGCTGACTGCTGAGTGCTGATGGCTAATACACCGGCACCTTCGGATCAACCTCTCGGGCCCAGCGGTCGATCCCGCCGCGCAACGACTGCACTTTCTCGAAACCCTGCTGCCGCAGCCATGCGGTCACGTTCATGGAGCGCACGCCGTGATGGCACACCACCACGATGTGCTGGTCCGGATCGAGTTCCTGCGTAAACCGCGCCGGAACATCGCCCATCGGGATGTGCTTGCTGTTGGCGATCTTGGCCGCGTCGAATTCCCACCGCTCGCGAACGTCGAGGACGGTAACGCTTCCAGCGTCGCGTAGCGATTTCAGCTCTTCGGTTGTGATCTCGTAATCTAAACTCAAACCTGTTCCCTCATAGACTCTGTATCAGAATCGCTCCGCAGCTGAGCATCCCGAAATCTGTTTCTGAACCAGACAATGAGAAACAGCACCACTGCACTGTAAAGGAGTGCCGAGGTCAAGTGTGACCAGAGCGATAGCGCCCGCGCTGTTTCCCTTGAGAGGTTCATCAGGGAGACCACTATTGGTATACCCAACAGAACCAACAGCAGTCCCAAAAGAAAGCGCATGGCTCTAATGATCTTCGGATGGCCCTTCGCACTAATGAACATCCATAGCACAAACATGAATCCAAAGTAGTCTAGCCAAGTGGCATGGAGCGCTGACGTTCGAAGTCGTACGACCTCATAGAACCCGCGAACTGCCAAACCCGTAAAGAGCAAAAGCCCACATAGCGACAACCAGAACGTTACAACGTCTGTATCCAACGCCAGCTGCCTTTGAGCGAGCTTCACTTGCCCACCCACTTCGGCCGCCGCCGCTCGATAAAGGCTGCAATACCTTCCTGTGCGTCGGCGG
>Ga0265325_10003145_pt1 | contig 10883 bp, 9 predicted proteins | sample 41420metaG_FD_202090 | JGI IMG/M metagenome (GOLD analysis project Ga0265325, IMG submission 202090) | Rhizosphere microbial communities from Carex aquatilis grown in University of Washington, Seatle, WA, United States - 4-14-20 metaG | ecosystem: Host-associated > Plants > Roots > Rhizosphere >...
CCGAGGAGCACGCCAAGCCAGTGCAGGAGATTCATGAGGCTCCATTTGTTGAACTGTTCCGGCGGCTGCCGGTGTGATTGCGCCTAACTCTAGAGGCCCCGCGAGTGGAATGGAACAAAGAAGATCTGATTAATTTATGCGCGTATTGCGCTGTTGGTTATGCAGCAGTTGCGCTGCATGATTGCTGCCTAGGCAACACCCTTTACAGCCAGGTCTTGCAGTGAGGACGAGACCCGGCGCCAGCGTTGAGACTCGACTTTCGCTTAGCTGGATCAACGGGTTGCGGCGTTGTTGCTCGGCTAATCGGATGGTTTGGCGCACATGTTGCTTAGGCTGTGTACCCGATCTTCGGTACTCCGGGGGCAGTGGCGCAGAGTGCGACTGAGGCTTGTTGTCAAAGAGCACTCGTTGCCGACCATTAATAATCAACAGAGATCAAGAATCATGAACACCGCCTTTGCTCCCCGCCGACTTGGCGCGCTCTCCGTGTTGGCTAGTAGTCTGCTCAATGTGGCGTTTGCCGCAGACGTACCGACCGAACAATTGGACACGATTATTGTCACCGGCACGCGAGAGGCCGCCCGCAAGGCGCGTAGTAGCGCCACGCCAGTCGATGTCATTCAGGCCGAAGACCTTGCTGCAACGGGCCAGAGCAACTTGCTCGACGCGTTGAAGAATGTCCTGCCGTCATTGACTGCGCCCGCAGTCGGCTACGACGTGGGAGCCCTCGCCCGCACGTTCCAGTTGCGTGGTCTGAGTCCGTCTCACACGCTGGTGCTGATCAATGGCAAGCGCCGCCATCTCTCCGCCAGTCTATACGCCGACTCTGATCCAGCTCAGGGTTCCAATGCCGTTGATCTCGACATGATCCCTCTGTCGGCGGTCGATCACGTGGAAGTCCTGCGGGACGGCGCGGCAGCCCAGTACGGTTCCGATGCGATTGCCGGCGTCATTAACGTCATTCTGAAGAAGTCCAAAGAGGGCACGAACGTCTCGGTTCTCGGCGGCGGCTATTTCGATGGCGGTGGTGCGACCGGGCAGGTGGATGTCGATGGCGGCTTCAAGTTTGCCGACGATGGAACGCTTCATTTGAGTGCGGGATATCGTCAACACGGTTTTTCAAATCGCAGCGGCGATAGTGGTGGTGTGCAGTCGGCCAAGGTGCAGGGTGATCCGAACAGTTCTGTAGCAAGTCTGGGGTTCAATTTGGACAAGCCACTGGGAGCGGATCTCACTGCCTATGGGTTCGGCACGCTGGGGCATCGCAATGCCAAGGCTTACGAAAATCCGCGGCAGCCGGGTTGGTTCACGGCTGCGGTTGATACTCTGTATCCCAATGGATTTACGCCACTGGAGAAGGTCGATGAAGACGACGTTTCCTTGACCGTTGGGATCAAGGGGAAGACGCCGAGCGAGTGGAGTTGGGATCTCAGTTCCACCTATGGTAGTGACCGGGCCAGGCTGCGGAACGTGAGTACGATCAATCCCGATTTGCTCACGGATCAAGGGAACGCCCAGACAGACTTTTCAGTAGGCTCCTTCACCTCGTCCGAGTTCACCACCAACTTCGATCTACGTAAGCCCTTCGCGGTGGACGGTTTGGCGGCACCATTGAACGTCGCCATTGGTTTGGAGGATCGTTACGAGACCTTCAAGATTCGCGCTGGTGAGCCAAATTCCTACTATGGCGGCGGGCCTCAAGCCTTTCCGGGATTCCGGTTGTCCGATCAGGCTGATGCAAGTCGCAACGGTGTGGCCGCGTATGTGGACCTTTCGACACATATCACGCAGCAGTGGGAGCTGGGGGCGGCAGGTCGCACCGAACATTACGATCGCATGGGTAGCAAGCAGACCGGGAAGGTGTCGACGCGCTACGACTTCACGCCTCAATTGGCGGTGCGCAGTACCCTGAGCAGTGGTTTTCATGCGCCGACTCTTGCACAGCAATACTACTCGGCGACTACCGTGACGACGGGCTTTGCCCAGATTCAATTGCCACTGGGTAGCGTTGGCGCCAAGGTGTTGGGCGCTCCCGATTTGAAGCCCGAGACCTCGCGCAACCTTAGTCTTGGCGTTGTGACTGAACCGGTCAAGGGCGTACATGCCAGCGTCGATGCCTATGCCATCGATATCAACGACCGCATCATTCAATCGGGTTCCCTTTCGGGCGATCTTGCAGCAGCGGCGATTGCGGCCAATGGCTCGATCATTCCCGGCGGTGTGCCCAGTAGTGGTGTGAGTGCTGCATTCTTTACCAATGGGGTTGATACACGTACGCGAGGGGTTGACGTGAGCGTCGACTATCTGAGCAGGCTGGAGCAGTATGGCGTGATCAAGTGGGTCTTGAACGGAGGCTACAACAAGACCACCGTCCGGCGCATTCACGATGCACCGGCTGCTTTGCAGGCGGCCGGACTCTCGCTGGTTGATGTGGTGCAGCTATCCAACCTGACTACCGCCACACCTCACGTCAAGGTTTCTCTGGCTGGGACCTATATCAAGAACGTATGGGAAGTGACGCTGCGCGAAACCTACTACGGAAAGTCGACCCAGGTTCAAGGCTATGCCCCCGGCCCGTACTTCACTTATGAGACGCGGGGAGCGTTCATTACGGATCTCAATGTCGCCTATAGCGTTACCGACCACTTGAAGGTGGACGTGGGTGCCAGCAACCTGTCTAACGCATATCCCAATAAGGTTCCTGCATCGGTCTACCAGAACCTCAGTTACGACCAGTACTCCCACGTCTCCCCCTATGGTATCAATGGCGGCTATTACTACGTAAAGCTGAGTTCGTCGTTCTAACTTCGTACACGCTACCAGCCGCGCTGGCATAGGGAGTGCCATGTCCGATCTGCTAATTCTTGATGGCGGAACCGGCCGCGAACTGGCGCGCATTGGCGCGCCGTTTCGCCAGCCCGAATGGTCGGCCTTGTCGCTCATCGAAGCGCCGCAGTTTGTTTCCCAAGTGCATGCAGCTTATGTGGCGGCTGGTGCTGACGTCATTACGACCAACAGCTACGCGGTGGTTCCGTTTCACATCGGCGATGCGCGTTTTGTCAGCGATGGCGAGGCGCTCGCCGCCTTGGCGGGAACGTTGGCGCGAGACGTGGCTGACCGGGCGGCGCGCCCGGTCAGGGTGGCCGGCTCATTGCCGCCAGTGTGTGGTTCCTATCGTGCCGATCTGTTCGACATAGCGGCCGCGCGGCCAGTACTTGCGACGCTGGTTCGAGGTTTGCGCTGCTATGTGGACCATTGGCAGGCAGAGACGCTGAGCACCATTGAAGAAGCTGAACTCGTGCGAGAAATACTGGCAGAAGACCCCAGACCGCTCTGGTTGTCGTTCACGCTCGAAGACGCAGCAGTGACGCCAGCGGCACCGCGTTTGCGTTCGGGGCAGCCGGTTGAGGATGCGGTAGCCGCGGCGATACGCTTGAAGGCTGCGGCAGTGCTGTTCAATTGCAGTCAGCCGGAGGTGATGGGCGATGCAGTGGATGCGGCGCAAGCTGTGCTGCGGCGTCAAGGCGGGCAGCTGCGTGTCGGTGTCTACGCCAATGCTTTTCCGCCACAGCCCAAGGATGCCGAAGCGAATTCCGGCCTTGACGAGATTCGCGCAGACCTGACACCAAAGGGCTATCTGGCTTGGGCGAAGGATTGGCAACGACGCGGTGCGAGCATTATTGGCGGCTGTTGCGGAATTGGTCCGGAACACATATCGGTGTTGCGCGGTGCCCTGCGCGCTGCCACCTAACCTACCTGGAAGTTGCGAGTGAAACGTTCCGTCCCGATTGTGTGTTTCGGCCTGACGTTGCTGTGGAGCGTGGCTGCGAGCGGTGGCGAGACGCTCGATCGAATCAACAAGCAGAGAGTGCTGGTGGGCGCTGTCGATCCGAGTTATCCGCCATTCAGCTTTCTCAACGACAAGAACCAGATGGACGGCTTTGACATCGATATCGCCAAGGCGGTTGCCGCTCGTCTCGGAGTCAAGCTGCGCATTGAAACGCCCTCCTGGGAGGTGGTGACGGCGGGCCATTGGCGCGGGCGTTGGGATGTTTGCATCTGCTCGATGACGCCGGACAAACAGAAGGCGCAAGTGCTCGATTTTGTTGTTGCCTACTACAGCTCGCCGGCGGTATTGGTGACCACAGCCCAAAATGCCGCACTGACCACTGCGCCGGATATCAGCGGCAAGCGTATCGGCGTTGAGCAAGGCTCTTCATACGAGCGATTCTTGCAGAAGGACTTGTTGATTCCGACACCCGATGGCAAGCCCTTGACCTACTTCTTCGACAAGGTTCGTATCGCCCCTTATGGCAACGAGGATCTGGCATTTCAGGATCTTTCGTTGGGTGCTGGCAAGCGTATCGATGCCGTCCTCTCCAACTACGGTACTGCCAAGCTGCGCCTGGACAAGATGCCCGGGAAGTTCAAGATCGTCGGTGACCCGCTGTACAACGAACCCAACTGGGTGGCCGTCGATAAGGGCGATACGGAGTGGAAGGTGCTGCTGGGTCAAATCATTGGTGAGTTCAGGAAGGATGGCACATTGTCACGACTTTCCAACAAATGGTTGGGCAAGGACATTACCCAATGATGGTCTTGGAACCTATGGCGTTACATACGACGTGGATGCGTTCCAAGATTGACAGAGGCGGCTGATGCAGACGACGTCACCGATTCGTAAGGGTGCGTCGGGCTTTAGCTTGAGGGTCGCGGCCGTATGGTTGGGATTGCTTCTTATCTTCGCTTGGTTCGTTTCCAGTTTCGACCTCGACTTTTCCATTGTCTTCGACAAGCTGCCCAATCTTCTGGGTATGGAGTTGAGCTCAGAGGGTGCGTTGCAAGGAGTGCCCTTGACCTTGCTGGTTAGCGTTGGATCCATGATTGTCGCAGTACTGCTGGGCTTGTTGTCGGCACTGGGGAGAATTTCCTCCAGTGCCATAGCGTATGGCGTGGCTACCTTTTACAACTCGTTTTTTCGTGGCACACCGTTGTTGGTGCAGATTCTTTTCATCTATCTCGGGCTGCCGCAATTGGGTCCCGTGCCGGCGGCGATTCCGGCCGGCATCGCCGCCTTGTCGTTGTGCTACGGCGCCTATTTGAGCGAGATCTTCCGGGCGTCGATAGTCGCGGTAGACCCCGGCCAGTGGGAGGCGGGCGAAGCTTTGGGCATGCGTCGTCGCACTATTCTGGCGCGAGTGATCTTGCCGCAAGCCTTGAGAACTTCCATTCCGTCGGTCGGCACCATGTTCATCTCGATGCTCAAGGATTCGTCGCTGGTCTCGGTGATGGGGCTGTGGGAGATCATGTTCCTTGCCCAGAGCTACGGACGCTCTTCTTATCGCTACGTGGAAATGCTGCTTACTGCTGCCGTGATCTACTGGATCTTGTCCATGGTACTGGAAGTGCTTCAAGCGCGACTGGAGATGTGGCTGCGTGGCCATGCATAGGAATTGGGGGCGATAATGGCCTTGGTTGAAGCCCGTGCCATCCACAAACACTATGGCAGCAACCATGTGCTGAGGGGCATTGATCTTTCAGTTGAGGCCGGCCAGGTGGTCGCTCTTATTGGGCGCAGCGGGTCAGGCAAGAGCACCCTGCTGCGCGCCTTGAATGGCCTAGCAACTATCGATACAGGCGAGGTACTTGTCGATGGTGTCGCGCTGGAGTCTGGGCACGATGATCAGCACCGATTGCGGGAACTGCGCGCGCGAGTCGGCATGGTATTTCAGCGCTTCAATCTATTTCCGCATTTGCGCGTCTTGAAGAACGTCATGCTCGCCTTGCGGACGGTCAAAGGCTTGCCGCTCGAGACGGCCGAAGCACTTGCTGTCGAGGCCTTGGAGAAGGTTGGCCTGAGCGCGAAGATTCATGCTTTCCCGCATCAACTGTCGGGTGGCCAGCAGCAGCGTGTGGCGATCGCCCGCGCCGTGGCAATGTCGCCCAAGGTGTTGCTGTGTGACGAGATTACGTCGGCACTGGATCCGGAGTTGACCAGTGAGGTGCTGGCCGTGGTCAGACAGCTGGCTGCGGAGGGCATGACTCTCATCATGGCGACCCATGAAATGGGGTTTGCCAAAGAGGTTGGTGACAGTCTGGTGTTCATGCTGGATGGTCGCATCCATGAGTCAGGTAGGCCTGCTGACTTGTTTGCAAGTCCCCGAACCTTGGAGCTTGCAAGATTTATTGGGGCGATGGCCTTGTCATGATCGTGAGGATTGGAGATTCCGGAATGAAGAGGTTGCGTGCTCTGCAAGTGGCAGTCCTTATGTTGATGGCTCAAGCGGCGACGGCCGGCGCGCCGCTGGTCTTGTATACCGACTTTGGGGTGAAGGACGGCGCTGTTTCTGCGCTCAAGGGCGTTGCCTATGGCGTGTCGCCGAAACTGCTGATCTCTGATCTCAGTCACGAGTCGCCGGGTTCCATATTTGGCGGGGCCTATCGCCTATATCAAGTTGCGCCTTTCTGGCCCAAGGGAACAGTGTTCGTGACGGTAATTGATCCCGGCGTCGGCACCGATCGCTTGTCCGTGGTTCTAAAGACGCGCAAGGGACACTATTTTGTCGCACCCAACAACGGCTTGCTGACTCTCGTGGCCGAGCAAGAGGGCATCGCCCAATTACGCCAGATCGACGAAAGGATCAATCGCCGAAAGGGCTCGGAGGCATCGCACACGTTTCATGGACGCGATGTCTTCGGCTATGCCGGCGCCCGGTTGGCGGCAGGAGTAATTGACTTCAGTCAGGTTGGGCCGATACTTGCGCCGGAACAGTTGGTGAAACTGCCTTATCCCAAGGCGGGGCGCAGTGGCGATAGAGTTACTGGCTTCATTCCAGTGCTTGACGTGCAGTACGGCAATGTCTGGACCAATATTTCCCAGCAGCTCTTTGACGAATTGGGCGTGGCGATAGGCGACAAGGTTCATGTGCGCATTTACCACCAGAACCATCTGGTCGACGAAGTCGTGGCCCCATATCAACGTACCTTCGGCGAAGTGCCGCCGGGGCAGCCGTTGCTCTACATCAACAGCCTGCTCAACGTGGCGTTGGCACTCAATCTCCGCAGCTATGCTGACGAACATAAGGTGGACGCCGGCCTGGATTGGACAATCGAGTTGCGCAAGGAATAGGTCGCCAACGTGGAGTCCTTGGCAGGCCGATGTGTTGGGTGGGGGGATCTTCGGCAGGAGTCCGGGTAATCCGGCCACACCTACAACCGGTAGGTCGAGATTGAAGATGTTTGGCGACATTTCTTCCTTGGGATTGCGATTCCCTGGGGCTAGGAAGGGAAGCTTCGTTTCGATTGAAGGTCCGCCGTCATGCAGTGCCAGGATGCCCGGACACGGGCAGTATTTCGAGCGAGTTCGATTGCGCGCTGGCCCTTCGCCGCCCCTAGCCCGATACCGGATCATGATGCAGAGCGCATCTTCCGCTTCCTGGCCAGCGGCTCATGCCACTGGTGGCCCTCGACGAAGTAATGCACCTCGCCGCGCACGGGGGTGACGGCGTCGCGCAGCGCGGCTGTGCGTTCAGTCTTGCGCATGGACAGCGCTTGCTTTCGATCTAGCCGATAACCGCGCTGATTCACTTGCAGGATGTAATCGGTGACCGCCTCAACGACGGACGCACGATTCAGTGCAATGGCGACGTCGTTCATTCAGATCACGCGGAAATGATGTGTACCATCGCGCGCCAATTGCCTTACCAACCCGTACTCCCAGTCGAGATAAGCCTGCATGGCCGCGTGTGCGTTGTCGGTGCCTTCGTAGGGGCGGCGGTAGCGGTCGATAGGCGGCGAGCCAATGCGCGTCGGGCCGCTCTCGACTTCGAGGCCGGCGGCACGCCAGGCTTGGGTGCCTCCGTCCAGCACCGACACGTCGGCCGTTACCAAGGCTTGCAACTCGGCGGCGACGAAGCGAGCGAGCGCGCTTGTCGCGCAAGTTAGCACGTAGCGGCGTGCTGCCGGAATCTGCTTTAGCGCTTCGGACAATTGCGAACGCAGCACGAACCAAGCGCCGGGAATGTGTCCCTTAAGATAGTTGGCGCTGGTGGTGAAATCGAGCACGGCAGTGCCGCCCGCAACCAGCCAGCCGGCGAGCGTCGCCGCATCCACGCGCGAGACGAGGGGCGTTGCCGGAAGCGGCGGGCGCCAGGGACCGAGCTCGGCGAAGTCGGCAACGGTCAGGTCGTCGAGCACGTGAACTTCCCATGCCATCTGCGCTAGCCAGGAAGCCGTCATGTTCGCACGCACGCCGTCGTCGTCGGCGAGCACGATGCGGGCGCCGCGTACCGGCGCGACCATTTCAGTTTCCTGCGCCAGTTGGCCACCGGGCACGGAACGGAAGCCAGGCAAGTGGCCGGTCTCGTATTCCTCGGGCGTGCGCACGTCGAAGAAGTAAGTGGTGCGTCCTTGTTGCGATTGCCAGGGGACCACACTGGTCAGCGTGGCGCGGTGCACTCCGGCCCGGTCGGCGACGGCGCGGGCCTTGCGTGCCGCCTCTTCGCGGTCCTCTTCCGGCGTCGGTCCAAAGCGGCGCTGCTGTCCGTGGTCGAGTTTCTGTCCGGCCAGGGTCCAGCCGATGGTGCCGTTCCTCAGTGCCGCCACTGGATTGGCCAGGCCGGCGTTGATTAGCGACTGGGTGCCGATGATGCTGCGCGTGCGGCCGGCACAGTTGACGACGACCCGTGTCTCCGGGCGCGGCGCTAATTGCGGCACGCGCAGCACCAGTTCGGCGCCGGGCACGCTAGTGGCGGTGGGAATGCTCATGGTGTGGTACTCGTCGAAGCGTCGGGCGTCGACGATGACGACATCCTCGCCGCGGTCGATCAGAGCCTGTACTTCCTCGGCGGCGAGTGAGGGCGTGTGGCGTTCCGCCTCCACCAGTTCGCCGAAGGCCTTGCTCGGCACATTGACGTCGCGGAACAGCTCGCCGCCGGCTTCGCGCCAGCCGGAGAGGCCGCCGGCGAGCAGGCTGACGTCGGTGTAGCCAAGGCTCTGCAATCGACGCACCGCGATTTGCGCATCACCCTCGTCGTCGTCCATGACGACGATGGGCAGGTCGCGTCGCGGCAGCTTGGCGTAGGCCTCTATCTCGATGCGGCCGAGCGGCAAGTTGGCGGCGAAGAGCGGATGGGCCTGGGCGTGTGGGTCTTCCTCGCGCACATCGAGCAGCGCAATCTCGCGGCGCTCGATCAGTGCGATGCGGACCTCGGCGGTGGTGCGCAGCGGCAGCGACATGGGCTCAACTCCAGAGATTGGGCACCACTGCGCTCGCGTAGCCGGAGACAAAGTCCTTGGCCGCGCCGGTGGTCGGGTCGAAGACGTGACGCTTGACGCGGCCGATGTTGCGGCCATAGACGTGGATGCTGATGGATACCTGGTCGGTCAGAGCGTTGGCGACTTCGTGCACGTCGCCAATGGTCGGCGAAACGGCGGTGGTCTGGCCGGGCTGGAGCACGCCGTTGCCGGTGGCCTGGTAGCTGCCGTCGGCCTGGCGCGCATAGGTGGTTTCGCGTTCACTGCCGCGCAGGCCGCCGACCAGGCCCCAGGTCAGGTGGTCGTGGATCGGCGTCTTCTGGCCCGGCCCCCAGACGAAACTAACGATGGACAGACGGTCGAGCGGATCGGCGTAGAGCAGGTATTGCTGGTAGTGCTGAGGATGCGGCTGGGCGAACTGATCGGGCAGCCAGTCATCGACCGCAACCAGCGTGGCGACCAGTTGGCGCCCCTCGACGAGGATGCGGTCCTCACTCGGACGCGCCTCCAGCAGACGAGAGAAGTTTTCGACGAAATCGAGAAGGCGTTTTGCACTCATGATGTTTTCCTAGTTGACGATGAAAGGGGTTGCAAGGCGGCGGTGCAGGCGTACAAGGTAGCTAGTCGCGGTACAGCAACGCCGGCCAGGGCGGCGGCCTCCGCCACGGCGCCGACGATGGGGGCAAGTTCCAGTGTCCGTCCGGCAAGGCGGTCCTGGAGCATGGACGTGCGCACGACGCGACCGGCGGCAACCTGCGCCGAACGTTCGAGGCGTTGCGCGGGAGACGTCGCTAGCGCGATGCCGAAGGCCGAGGCGACCGCCTGTACTTCCGTCATCGCCGCGAGCAGCAAAGTGCGTAGCGAGGCATCGGCGAGCATGGTGCCGAGGTCAGCGCCGGTAATGGCACTGACCGGGTTGAGCGCTGCGTTGCCGACCAGTTTTTCCCAGACCGCGCCGCGTATGTCGGAACTGATCTCGGCCTGCAGGTTCGCCGCGTCAAACAGTGCGGCGACGACATCCAGTGCGCGGTCGCTGCCGCCCAGCGGTCGGCCGAGAACGAAGCCGTCGCCGGCAGCATAGCTGGCGGCGATGCGGTCCGGCGCCGTGCGTTCCGCTGCCTTACGCACGACGCAGGCGATGACGCGATGGGGATCGATGCCGCGCGCCAGCGTGCCGCCGGGATCGCTGGCTTCAAGTATCCGCCCGGCATACTTGCCGCTACCCTGAAAATACCACCAGGGCAGGCCGTTCTGCGTCAGCACCAGTTCCGTCGCAGGCCCAATCCAGGGTAGCAGGGCGGGGAGCGCCGCCGGCAATTGATGTGCCTTCACCGCGACGATGAGCAAGTCCTGCGGCGCCGCGTCGCCGGCATGCGCAGCGACCAATCCCGTGCAGGCATCGATGCGGCCGTCTTCCTCGATCCAGAGCGGCAGCGGCAGTTCCACCCCGGGGCGCAGGACGACGGACACCGATTGGCCGGCGGCGCCGAGACGAGCGGCGACGTAGAGGCCGATGGCGCCGGCACCGAAGACGGCAATCTTCATTGCATTCAGGCTGCGTAGCCTGGTAGTTCGCGGTCGAGGCGCCGCCGCCAGGCGGCCCATTCGCGGCGCCCGCTCGGGAAGAA